>Ga0116135_1001153_pt1 | contig 13772 bp, 8 predicted proteins | sample June2015DPH_20_1_FD_89738 | JGI IMG/M metagenome (GOLD analysis project Ga0116135, IMG submission 89738) | Peatland microbial communities from SPRUCE experiment site at the Marcell Experimental Forest, Minnesota, USA - June2015DPH_20_10 | ecosystem: Environmental > Terrestrial > Soil > Wetlands >... | reverse complement strand
CACCTGGCAACGGTCAACATCACCAGCACCGTATATCGCCGCACGATATTCCTGGAAATCTATCCGTCCAAGGATCAAGGCTCCGGATTCCTCATCACCGGCGATGGAAAGATTCTGACCAACAGCCACGTTGTCGCGAACGAGCACCAGCTCGAAGTGACGCTCTCCGATCAGTCGAAATATAAGGCCACGCTTTTGAGCCGCGACGAATCCAACGATCTGGCGCTGCTGCAGATCGCGCCGCGGAAAAAACTGCCCTGGCTGCGCCTCGGTGATTCGGAAGGCCTACAAGTAGGGCAAAAGGTGCTCGCCATCGGCAACCCGTTCGGATTAGACGGAACTTTGACAACCGGCGTGGTCAGCTCGCTCGCCCGCACCATCCGCGGCGAAAATGACCAGAAGCTGGAAGGCTTGATCCAAACCGATGCAGCTATCAACATGGGAAATAGCGGTGGCCCGCTGCTCGATTCTGCCGGCGACGTGATCGGCATCAATACCGCTATCCTTGGTCCCAATGGCGGCAACATCGGAATCGGTTTCGCCATGCCTATCAATCGCGCCAAGCTGATGCTGGACGATCTGCAGGCCGGGCGGAAGCGCCCACGCCTGGGAGTTTCGGTGGTCCCAGTTGCCGGCGACTACGCGGATGCCTTAAATCTCCCCACCCAAGGCGGATTGCTGATCACCGAGGTTGAACGCGGCTCCGCAGCCGAGCGCGCGGGCTTGCACGGCGGATCGCATACGGTGCAGATTGGCAATGCGCAGCTCTCGGTAGGAGGCGATCTGATCATGGCGATTGACGGCCAGCCGATCACGCGGGATGACGCCATCAGCCGCTCGCTGGCCCGCAAACACGCCGGCGATACAGTGGAGCTGACCATCTTTCGCAATAGCAGAACCATGATCGTCCGCGTAACGCTAGGCGAAGCCGGCCCGGTCTAGTGGGGCGGCGCCATGCGCTCTCTAAAGCTCTGATTCCTATACCCTTATCTGAAATCGCCCTAATGGGTGGGCCGAAAATGCCGATTTTCCTTATATGGACGCCCGGCGCGAGCCTCGCTTCTCAATCTACGGTCCTGTCAAGGCCACATTGCTGAGCAGCCCGGAACGCGCGCTCGATTGCGTTTTACTGGATATTTCCGCCACGGGTCTGAAGTTAATCGCCCCGGAGAGCCTCGCCGTGGACGAAATTCTTTCGATCGAAGCCGAGGATCATCTGGCCCTGGCCGATGTACGCTACGCACAGCCCCGTGGCGACAAATTCACCATCGGCTGCGAGCGCATTCATGTGCTAAACAAAGTCTCGCTCCCGGATGACAAGGTCAAGGTCGATCAAATCCGGCTATTGATCGATGACTACCGCAATCGGATTCGCACCGGCATCGCGACCGAGCGGCCAGATACCAACCAAGCAGAAGCCGCGCGCCTGGATCGCCAGATCCAGGAAAAATGCGGAAAGGCGGAAATCCCAGCGCCCGCGCCGAAGAAGCCCGTGGCCGCGCCGGTCACCACACCGAGCCCACCACCTCCCAGCGCAGGCGCATTCGCCACGCGCGAGCAATTGCTGGACGCCGCAGCCGCCTGGGCGGTAGAACATTGGGAAAAAATCCCAGCCTCACCGCGCGAAGGCACCGCCGGCCGCAGCGAGATCATAGATCGTTTGACCATTCATCTGGCTGAAAGACTTCGCCCACCCACGCCACAACCTCCCGAGAAGCTGCCCGAGAAGCCGCCCGAGAAAAAGCCTCAAACAATTCCCAAGCAAACTAACGTCCGTCAGTGGCGCCTTCCGATCGGCTTAGCCGCGGCAGCCATTCTCGGCTGGGGACTCTCGGCGATATTCTGGTCGCTCAATTCCAGCGGCGCCGCTGACCATCTGCATACTTCGATCAGCGCTTTGATCTCTCCGACGGACCCGCCTGCCCCCGCTCCCACTTCATCGGTGCGCCATGCCACGATCAAAGTTGTCGAGGCCACGTGGATAGTCGCAACATCGGACGGCAAACGCCTGTTTAACAAGAAACTGGTCAAGGATGACATCCGCGAAATCGAGTTCTCGGACAAAGCGCTGATTCGCATCGGCAATGCCAGGGGCGTGGAGATCAGCCTGGATGGAAAACCCATCGGTCCCATCGGAGGCCGCGGCCAGCCCCGACTAGTAGAGCTAAGCGCCACCGGTTTCCGTCTCCTTCCACTAAACTGAAGGTGCTGTGAGTGAGCGCTTCTTCACCCTCTTATTCATCGTCGCTTCCACGGCCGCAGTCAGTTCAGCTCTGACACCACGCACCGGCTGGGTTTTCGTGCCCGGAGCTGAGGATCTTATTCAAGCAGGCATGTGGACCTGCGCTGCAGGACTCACCGCAACCCCCACCTCGCTCACCATCTCGGCCATTACGAACTACAACACCATCAGCAACACCACCGGCCCGGTACTTCACCCGCAGGGCGATTTCAGCGTTCTAGCCGAGCTCTCCGCGCCCTCCAGCTCAGGAACATTTCTCAGCTTGGTCGGCACCCTCAGCACCAGCGGCCCATTCTGGCAGGGACTCAAACGCCTGGATGTCGGCGTGGACAACAAAACCATCCTGGCAACCTACTGGACCGGCGCTTCCTCCGACACAACTTCCCATTCGTTCCCAATGCCCCAGGGCGCCACCGATACCATCGCCTTGGAAGTGGCTCGCATCGGCTCCGAAATCACCGTCTTCGTCAACGGGTCGGAGGTGGGCAGCTTCGCCGATCCCGGCCTATTCGCTTCCGCTGTCGTTTATCTGGGATTCAACGTCGCTCCGCAAAACACACTCACCGTATCGGCCATGGCCGCAGCCATGCCGGCTGGCGGCGAGACCACGCTCTATGCGCCGTATCTCCAGGTTGCGAATCGCACGGGCTCCGCTCTCCGCGATATCGCGGATCCAACCGGATTTTTGGTCGGCGGCGCGGTGGATCCCAGCGATTTTTCAGACCCCGGCTACGTCCAGGCAGTGGGCGGCGAGTTCAATCTGATGGTCCCGGAAAACGACATGAAGTTCGCAGAGACTGAGCCCGCCCCGCACCAGTTCAGCTTTTGCGCGGGCGACCAGATTATCGCTTACGCCCACGCGAACGGCATGAAAGTGCGCGGCCATAATCTGGTGTGGCAGCAGGATCTTCCGTCCTGGCTCACCAGCGGCAACTATTCCAGCTCCGACGCCGCAGCCATTTTACAGGAACACATCTCCACCGTGATGGGCCATTTCGAAGGCCAACTGATCGACTGGGATGTGGTGAATGAAGCCATCGCGTACAGCCCTCCCTACGGACCTCAGCCTTCCTACTGGCTCACGCAGCTCGGTTCCAACTACATCGCCATGGCGTTCCAGTGGGCGCATCAGGCGGATCCCAGTGCCAAGCTGTTTTACAACGATACCGGGGGCGAAGGATTAGGCGCCAAATCCGACGCCGTCTCCAATCTCGTCAAGGGCCTCATCAGCAGCGGCGTTCCCATCAACGGCGTGGGCTTGCAGATGCACGTGGATCTCACCTCAGCGCCTTCCCAATCTGATATTTCTTCGAACATGGCGCGGCTTGCTGCGTTAGGCCTGGATGTCCACGTCACGGAAATGGACGTCCGGCTTCCGGTGGATTCCAGCGGCAACGCGTCGGCAGCCGACCTGGCATCGCAAGCTGCCATCTATCAGTACGTTATGGCAGCGTGCCAGGCCGCGCCCAACTGCACCGCATTCCTGACCTGGGGATTCACCGACAAATATTCCTGGATTCCAAGCACCTTTCCCGGATTCGGCGCCGGACTGCTCCTCGACGCTCAGTACCAGCCCAAACCCGCATACACCTCCGTCGCATCCGTGCTTCGTTCGAATGCCCACACGCCGGTGCCTTCCATCGCGTCCATCACCAACGGCGCCAGCTTCGCGGCCGGACCCATCGCTCCCGGCGAAATCGCCACGCTCTTCGGCGGCAATCTCACCTCATCCACCGGAGTGAATCTAACTTCCGGGCTCCCGCTTCCCACCCTATTCCAGAACGTCGGCCTGAGCATCAATGGCTCGCTGGTCCCGTTGTTCGCCATCGACAACGTGGACAATCAGCAGCAGATCAATTTTCAGGTTCCGTGGGAGGTTGCGAATAAGCCCACCGCCCAGGTGGAAGTGCTGCACAACGGCATGGTCAGCCAGAGCGTCACCGTTCCGGTGGTGAGCGCGCAGCCGGGCATTTTCGTCATTCTCCACTCGAATTATCAGTTGGCTGACAGTAATCATCCAGTGAAAGCAGCCGAAACCGTGATCATGTATTGCACCGGACTCGGCGCCGTTCAATCTCCGCCAGCCGACGGCACGCCCGGGAGCGGCCAAGCCACGCTCGCGAAGCCCCAAGTCACCATCGGTGGAGTTTCCGCTTTGGTAGCCTTCAGCGGCCTGGCCCCGGATTTCGTCGGCCTGAATCAAGTCAACGTAGTTGTCCCGCCCGGCCTCAATTCCGGCAATCAGCCAGTCGTCATCAGCGTCTCGGGCGTAGCAAGCCCGCCCGTCCAACTGCCGGTCCAATAAGATTCACAGCCCCGCGGCTTTCAGCAGCTGGGTCGCCGTTCTAAGCGCCCACACCGCAGATACCCACAGCGCCACTCCCGCGCCAGCCGCCAAAAATCCGATCATCCTATCGCCATGGAACAGCAACGGGCACACAATAGCCCACGCCACCATCACGGCGCCGGTAACCAGATTGGCCCGATGGCGAAACAGAGCAGGCATCGGAAAAAAGTGGAGCCCTACAATCAACACCACCGCCGGAAAAATCAGTTCCCCGAGGCCCCCGCGCGGGAAAATTTGGAAAACCAGAAATACCGAAACCCATGTCACGGCATTGACGATTCCAAAAATCCGATCGTTCCGCTTTTGTTCTTCTTCGGGGAATGCATTCTTCGCAGCATCTTTGCCGCGCCGCAGACGCCGCATGGCTTGGTTCACTAACAGAGTCAAACCGGCCGCAATTCCGACTATCTCAACGGCGCCCATGTTCCCGCGAGCAACAGCAGCGAGAACCAACCAAGCTGCTCCAAAAAAGGCAAAGAACAAGGCACCGTAGCATCGCCCGACCGCGCGCGCCGCATCTACATTCCCAGTCGCTGCGATCATCGTGATCCGTTGTACCTCTGTGACGAGTATAAGCGTCGCTACAATCAGAAGTGTCGCGCGTCTTGATAGCAACCATCGCTCTGGCAGCATGCGCACTTGCGGCGCCCGACCATCCGTTTGTCGATAGCAATCGGGCAGAACTGCTCAAAGCCGCTCCCGAACTAAGCGCCCTCGAGTTCGATCCCGATCAGAGCACTCTAGATACGCTGTTACGCGCAACCGGCCAACAATTGGAAAGCATGCTAGCGCGATTCATCAACGTCTCCATCGCCGAAGACGTGCACGAAATGCGCTTCGAGAGCAAGCGTTTGATTTGGAAAGAGCATCGCGATCAATTCCGATATCTAATCGAGACGCATCCCTTCTCGGAGTCGCGAAGTCAGGTACCCGATCCACAAAGCGGCTTCCTCGTAGCGGGCCGCTTCATGGACATGCTGGGCGATCTGCTTCCGGCGAATCAAAGCAAGGCGCGATTCCGATATCTCGGACGCATCACGGAAGGCGGCGCGCCGAATCTCGTCCTGGCCTTCATCCTGCGAGACGGTTCCAGGCAAGGCCTTGTATGGATCGATGAGGCCACCAAACGAATCGCGCGGCTCCGAACGGACAACAGCTTCACTCGCGACATCCGCTTCGCGCCGGTGCATTTCCCCGCCCTCGAAACCACCTTGTGGCTGCCTTCGAGCGTAATGGTACATGCACGATTTCCAGCCGGTGAGTTACACAGCGTTCACCGGTTTTCCGATTACCGCACTCAGCTGAAGAACGATACTGGCGAGACGGTTCCATCAGCCGCCCTGCCAAACGATTCGTTCGAAGTTCTGCTCAAAGGCGTAGTGGCTCTGGAGGCAGAGAAACCCGGAGATGCAATAGCTCCTTTGCTGGATGCCTCGGCGCGATTGGCTGCGCGCATTGAGCCCGGCTACTACCTTGGATTGGCGCTATACGAAACGCACGATCTGGCGGGCGCGGAAACTCAATTTAGGGATGCGGTCAAGCGAGCTCCGGCTTTCGCTGCCGGTCACAACGAGCTGGGCGCGGTGCTGTTCGAGCGCGGCGACAAGCCCGGAGCAGTAGCGGAGTTTCAAGAGGCCCTGCGGCTGGAACCCGGAAATCCGAAAATGCTCGCCAATCTCGACCAGGCCACGAAGGAGCCGGCAGATTCTAATCTGGCTTTTGGCGTACCGCCTGCCACCGAGAGCGATGTGAATATCAAAGTGAATGTGCGAGAAGTGGTGGTTCCGGTGGTGGTCACTGATAAGGACGGGCACCACATGACCGGCTTGGCCCAGAGTGATTTCAAGGTTTTTGAAGACGGGGTTGAACAGAAAATCATCGCGTTCACGAGCGAACGGGCCGATATTCCCGCCCCAGCGATTCCCAGCGCAGCTCCAAGCCAAACTCCTACTCCGCCGACACCGGCCTCGCCAAAACTTCTGCCGACACGGCGCACGTACATCATCTGCATGGAAATGATCCACGCTTCTTTTAGTAACTTCGTGCGTGTCCGCGACGCGCTGCAGAAATTGTTTCGCGAGGAGCAGCCTGGGGACTCTCAGTACCTGGTGGTCGCATTGGGCAGGACCATCCAAGTTGTCCAGAACACCACTACAGAGCCAGCCAAGATTTTGGAAACCCTGAGCGGCGCTGAATTCAAGAAAATCTTTCAGCAGAGTCAGCAAGGCTCGTCGGAATCTGAAATCGCTGTGTATGAGGGGAAACTGCAAGAGATTCGGTCGGCGTGCGACGCGGGTGATCCAGTTTGCGGGATACAGAAACCAATGCTGCCGCACGAAGCGCAAATGCTAGCGGACCATGAGAGGTTCAGGACCACACAATTTGCGAAACAATTCCGTGCCGTGGTCGAGCAAGTGGCGCGTGGAAACGGGCGGCGCACTCTGGTCTTGGTCTCCGATGGTTTCCCATTGGCGCCCGGCGCGGTCTCATTTGGGCTTCTGCAGGCGTACTTCCCGGAATTGCGCTCGACGCAGGCAGTGGAGGCGGATCAAATGCAGGACGTTATGGAGCCGATCTTCAAGCTTGCCGCCAAGGCAAATGTGCCGGTCTATACCATCGATTCGCGCGGACTCTACACGCAGGCGGCATTTGATGCGTCGCGGAGCGCGAATGTGTCTGTCGCAACCCAAGTGACGATGGCGCTGAACAACATAGCGATGGACCAGGGCCAGACGCTTTCCCAGATCGCCGCGGCCACCGGCGGCAAGACCTTTCAAAACAGCAACGATCTGCTGGCTGGCTTGAAGAAAGCCTTTGCGGACGGACGTGAATATTACATGCTGGCCTACGTCCCAACCAATGAAGCTCAGGATGGCAAGTACCGCAGGATCGAAGTCACGGTGCGAGATAACAAAGCTCAAGCGAACGCGAAACGCGGCTATTGGGCGCCCTCGCAATGAAATACGGTATAGCGTCGCTACAATCAGAAGTGTTGCGCCTCTTGATAGCAACCATCGCTCTGGCAGCGTGCGCAGTAGCGGCGCCCGACCATCCCTTTGTCGATAGCAGCCGCGACGAGCTGATCAAAGCCGCTCCTGAATTGACGGCGCTTCAGTTCGATCCCGATCAGAGCCCCTTGGATCCGCTGCTGCGCGCCGCCGGCCAACAGCTGGAAAGCATGCTCGCACGATTCGTCAACGTCTCCATCGCCGAAGAAGTCCACGAAATGCGCTTCAACAGCGCGCGCCTGGTTTGGAAAGAGCATCGCGATCAATTTCGATATGTGATCGAGCCCCAGCCCTTCGCCGAGTCACGAAAGCCGGCACCCGATACACATGGCGAATTTCTAATAGCGGGCCACTTCATGGAAATGCTGGGTGATCTGCTTCCAGCGAATCAGAGTAACGCGCGCTTCCGCTATCTGGGGAGAATTACCGAAGGAGGAACGCCGAGTCTGGTAGTTGCCTTTATCCTGCAAGACGGTTCCAGGCAAGGCCTGGTATGGGTAGATGCGGCGACCAAACGAATCGTGCGCCTGAGGACCGATGATAGCTTCACGCGGGATGTCCGGTTCGTCCCAGTCAAGTTTTCGGCGGCCGAAACCTCTTTATGGTTACCCGCGCGCGCAACCGCGCACGCACATTTTCCCACCGGAGAGGTGCACAGTGTCCACAGGTTTTCCGGTTATCAAACGGAGGGATCGAAAAACGAGATGGGCGAGGCGGCCGCGCCGACTGGAACCGAAGACGATCCATTCGAGGAGTTGGTCACAGGAGCTGCGGCCCTGGCTGCAGGGAAACCCGAAGATGCGTTGGCTCCTTTACTGCGCTCAGTAGGCCGGCTGCCGGACCGGATTGAGCCGGGATATTACTTGGGTATGGCGCTTTACAGGACCCATGATCTGGCCGGGGCAGAGACGCAGTTTCGTGAAACGGTGAAGCGCGCTCCGAATCTGGCGGCCGCTCATAACAACCTTGGCGCGGTGCTTCTAGAGCGCGGCGATCGCGCGGGAGCACTAGCCCAGGCGCAAGAGGCTCTAAGGCTCGACCCCGAAAATCCCAAGATGCGCGCCAATCTCGACCGCCTCATGAAACCGCCTGGAGACGCGACGATGCCTCCTTCCGAGCTGGCGTCCACCCCGGCGGGCGACGTGACTATTAAAGTCAATGTGCGCCAAGTGCTGGTTCCCGCTGTTGTGACCGATAAGGACGGCCATCACGTAACCGGCCTCGCCGCGGCCGATTTCACGATTTTCGAAGATGGAGTCGAACAGAAAATCACCGCATTCTCGAGTGAACGCGCCGATGTCGCGACAGCCGCCGCCGGCGCCCGCGAGACGAACACCGCGGACTCGCTCGGCGCGCCAAAGCTTTTGGCGAAAGGCCGCGCCTACGTCATTTGCCTGGACCTGATGCATGCCTCCTTCGGCAACTTCGTCTATGTTCGCGAAGCGCTGCGGAAACTTTTTCGCGAAGAGCAGCCAGGAGACTCCCAATACGCGGTAATTGCGCTGGGCACCTCCATGCAGGTCATCCAGAACACCACCGCCGATCCCGCCAAGGTTCTCGAAGCCATGGCCGAATCCAATTTCCGGAAAATCTATCAACCACCAGTGTCGCAATCCGACATCGCGCAGTTTGAACGGGACCTCCAGGAGGTGCGTGCAGCGTGCGATGGAGGCGATCCCTCTTGCAGGCCTCGAAAACAAGGGCTTCCCTCCCAGGCTGAGGCGCTAGCGGAACATGAGAGAAGCCGGACCGCGCAATTTCTGGCGGAACTCCGTTATATGGTGGAGCAATTGGCGAGCGGCAACGGCCGGCGTACGCTGATCTTGATCTCCGATGGTTTCTTGTTGGCGCCCGGGAAAATCCCCTACGACCTGCTCCAGGCGTATTTCCCCGACCTCCATTCGCTTCGCTCACTCGATAGCATGCAAGATTCCATACAACCGATCTTCAAACTGGCCGTGAAGGCAAATGTTCCCGTCTATACCATTGACTCGCGCGGTCTCTATGTGTCTCCCGCTCTTGACGCATCGCGGACCACGAACATATCCGTCGCAACGCAAGTAGAAAGCGCGTTGAACGGCATAGCCATGGACGCGGGACAAACGCTTTCCGAAATCGCCGAGGCCACTGGTGGAAGGGCCTTTCAAAACAGCAACGACCTGTTTGCCGGTTTGAAGAAAGCCTTCGCGGATGGCCGCGAATATTACATGCTGGCCTACGTCCCAACCAACGAAGCGCAAGACGGCAAATTTCGTAAAATCGAGGTTAAGGTTCGCGACCGCAAAGCGACCGTAAACGCAAAGCGCGGCTACTGGGCGCCTTCGCAATAAAATCCGGTGACAGGATATTCATTCCCCGATTTCCGAAACCGAATCAGGGAACTGCGATCGCGAAGCCGGCCGGAACTGCGGAGCCTACCTCCAGTTGAGCGCTATAGATAAAGAGGTTGGGCGGCAAAACAGCCGGCAGACGGAAGTTGATCTGCATCACGCCGGCAACCAGACCCGGGGCATCTCCGGCGTAGACCACCTCGAGCGATTCATTGTTCTGATTCAAAACTGAGACTGGGAGCCGCGGCGGAGACGGGGAATTGGCGATCGGTACTATGTTGCCGTCGCCCCAGGATGTGGCTCCAGTGCCGGTCGCAAAAATCGTTACGATGGACCCCGGCATTGCCGGATTCTGCCCGGAATTGGGAGAGCCATCCTGATTCAGTGCGGCGGCCAAAGACAGGCCGTCAAAGCTTACCAAACCCGACTCAAAAACAGACGGCTCAGCCGGACGCACGTACATGGTGGGTCCATCGATGGTTCCCGATGCAGAAACGATTTGAACATGCGTCGAATCCTCCATGGCAACTTCACTCGGAACGATAGCATTGATTTGCGATGGTCCCGCATATAGCATCGGAGCGGCGATGCCGTCGAAGAGCACTTGATAACCTCCCAAAGATGACGTGAAACTTCCTCCCGTGACCTTGCCCCCGAGCGGAGCCTCCGGGCCAATGCCGATTCCGTAGAAAGAGATCAGCTCGTAAGGAGCCACTAGCCCGGACACCGGACCGCTGGCCGCATTGGCAACCGCAAGAAGAGATCCGCCGCTAGTCGGCGTCTCAATCCATAGCGAGCCCGCTTGTCCCAACGTTATGAAGCTCCCGGCCGGGCTCAGCGCCATCGCCTGCCCGCTTGCGAGGTTCGGCCCTATGTATAAGTCCAGAAGTGTAGTGGCATCTCCGGTCAGCCTGGCCGCATAAGAGCCTAGCGTGGAAGGCCGGTTTGATGATTCCGGCAGCAGGCTCGGATCCGAGAACCCACTGATGACGACGTTTCCTTGCGAGTCCAGCGCCAGAGCGCTCACACCCTGATACTGGCTGCCGAAATAAGTTGCCCAGATCAGGCTAGTCCCCGAATTGTTCACCTTCGCGATGAAACCGGCGTTACCCTGAAAGGAACCTGGCAGCGCAGGCTGCACCACACCCGGTGTAGTCGGAAACGCCAAGGGCGTCTCCCCTGCAACGATCACGTTGCCTGTGGAGTCAAGAGCAATCGCATTGATGCTGACAAATTGCGGACCTGGAAGCTGAATATTGGCATTCAGGAAGGCCGACCAAATAAGTTGTGGCGTGCCCCCAGGAGAAAACTTGGCGACAAATCCGGCGCCGCTAGTATTCGAGCAGACGCATCCTCCACCCAGCGCACCGGGAGTCCCCGGCAGGTCCGAGGCATCTGTCGGACCCGCCATCACTACCGCTCCGGACGGATCAAGACCGAGTGCTGTTATCGATGTGCTTGCGAAGACTCCGACACAGGCGCTGCCTCCGAAACATTTCACCTCGTTGCCGCCGAAAAAAGTTGAATAGACTATTTTGCTTCCGTCAGGCGAGAGCTCGGTCAGAAATCCATACCGCTGAGTGCCGAAATCGGTCGGAACAGGCGGCGTACTCTGATACGCCCCGGGCGTGATCGGGAAATCCTGAGCGCTAGTGTCACCGCCGACAAAAATGTCGCCGCTCTGGTCCAGTACCACGGCATTCGCCTCCGAGGGAGCGCCGAGCAGTGTCGAAAACACGATTCCGTGAAGTTGGGAATCCAGTTTCAGCACAAACGCCGCAAGGTTCGCCAGAGGGACGACCGCCGCCTGGCCAAGCGGGAATCCTTGTTCGTCCGCGGAGCCCACCAGAATCAGATTACCCTGCGCGTCGGTATCGGCTGCAACTTGAAACGTCGGTCCGAAATCGAAACTGGCGAGTTGAGTCCCATTCGGATCAGTCTTTATGACGCGCGTCCGCGAAAGCCCGGAAGCGTCGGTAACCTCAGCGATCGCGAACAGATTTCCAGTCCGATCGGAAATAAGCGCCAAGGCGTATCCCTGGTCTCCGATATCCAGATATCGGAGAAGAACTTGATTAGCAGCCGCAGATGGAACGGCTCCAAGAACCAAGGCGAGAAACAACAGCTTCATGTGGGCTCCCAGGGACGCGGGAAAGGCGGTTGTATTTAACTACCTGCTGCAAGTATAGATCGAGCGTGGAACCGCCATCCAACTGTCGGTCTAGTTCGACGCCGCCCGCCGTTCCCGCGCCAACCGCTCAGCCAAAAACACCTTAAGCAAAGACTGATACGGAACGTCCCGCCGATTCGCTAAGACCTTGAGATCCTCGATCATCGAGACCGGAAGCCGCAGCGATATCGTCTTCAAAGACGGTTTGAGCTGAACGAATTTCCTCCGCTTTCCCGATGGCCAATCCACGTACTCCGTCGAATCCGCTGTCGCCCAGAATTTCCTCTCCGCGTCTTCGTTCTTGAATTCAGGAAGTTTCTTCTTCATACCTCTCGTAGGTCTCCGTTTCGTTCCGATTCATGTCCCTGGCAGAGATCACTCGTATAAGCTTCCGCCGGACCATGAAAACAACAAACAGCCGCCGGCCAGCAGCCGTTTGCCCCAATGCAAAATAGCGCTTCTCGAGTTTCGAATGCCGAACATCGCTACGTACCACCAGCGGCTCATTGAAGAAAACGTCTTCAACTTCTTCGGGAGTTACCCGGTGCCTCTCCCAGTTTTTGTGGACGTTGGCATCGTCCCAGTCAAAGCCGGTGCAATCCTCCAAGGGATCCCGTGGCGCCACATCTTCAGTATATGACTATCATATACCGATGCGAGCGCACCCGGCATAGGGGTACTGTCCTGTCACTCTGCCATTCTCGAACCAAGCGCGCGGGCCAAAAAATAGCCTACCCTATCTAGAATGCAATCTAACGATCCAAGCGCGAAGGGCCGCTGGTGGCGGGTGGTCGGCGGATTGTCCATGAACATTGCCCTCGGCACCTTATATGCGTGGAGCGTTTTCGTTGCGCCGCTCGAGGCCCACTTCGGATGGAAGCGAGCCGACACCTCCATGGTGTTCACCATCGCAACCACCGTGCTTGCCCTCAGCTTCGCCGTGGCGGGCAGGATTCAAGATAAATACGGCCCGCTGCCATGTTCGCTGGCCGGTGGACTTCTGGTGAGTGTGGGATTCTATCTGTGTTCCTTCACTACTAGCCTGAACTACCTTTATGCGTGCTTCGCCCTCTGGGGATTGGGGAACGGTTTCGCGTACGCCACTCCCATTCCGGTGATGGCCAAGTGGTTCCCAGATAGACGCGGGCTGGCTGTGGGGCTGGCGGTGGGAGGGTATGGCGCCGGGTCAGCCATTTTCGGCCCCCTGGCGCAGTTGAAGCTGATTCCCGCTTATGGACTACCGGCAACGTTTCGGATCCTAAGCGTAATAATTCTCGTGATGACCATGGCCGGGGCGCTGCTTTTGCGCAATCCTCCAGCTGGGTATCGGCCCAAAGGTTGGTCGCCTGCAACGGCCAAAACGGCGGTAATAGCGCGCGAATTTACGCCCGGTGAAATGCTGCGCACGCGCACGTTTTATCTGATGTGGGTGGGTTATGCACTGGGCTGCTCAGCGGGACTGATGGTGATCAGCCAATTGGTGCCGTTCGCCAAAAGCGTTGGGATCGCGGCGGCGGCACTTTCCACCATGACACTGGTGGTGGGCGCCTTCGGGAACGCTTTGGGACGCATTCTCTCGGGGTGGATGTCGGATCGGCTGGGGCGCATCAACGTGCTGCGGACCATGATCGCCATCAGTGTAGTCGCGATGCCCGCGCTGTACGCCGCCGGGAGT
>Ga0116135_1001151_pt1 | contig 13787 bp, 8 predicted proteins | sample June2015DPH_20_1_FD_89738 | JGI IMG/M metagenome (GOLD analysis project Ga0116135, IMG submission 89738) | Peatland microbial communities from SPRUCE experiment site at the Marcell Experimental Forest, Minnesota, USA - June2015DPH_20_10 | ecosystem: Environmental > Terrestrial > Soil > Wetlands >... | reverse complement strand
GTTTTCAATCAGTTCCGGCCCCTGAATCCCCTCCGGCCAGCCGGGAAAGTTCTCCACCAGCGTGGTGATCGAGAGCTGGCCCCCGGGCTCGTGGCCCTCCAGAACCAGCGGTTTCAGTCCAGCGCGGCCCGTGTAGATGGCCGCCGTCAGCCCGGCGCACCCGGAACCCAGAATTACCGTATCGCGAATCTCTGTCATTGAAGTTCTTCTTCCCACCCAAAACTCTACCCTGATTCTAGATGCTCCAGTTGCCCCATCGATCCAAACCGCGCCAACCGGGTGCCCACGGTGTCCAAGTGCGACCCTCGCACCTGGGGAGCGGGGAGAGCAGCTCACCCCAGTCGAGCGGCAAGCAAACCATGCCGTTCCGTCGCAAGCTTCACAATCAGCTCCCCAAACAGCGTATTCGCCCACGCGAACCACGGCCGCGTAAAACTCGCTGCATCGTCCTTCTTGAACGACTCATGCATGAACCCCGTCCCTGCTGTCGTGTTCCGCAGCCAGCGCAAGCATTGCCCAATCTCCGCGTCGCTCGTCGACGTAATCGCCCGGTAGGTGATCGACATCGGCCAGATCGTGTTGATTCCTTCGTGTGGACTCCCCACTCCCTCCGCCGCCGCACCGCGGCAAAAGTAAGGATTGCTGTCGCTCAGCGCAAACCGCCGCGTCCGCTGATAAAGCGCGTCCGCCGCCGTGCACGACTCCAGATAGCTGAGCGTCACCAACCCCGGCGCATCCGCATCGTCGATCATCAGCGCGTTGCCGTACCCATCCACCTCGTACGCCCAGATCTCGCCAAACTCCGCGTGGTGCGTCTTGCCGAATTTCTGCACCGCTGCATCCACCTCCACCGCCAATGCCTCAGCCTCCGCGGCCAGTTTCGCATCGCCCAGCACCCTGTGCGCCAGCTCCGCCAGCTTGCGCAGGCAAACCACCGCAAACAGGTTCGCCGGCACAAACAGCGGATAAATGCACGCATCATCCGACGGCCTGAACATCGAGAAGATCATCCCCACTGGCCGCGCCGGATTGCCAAACCCGCCCAGCGGCACCGAGTCGTTCGGCACCGCAGACTCGCGCTGAAATGAATACGGCCCCGGACCATTCTTTCTCTGCTGCGCGCGAAACGTCTTCACAATCGTCCACGCCGCTTCCTTGAACGTCCCATCAAAAGGCCGCGTGTCCCCCGTCGCCTTCCAATATCCATGCGCCAATCGCAGCGGATAGCACAGTGAATCAATCTCCCACTTCCGCTCGCCCACACCGGGGCGCATCTCAGTCTTATCGTGAACCGCCCAGCTCAGCGGCGCCGCCGTCTCATCGCGCATAAACGCATTCGCATACGGGTCGATCAGAATCATCCGCGCCTGCCTGCGAATGAGCCCCTCAATCAGCTCGCGCAGCCTCGCGTCTTCCTTCGCCAGCGGCACATACGGCCATACCTGCGCCGAAGAGTCCCGCAGCCACATCGCATCGATATCGCCTGTTACCACGTACGTATCCGGCTTGCCTGCATACCTGCCCGGAAACACCGTCGTATCCAGCGTGTTGGGAAAGCAGTTCTCGAAGATTGTGGCCAGCGCCCGGTCGCCCATCTGCCGCTGCACCCGCGGAATCAGCTCCTCAACCGCCGCGCTGGTAAAGTGCCGGTCCGCCTTCGCAGGCCGCGCAGGCGGCAAATCCAGAACAGGCCTCAAATCCATCGCCGTCCCCAAATCAGCCGCCCACTCGCACTCCGCCAGCGCCCATGCCGCAGCCGCACCCTGCAACCACTTCCGCCGGCTAATCTGTGCCATCAACCCATTTCCCTTCGCACCCAGACCGCTTCACGCTTTTCCCATTTCCAGCGCACTCATTTTATGATGGCACTCATGGCCAACCTAACGCTCATCTACGGTCTGCGGCTGCTCCCCGAAGGCGAAGTCACAGAAATCAAGGACGCGACCCTCAAGCTGGCCAACGGCCACGAAGCCCACGTCACCATGCATACCATTGAGGGCTCGCGCGAGGAGATCGAAACCCAGCTGAAGCGCAGCCTCGACGCCTTCTTCGACTTCTACCCCGAACTCTAGCGATCGATAATAAGCGATTGTCACCCTGAGCGGCCGAAGGGAGTCGAAGAACCTGCGGTTGTTCCTCGTGATCTACGCTCCAAGTCTTCGTGAACAGGCCCTAATTCATCTTCATCCCCGGCGGCATCGCCGAGTGGTCCATATTGTCGTGTCCATCGCCATCATCATCCACTGACCATACCTTCGCCGGGTCCGTCTCATACGGATACACATGCACCATCCACCCAAACACATGCGGAAGAAAAGTCCCTCCCGCCGCATCGCACGCCTCCCGCGTGTTGATCGAACCCATCATGCCGAACTTCGCATCCTTGCCAAAATACTCCCGCAGATGTCCCGGCGGCGCCTTGCAGAAATTCACATGCTGGTGCCAGCGCGCAATGCTCAACGGAACCCGCTCGTTGATCTCCTCCTCGCTCGCCGTCACGCGGTCCGTGTACATCGCGCCCACCAGCGTGTAGCCGCCATCCGTCGTCTTTTTGTAGAGCAGCGATGTCGGCTTCAGCGGATCGAAGTGCGTCAGCGCCTCGCGCGCGTTCTCGCCCTTCGTAAAGTGATACTGCGGCTGCCTGATGTTCGGCAGAAAGATCACATACCCGTCCGCCAGCGCCTTGTGGTAATCCTTGTAGGGCTCCATCGCCTCTTTGGCCGCCGCCACAATCGCATCCGCCTTCGCCCGGTCACCCGGCTTGATCGGCCGCAGCGTGGTCATGTACATGTGGCGGCCCATCCCGCCCATGTTCGACGCAGAGCTGGCCCCGGATGCGGAACCAGAGCCGGATGCAGCCGCACTCTGCGCGCCAGCCCGCAAACCAAGCAAGCCAACAGCGATGCACACCACCGCAGTCAGTCGCGCACCCCGGCCAAACTCGAATTTGATTGAATGAGAAGACATGCGAAGCACCTCCCTGCGAGGATTTCCTGAAATCCCGCAGCCTGCTTCAAATACGTTCGAAACGCAATCCCGGTTCCGTCCGTCGCCGGCGCCCTACTTCGCCGCCGGCTCCATCCGCGCAATATCCACGCGATAGCTCACCGTCTTCGCTGTCGGAAACGCCGCTGGCGCCTTCTGCGTCACCTTCCCCGTCGCCGCCCACTCCGTGCCGCGCTGAAACGTCGTCATGAATCCCACGCAGCTCAGCGCCGCCACGTCATGCCCCATCGTCGTGTGAAACACCCGTCCCTCGCCGTAGTTCACCACCATCAGTATCGGTTCGTCGTGCCCCGTTCCATGGTTCGCCGGATCGGAATACGCCGTCGCCAGCACCGTCATATTCTTTCCCGGCCCGCGCAGCGTCGCATACAACTCATCCGGCGCATGCATCCACGCCGCCGGCAATCCCTTCATAATGGGATGCTCCGGCGCCCGCGTCACTACCTCGAACGCCAGCCGCGCCCCGTGCCCGCCCGCCGGTCCCGGCGTATCGTCCCGCACCAGTTTCCCATCCTTGAAGTACCACATCGGCCCGGCGTTCTCATTCCGTCCGCGCCAGCCGCCCACCCCAATCATCAGGTTGAACTCCGGCCAGTTCGGAAACGCATTATCCGCCGCGTGCACCACCACCAACCCTCCGCCGCCGCCAACAAAATCCTCCAGCTCCTTGCGCAGATCAGCCGGCCAATCCGGCCCGTCATAGTTCAGCACCACCGCTTTGTACTTCTTGAACTCCGGCTTGAATCCGCTGAAGTCCCCACCCAACTCCGGCGCCGTCACCACCGTCACCGCAAACAGCCCCGTCTCCTCAAGCTCCGTCTTCATCACCCGCGTAGTCGCCCGCCAGTTGTGATACGCTCCGCCGCTCTGCCCATCCAGCAACATCACCGGAATCGACGCCTGCGCCCCGCTCATGACTCCCGCGAATCCCAAAAAGCCAAAAACAACAGCAGCAATCGTTCCGCACTTCATCTTCAATCCCTCGTATGCAAACAATATTGCTCGATCGTCAGGTTTTGAAAGGGCACGAGTTCACTCGTGCCATCAATTGCTCAAATTGATAGAGCAGGGGCTTCAGCCCCTGCCGCAGCCACAAGCAGAATACTCTCCCCATAAACTTGGAATTCTCTCATCTCACAGCAATCACTCCTCCGCCATCCCCGCCGATAAACCCACCAGAGGCCCCCGCTGTGCTCTTCTCCATCCCAGCCCGCCATTGCGCAGCCCTGCTTTGCCTGCTCATCGCGCCCTGCGCCTTCGCCGGCGGGCCCAAATACATCGCCGGCGTCACCTTCTTCAACCCCGCCGTCCTCGGCCAGCCCGTCCACTGGTCCGGCGGACAGCTCAACTACTACGTCGATCAGGGCCCGCTCAACTCCACCATCCCCAACCAGCAGGCCACCGCGATGGTCGACACAGCCGCAGCCCTCTGGTCCGCCGTCCCCACCGCCGGCGTCACCCTCACCGACATGGGCTCCTTGCATGAGGACGTCAACGGCTCCAACATCGCCGCTGCCAACGGCGTCATCACCGCGCCAGCCGACGTCACACCCGCCGCCACCAACTACCCGCTCGGCGTAATCTACGACGCCGACGGCTCCGTCACCGACGCAATCTTCGGAGCCGGCGCCAGCTCGCCTACAGACTGCCAAAACAACGGCGTCTGGTTCTGGCTCGACAACATCAACCCCGACGCCGCCATCGCCCACGCCATCATCCTGCTCAACGGCCTTTGCGCCACCACCCCCAGCCTGCAAGCCATGATGAGCTACGAACTCGAGCGCGCCCTTGGCCGCATCCTCGGCCTCGACTACTCGCAAGTCAACCCCGATGCGCTCCAGTCTGGCGCACAACAGACCGGTGAACCCGGCGGCACAGAGGGCTGGCCCATCATGCAGCCCCTCAGTGGTTTCTGCGGCCCCTCCGGCGGCCAGTGCCTGCCCAACCCCGCCCAGCTCGCTTACGACGACATCGCCGCCCTCAACCGCATCTACCCCATCACCGGCGCCAACCAGGCCGCCTTCCCCACCAAACAGCTCACCGCCGCCAACACCGTCTCCATCCAGGGCACCGTTGCCTTCCGCAGCGGCTACGGCATGCAGGGCGTCAACGTCGTCGCGCGCCCGCTCGACGCCAACGGCAATCCTCTCTACCAGTACACGGTCACCTTCGTCTCCGGCGGCTATTTCAGCGGCAACCACGGCAATCCCGTCACCGGCTTCACTGACGCCAGCGGCGACCCGCTCACCAACTGGGGATCCAACGACCCAGCCCTGCAAGGTTACTTCGATCTCAGCGGAATCCCTGTTCCGCCCGGCATCACCACTGCCAATTACCAGCTCACTTTCGAGCCCATCAACCCCCTTTACATCCTTACCGACTCAGTCGGACCCTACATCGACAGCCAGGTCACCCCCTCCGGCACTCTCGCGTCCATTACCGTCCCCAACATGTCCGCCGGCAGCGCGCAAACCCTCACCGTCACTGTCGCCGACTCCGCCTCCGGCAGCTTCGACGATGCCATCGGATCCCCATCCACCCCGCGCCCGCTCGCCCCCGGCGGCCTTTGGGCAGGCCGCCTCAGCCAGGTCGGCCAGACTGACTGGTTCACCTTCCCCGTCCGCGGCAACCGCATCTTCACCATCGTCACCCAGGCCCTCGACCAGTCCGGCATCCCCACTGACTCCAAGGCCATGCCCGCCATCGGTATATGGGACGCCTTTGACCCCATCGGCGCGCCTGCTGTCGGCGCAGCCCCCGGCATCAACGGCCTCGCTACCGGAGAAACCTGGCTCCGCGTGGCCACCAACGGCGACGACATCGTCCGCATCGGCATAGCCGACCAGCGCGGCGACGGCCGCCCCGACTACCCCTACAACGGCTGGGTACTCTACGCGGATACCGTCTCCCCGCAGCATCTCCCCGCCATCGGGGGCGCCATCGTCATTCAAGGCAGGGGCTTCCGCCCGGCCGACACGGTGCTCGTCGGCGACCAGCCCGCTCAGGTCACAAGCATCTCCCCCAATGAAATCACCGCCATCGCGCCCCCCGCCGCCACGGCCGTCACTGGCTCCGTCATCACAGGTTCTGTAGACGTCGAAGTCGACGACCAGCCCCTCTTCTACGCCGCCGCCGTCATCCCCAGCGGAGTCAGCTACGACTCCGGCGCCGGCGATGCGCTCACCCTGCTCACCGCGCCCTCCAACACCGTTCCCATCGCCGTGCCCATCCCCTTCGCCGTCACCGCCCTCGGCTCCAATCTCGCCCCCGCCGGCGGTGTCACCGTCACCTACACCGTCACCAGCGGCACGGCAACACTAGCCTGCGGCCAACCCAGCTGCTCCGTCACCACCACCGGCGACGGCCGCGCCACCCTCAACGTCACTGCCAACTCCGCAGCCTGGTCCATCGTCACCGCCGCGCTCACCAACGGCTCCAGCCTCCAGGCCCAGTTTTCCGGCGGAACGCCGCCCGTCCTCACCGCCATTACCCCGCAGCTCTCTCTCGCCGCCGGAGCCACCTTCCCCTGGACCGTCCAGGCGCTCGTCCTCTCCAACGGCGTTCCTCTCAGTGCACAAGATGTCGTCTGGCAGGCAACCGCATCTGGCATCGTTCCCGCAGGCAACGCCGCCGCTCTCACCAACTCAAGCGGCATCGCCACCAACATCCTCATCGTCGGCCCGCTCACTGAAGGTCAGACCGCCTCTATCCAGGCCTGTCTCAACGGAACCAGCCAGTGCGTAGCCTTCACCGCCTTTGGTGCGCGCGCCGAGTACGCCACCCTCCACGCCGTCTCCGGAACCACGCAGAACCTCTCCATCCAATCAACGCCGGCGCAGATCACCCTCCGCCTGCTCGACGTCGATGGCAAGCCTATGGCCGGTGGCTCCGTCTCGCTCTACCAGGCTCTCTACGCCTGGGCGCCGCCCTGCCCCACCCACGGCGTCTGTCCCCCCGCCCCGCTTCTCGCCACGCAAACCGCCGTTGCCACCTCCGCAATCGACGGCACTGTCACCTTCATCCCTGCCTCGCTCCCCGGCATTGCCACAAATCTCGTCGGCCTGGCCGCCTCCGGCAATACCTCCACCCTCCCCATCGCCATCGAGCAACACCCGTGAACACTTGAAATCCTCCCACCTGCCTATTGCACCTGGATGGTGAGCGTGCTCTGCGCGGTAATCGACTGCGACGTTCCGGTCACCGTCACGGTATAAACGCCCGCGGTGGTCCCTCCTCCACTCGCCTTCTGGCCGCAACTCACCACGCCGCCAGCAAGGGAAACCAGGAAGAGACACAAGCCAAGCATCGTCCGCCAGCGGCGGCGCCGTTTTGAGATGCCGATCAGCAAAAAGAATCCCAGCACCGTGCCACCGACCCCTACCCGTCGGAACCCAGGAATCAATGGCCCCTGGAGCGCCCCTGATTCTGTCGTGGTCACCGTCAGAGTCGCCGTCCCGCTGCCGGTCCCGGTAATTGTCACCGGACTGGTCGACCCAAAACTCAAGCTCGGCAGATCGTGCGCGCCTGCCGGGCTCGCAGTGATCGCCGCAGCAAGCGCCACGCTCCCTGTGAATCCCCCTCCAGGGGAAACAGTAATCGTTGAGGAGTTTCCAGTCGTCGCCCCGGGCAGCATGCTCACATTCGAGCCTCTGATGGTAATGCCTGACACGCTAATCAAAGCGTTCCCGGCCGATGTTCCGAAATTCGAATCGCCTGAGTACGTCGCAGTAATGGTGTGGACTCCCGGCGTCGCCAGGCTTGCCGAGTAGCTTGCCGCGGTCGTCCCGTTCAGCGCCACCGCTGTCGCGGATCCGCTGTCCACACTGAAGTTGATACTGCCGGTTGGGGCCGCGGTACCGGAATTCCCGATCACCGATGCTGTGAAGTTGGCCGCCGTGCCCTCTGTTCCGGTTGACGGTCCGGCGATGCTGACAACGGTCGACGCCGTCGAATTCCCAATAGTTGTGTACTGAACGCTCGAAATGGAAAGCGCGTTGTTCTGATCGCCGTTGTAGATGGCTTTCAGGCGATTCAAGCCGGCCGGCAATGTGCTGGTGGTTAACTTCACCGTTCCGCCGCTCCCCAGGGTGCCTGTGCCGAAAACTACGTCGTTCGATTCGAATGAAACCACTCCTGTCGGCGCGGTGTTTCCCGTAACCTGGGCCGAAAGTGTCAGCGGAGCGCCAAAGCTCAACGTTCCAGTCACCGTCAATGCGGTCGCTGTCTGGGCCTTCGTGTTGAAAAATGAATCCAGATAGCCGTACCTCACTTGCAGCCAGTCGGTGAGATATTGAACCTCAGCGTCATAATTGCCTGCGACTTCGAATTCCGGCCACACCAGGATCCCTTGCATCGGCCACCGCCCAAAGTTGTTCGTCTGCGATTGCTCAAGAGTCTGTGCTTCCTGCGGAATTGAGGCCATCCATGCGGCCAGCACGCCATTGTTCTTCAGCGCATTCCACTGCGTTGCAGCATCGGCTTTGAATCCAGGATCAGTGAACCACTGCTTGTACCACGGGGCCTGCACCTGCATCCATGGATCGGTCGGATCCAATACGGCCCCATTGCCTGAACTGATATCAAAGTCCCAGATGGGCCCCATATAGATCAGCGGATTATCCCTGTCCTTGTACAGATAGTCGCTGCTGTAAAAGTCCCCCCCGTCCTTGTTGCCCATCAGGTCGTTCACAATATAGAAATTGATCGCCGACGTCTCATCGAAATAGGCACGCCAGCCTTGGGTCGGATCGGTATAGGTGCTGGAAAAAAGCGCCGTCTCCGCAGTATCCACGTAGTTTGATATATACGACGTCTGCTGCGGAATCTCCGGATCAGGGCTGAAATCCGGGTCAACCAGCCCGATCGGAACTCCTTGCGGCGTGTCGAAGACGAGGGCCTCGTCCTGGTGCTGGTCGATCTCCATCAGATACCCGCCGGTAATATCGTCCGTCACGTCGGTCTCGGCCAGTTCGTTGATATTGAGCCTGTGAGTATCGACCTTTACCTCCTCAATAAGCTGGTAGTTTCCCTCGTATATTCCATTGAGGTACAGCTCGACGAACAGTGAATGCGGCGCCCACGGCATCAGCGCGCTGTTGCCGCTCGGCGTAGGAGAATCCGCAGGCGAATTCAGATAGCTTCCCCCAATAGGAATGGCGTTGGCCAATGCCGATGCCGACCAATCCCGCAGTAACGTCTTGTCGTCGTAATTTGCCAGCAGAATATAGCTCTTGCTTTTATCACATGTAACTTTGCCCTTGCTTGTTAAGTACGGACAACTAAGCCCCATGGCGTTAAGCAAATCTACGCCGGTATTCAGCTTCACATGATAGGGAAGCTTCGGCATCGCCGATGTCGTATTGCCATGCACATGAAATATGGCCGTGTTATCGCTGTCCGCGGCGCTTGGAAGATACGACGTTTGGCCGTCGGCCGACGTGATCGTGATCGTACCCGGAACATCCAGGGTCTTCTTCACCACCGGCACGCCGCCCGTGTTGATCGTCACGATAGGAAGATTGATGGCCGAAGCCGCCGGCGCAAACGAAGGGTTGGAAATCGAAACCGTAAGCGACAACGGCGCCGTTGCCTGCACCGAGCCCGCCGCGCCAACCACCGCCGATGCAGCCGTCCAACTTGTAACCATCGACGGGGCCAGCGGTGAAAAACCCTCCTGCCCAGCCGAAACGGACGCGCTCAGATTCAGCGTTCCCGAGCCGCCCGCCATCAATGTCAACGGGGACACAGTAATCCCCGTCGGCAGCCCGGTCAGCGTCACGGTGATCGGCCCAGTGTAAGTGCTGGCGCCAACCGTCACCGTCAAAGGCACCTTCTGCTGTCCTGGGTAGATAGTCAGCGCGGAGGGCGCTACAGCGATCGAAAACGCCTGACCATGACCAGCCAGGGACGCGAGTGAAACCATTCCGACGACCGCAACCCAACGGGCTGCTTTGAAGAAACTGACAGATTGACCCACAACGCTTTGTTTGATATACGCCCCCATTGCCAGTCACCCGACCCCGCGAACGGCCTCATTTCAGCGCCGCCATGGTCGAGGCAAAAGGCTTCATTTTCTTGTACTTCTAGGATTCTGTGTATTTTGAGTGAAAAGCAGTATATCGAATACGATGCGTGCTCGCACTGGGAAAGCGTCGCCGTGCAGAATCTCTGCGTCTCTTCAAGCCGCTGTCCCGCATCGCTTCCACCCCCGAATCGGTACCTCGCCGCCTCCATCCGCTATCATGTCCCAATCCACAACGAGCTCTTCCTTCACCGCAGGGAGTCCATGACCATCGCCCCGCCCACGCCGCTCGATTCCAAATCCCAGCTCCGCAAATCCATGGGCTTCTGGGACGTGCTGCTCTTCAACATCGCCACCGTCCTCGGCCCCCGCTGGATCGCCGCCGCCGGCCACAACGGCACCTCCTCCATCAGCCTCTGGGTCCTCGCCGCGGTCTTCTTCTTTGTCCCCGGAGCACTCGTTATCAACGAGCTCTCCTCGCGTTTCCCCGAAGAAGGCGGCCTCTACGCCTGGTCGCGCGAAGCCTTCGGCCCCTTTCACGGCTTCGTCGCCGGATGGACCTACTGGATCTACACCTTTTTCTACTTCCCCGGCCTGCTGCTCGCTTCGGCCTCCATGGCCGCCTATATCTTCGGTGGCCACGGCGCAGCCCTCGCCCAAAACCGCACCTTTCTGCTCTCCGTTTCACTCTCGCTCCTCGCCGTCGCCGTCATCCTCAATATCATCGGCCTCAACATCGGCAAATGGCTCCAGAACGCCGGCGGCGTCGGCACCTATGTCCCTCTCGTCATGCTGGTCGGCATCGCCGGCCTCGTCGTTTTCCGCCACGGCTCCGCCACCCACTTCACCACAGCAAACATGATGCCCACATGGAACTGGGACACCGTCAACTTCTGGTCCCAGATCGCCTTCGCCTTCACCGGCCTCGAACTCGTCTCAGCCATGAGTGAAGAGGTTCGCGACCCGCGCCGCACCCTGCCCCGCGCCGTCTTCGGAGCAGGAGCTCTCATCGCCCTCATGTACATCGTCGGCACCTTCGCCATCCTTGGCCTCGTCCCCGCCGACAGCATCGACCCGCAAAGCGGCGTCTTCAACGCCATCACCGTCGGCTCGTTCGCGCTCAAACTCGGCTTTCTCGGCATCCTTGCCGCTATCCTCGTCACCTTCGGCAACGCCGGCGGCGTCGGCTCTACCGTCGCCGGCATCTCACGCGTGCCCTTCGTCGTCGGCGTCGACCGCTACCTTCCCGCCGCCTTCGGCAAAATCCATCCCCGCTGGAAAACCCCCTGGGTCTCCATCCTCGTCCAGGCCGGCATCTCCGCCGCCATCCTCCTCGGCAGCCAGATCAGCGAAACCACCCAGGGCGCCTACCAAAAACTCATCGACGCCGGCATCATCCTCTACTTCATCCCCTTCCTCTACATGTTCGCGGCGGTCATCAAGCTCGCCCACCGCAAAGACCGCCTTGAGAACACCCACGCTGTCCTCGTTCCCGGCGGTATTCCCGGCGTCTGGATATGCGGCAGCCTCGGCTTCATCGTCGTCCTCGCCGGAATCGCCATCTCCTTCGTCCCTCCCGGCAACACCGCCAGCAAACTCGGCTTCGGACTAACCCTGGTAGCCTGGACCGCCGGTTTCATCCTCATCGGCCTCATCCTCTACTGGCGCGGCGCGCGTTCACTGCGCTCCCCTGCGTAACTCCAACCTCCACGCGCCCCGACCCACAATTCACCCCATGCGAGCGAATAGCAACCGTCCGCCCCCCGCAGGTGCCACATCCTGAACCCGTTCTGCTCCGAATCGATTCTTTTCCGCATCTCTACTAGCAGAGAGGTGCACAATGGGCCAACCCACTGAACGCCTGAAAGATGAAGACGGCCATCCCCTCACCCGCCAACCCCGCGTAGTCATTGTCGGCAGCGGCTTCGCCGGCCTGCGCGCCGCCATCGGCCTCGCCAACCTTCCCGTCGATGTCACCGTCATCGACCGCCGCAATCACCACACCTTTCAGCCGCTCCTCTACCAGGTCGCCCTCGCGGTCCTCTCTCCGGCAGACATCGCTCAGCCCATCCGCTCCATCCTGCGCAGCCACAAAAACACCCAGGTCCTCATGGACGAAGTCGTCGCCATCGACGCATCCGCCCGCCAGGTCACTCTCGGCTCCGGCGCGCGCGTCCCGTACGACTACCTCGTTCTCGCCACCGGCGCCACCCACTCTTACTTCGCTCATCCCGAGTGGGCCCCGCTCGCTCCGGGCCTCAAGACCATTGAAGACGCCACAGAAATCCGCCGCCGCGTCCTCCTCGCCTTTGAGCTCGCCGAGCGCCAGATGGTCGAGCACGGCTGGCACCCTCCGCTCAACTTCGTCGTCATCGGCGGCGGTCCCACCGGCGTTGAGCTCGCCGGCGCCATCAGCGACATCGCTCAGCTCTACATGCGTCACGACTTCCGCCACATCAACCCAGCCAAGGCCCGCGTCCTGCTCCTTGAAGGCTCGCCGCGCGTCCTCGCCGCCTATCCCGAAGATCTCTCCGCGACAGCGGAGAAAACCCTCGCAAAACTCGGCGTTGAAGTCCACACCCACACCCAGGTCAACCAGGTAGCCCCCGGCTGGGTTGAAGCCGCAGGACCAAACGGCAACATCCGCATCGAATCCGTCGTCACCCTCTGGGCCGCCGGCGTGCAGGCCTCGCCTCTCGGCAAACTCCTCGGAGCGCCACTCGATCGCCGAGGCTGCGTCGAGGTCGATGACCGCCTCAACCCTCCCGGCCTGCCTGAAATCTTCGTCCTCGGCGACCTTGCCCACCTTCAGCAGGACGGCCGCCAGATCCCCGGCGTCGCCCAGCCCGCCATGCAGATGGGCGACCACGTCGCCAAAATGATCGCCGCCGACCTCGCCGGCAAACCCCGCCCCGCCTTCCGCTACTTCGACAAGGGCGATATGGCGACAATCGGCCGCATGGCCGCTGTCGCCAAGGTCGAATGGCCCTTCAAAGCCCACATGAGCGGATTCCCCGCCTGGGTCACCTGGCTCACCGTCCACATCTTCTTTTTGATCGGTTTCCGCAACCGCATCTCCGTCTTCGCCGCCTGGATCTGGACCTACTTCACCTTCACCCGCGGCGCCCGCTTAATCACCGGCGACCAGCGCCTCCCCGGCTGGCAAGACCAGCTCGACGCCGGCCCCGCCGAAAAGCCCAAAGAAGCAGCTTCTAGCCGCTAGCTACCAGCCAAATGCCAGGGAATTGGGCGCCGCAGCTTTCGACGTTGAGGTCCGGAACAGCTATCAGCCGGGTGCGTCCGGTCCTCGCATTTGGGGACCGGGGAAAGCACGAAGCCCAAGCGAGCCTCCCGCGAGCGTATGCTCCATGCAATGGCCTGCTCCATGCAATGGTCGGTTAAACTAAAAGAGCCATGCTCGACCTCGCATTTGTCCGCGCCAACCTTGAAGCTGTCGAAGAAAAGCTGCGCGCTCGCGGCGCCGATCCCGACGCTCTCCTGGGCGATTTCCGCGCCCTCGACCAGTCCCGCCGCGAGGCCATCACCCTCTCCGAGCAGGCCAAAGCCCGCCGCAACGACCTCTCGCAGCAGGTAGGCGCACTCAAAAAAGCCGGCGAACATGAAAAGGCCGGGGCGATCATGGACGAAACCCGCGCCCTCAAGGACAAGCTCGACCAGCTTGATCAGACCGCCGCGTCGCTCGACGAGCAGTTGCGCCTGTCCATCGCCCGCATCCCCAACCTCACCCGCGCCGAAGTCC
>Ga0116135_1001148_pt1 | contig 13795 bp, 10 predicted proteins | sample June2015DPH_20_1_FD_89738 | JGI IMG/M metagenome (GOLD analysis project Ga0116135, IMG submission 89738) | Peatland microbial communities from SPRUCE experiment site at the Marcell Experimental Forest, Minnesota, USA - June2015DPH_20_10 | ecosystem: Environmental > Terrestrial > Soil > Wetlands... | reverse complement strand
TCCCGATCGTATTCAGCAGCACGGGCGCTAAACTTCGAGCGTGTAAGGCCGCGCACCCGCTCCATGAGTTCTTGCTGCAGCGGGCTCAATTCGATCGGCGCGAAACTGTTCATCGTAGTTTTGCGACCTGTGGTGCTCACGGTTGGTAGCATGGCTTTAATCCGTATGGGGCGAGTCGCTGGGTGCGCGAAGCTGACAGAGATTCACGAACCAAGTGTCCGAACGCGGGCGAGAGCAAGGTGTCTCTGCCAATAGCGGCGGGCATTTCCCGTCCGGTCATCATGCGAAATTGCGTGCGAACTTGGTTTAGCAAAACGTCATACCCGTCAATTACAGCGCCACCCCGAGCCACAACCGCTGCCACCAGAGGCGTCGGCTGCGCACCGTACACCAGATCGACAACTGTTGCCCCGGGGCCGATATTATCCACCTCAAAAGGCGTTGAGCCACCGTCGCGCCCGACCGGGGTGGCATTGATCACAAGGGAGAAATTTGTAGCGCGGAACTCAGAAAGAGGCACAAAAGGCAGACGGAGAAGTCGGACCGCCAGTTCACCGCGTTCTTTGCCGCGATTAACTAAAGTCACCTCCACTCCGGCCTGCTGTAAGACAGCCGCGATTGCTCGACCAGCACCGCCGCATCCAATGACGGCCGCTTTTACCTTTCGACCGTTCATGGGAACCCCAGCAATGCTTTCCGGATCGGTTGTGTGAGCCTCCCATGAACCATTCTTGTTGACGAAAATGTTACAGGCGGCAGCGCTGCAAGCTATCGAGCTGCGCTTGGGAGCAAGGGCGAATGCAGACTCTTTGTGAGGTGAAACAATCGTGAGTCCTTTGATCGCCAGTCCCAACGGTTCAAACGCGGCAGTATCGATCACCTCCCGCCAAAAATCTTCGAAGCTCTCTACGTAGAAGGGAAGAAACCAAGCCGGATGATGGAGCGAACGGTATGCCGCATTATGCAAGCGTGGCGAAAGCGACTGGAAGACCCGATTTCCAACAATGCCGTAGAGTTCACCGATTGGGAACAGCCGCGGAAATCCATAATCCTCGATGAGCTGTTGAATGGACGGTTCGCCCGAATCGCCAACCGGATCGCTCTCCAGTTTTCCAAACACCAAGGGAGCGCCGAAATGCGGTGCAAGGATGCGGCTGCAAAATCCGGCTTTCCCTTCACAAATCGCGGAGACGTCTTTCCGTCCCAGCCCGTTCAAAAAGAGTAAGGGCGTTACAGCATCACTTACGCTGGAGCCTTGAAGGATCATCGAATAGAAGCGCGCCGGAACAGTTCTGATCCGCTCGAATACCGACCGCAGACTATCCGCACCGCTGCAGGTTCCTCGCCAGGAAATCAACCTCTGCGGGGTAGGAATTGCTTGCAGCAATCGAGGAGACAAATCGTAATCCGCATGCAGTTCCACCAGATCGTATTCCAGCGCTGCGTGAATCAGGGACTCATGCCGAGCGGTGGCGGAGCCGACAGAGTTGTGGCACGGCAGACTGTACAGCAACTCTCCAGAAAAACGACTGCGGAGCGATCGTGCGGAAATGCCCTCAGTCAGATCCCCCTGAACTCGCAGCATCTTCACCGCATCAGGAATGGGGGCTTCGTGCGAAAGGGTTCCCGCGAGGGTAGCGACAAGTGTCGTCAAACCGGCCATACGAAATTAATTCACCTCGTCTGAGCCTGGGGAAATGCAACAGATGTTATAAGTCCCTACTATCAGGTGCTTTGAGGGTGCTACCCGGAAATGACGGTGAGGCTATCTCTAACCCAGGGAGGTGTCAAGCAAATTCCGGCATTCCAACAAAATATTCGACAATTTATATTTATCTACCTACGACGGCACTACGTTAATCTAACTGGCGCAAGCGATTTACTCGCCGTTGCGATGTCTTTCTTTTTCTGAGTTACGAATGCCTCGGTAAACCACAGCAGCTCTTCAAAGTAGGATCGAGCGCGTTTTGCTAAAGCCGGGTCAGATAACTTCCCCTCGGGATCAAAGGATTCTTGCACTCGTGGAAATAACAAAGAACCGGGGATTGGAACTCCGCCTAAGTGAAGGATCACTTGGCGCAACGCGACTAGGCATAATATTCCGCCGGTCTCCACTGCCGAGACTGTAATAATTCCGAAGGGCTTGCGTCGGTATTCATCCTTAAGATAATCAAGGGCGTTCTTTAATACGCCGGGGTACCCTCCGCTGTATTCCGGAGTCACGATAACAATCGCGTCCGCTTGTTTGATCTTTGTGCTGAAGGCGGACACGCTGGGTGGCGGATCATCCCGAAACCGGAGCCTCTCCTCCATGACGGGTAAATTCATTTCTTTCAGGTCAAGGAGTTCCGTCTCCGCACGTGCAGACTCTTTCAGGCAAGCTGCGGCAAATCGGGCGACTTTGATGCTTTCGTTATTTCTTCGGGCAGTGCCCAGGATGACCGGTATGTAAAAATCTACCCTCATTTTCAGGAATCTCGCCTGGAACTAGGGCGTCGGCAAAGATCGCTGTCACGCCGTTTTCATCGCGGTTAAGCCGAGTGTCTCTTCCTCTTTTTCTCTCTGGCGAACCAGCGGCAGCACATGCTCGCCGAAAAAGATCATCTCCTCCAGCTTCGGCCATCCGGAAAGTATGAACTGAGATATACCGATTGCCTTGTATTTCATGAGCGCATTGGCCACCTCTGCTGGAGAACCCACAAGGCAAACCGTTCCCGGGCCATGGGTACGAACGGCTCCCCTCCATAGGTAAGGCGTTGGCCATTCGACAATCGAAGCCGCTTCGTAATTGGCTTTGATGGAAACGGAGTCGCTCTTTCTTACAAAGTTCTGCTCTTTTTGCTTCTCGTCGAGGGATGGATCAAGAGCTCTCACCAGTTCGCTGGCAGCTCGAATTGCTTCTTCGTGAGTAGGACGCGTAATCACGGCCATTCGCAACCCCGCCTCCCGTCCGGCCGCAAGCACAGGTTGAATGGCGGCGCGCAGGTTTTCTGGAGCATCTCCGAACTGCATCCAGAGTGTGCCGCATTTTATGGCGAGTGCTTTCGCGTCCTCCGAGCCGCCAGCAATAAAAATCTCCGGGAACGTGCGCTTTTCCGAAACAAAAGGAGTGTTCAGCTGCGCATCCTCGATTTGATAATAACGGCCACGATAAGTGACAGGCCTGTCGCACCGCCACAGCGCAAGACAAACTTCCAGAAACTCGGATGTGCGCGCGTAGCGCTCGCCGTGAGAAAGCAGATCGCCGTAATACCCCTGTTCCTCCCGAGAATATCCAGCCACGATGTTCAGGCTAAGGCGTCCGTGGATCAGCGCCGAAAGAGTATTAAGTTGCTGGACAAAGGCAGTAGGTGTGATCAACCCCGAGCGATAGGCAATGATGAATTCGATTTTGCTAGTCGATAAGCCAATTGCCGTCGACAGCAGTATTGAATCCGGCTTGGAAGCTCCACAATCGGTCAGGACCCCATGGATTCCCAATTCCTCGGCTCTCCGGCAAAAATTTATTTGCGCTTCCAGGTCAGGAAGGCCGGTCGCCTTCCGCGAGGCTCCGGTGCTGCGGGTTTCGGCCGAGCGTTCTCCACCTTGGAGAAGCCGCCAATGAAATTTCAGTTGCACGCGGCCTCTTGAACTCGGGTTTCTGATTCCCGCTGTCGAATCCGGGGTAAGACTTCGCGGCTGAACAATCTCATCTCTTCCAAGTCAGGCCATCCCATAAACAAAAATTGTGCAATTCCAGCCTGTTTGTACTCCCAGAGCGCGCCCGCAATCTCCTCGAAGGATCCCACGAGGGCAACCGACGGAGCTCCCAGATAAGGAACGGCTCCGGTCCACAGACAGTTTGTAAGCCACTCTGGTTCGCTTTCCGCCATGGCAAGCGTCGAACCAAATGCCACCGAATCGGACCGTCGGGAAAATTCTTTATGGGTCTTTTTAGGAGAACTTCCCAGCTCTGCCAACATCGACTCGGCCGCACCGACCGCTTCGCGCCGCGTCGAGCGCCCAAGCAGGGAAACCAAGAGTCCAACTTCAACTCCCGCCTGAAGGACGTGTTGAATACGCGGAAATAATTTCTCAGGCGATGCGGGAAGCGTCCAGAAACATGAGGCATGCTTCGCAGCAAGCTCCACGGCCTTCGGGGACGCTCCGCCAACGTAAATCTCCGGGCCTTGGCCATATAGGAAAGGCGTATTCAACCTGGCTTTTTCAATGTGGAAATACTTGCCTTGAAAATTTACCTCCGTCGCCCCGCTCCAAAAGCTTCGGCAAATGGTCAGAAATTCGTCGGTGCGTTCATAACGATCATCGTGTGTTAGAAAGTCCCCGTAGTAGCGTTGCTCTTCGGGCGTATGTCCGCCTACGACATTCAGGCAAATGCGTCCCCCCGTGAGCACCGATACGGTGTTGACCTGCTGTACAAAAAGCGTGGGCGAAAGCAGGCCGGAACGGCACGCCACCATGAACTTGATTTTGTTGGTCAAAACCCCAAGAGCGGCCGCCAACGCAATCGGATCGGGCCGATGAAAACCCACTGCCGTCAGCAGGCTCTCAATGTTGCAATCTTCCGCCGCACGGCAAAACTCGAGATGAGCATTCAAGTCCGGAACGCCCGATTGCGCGGACCGTGCTTTTGCGCCCCGCCATTTTTCTCCTGCCGAGGACATGCTCCAGTGAAACCGCAGCATTTTGCCGGATGTTCGAGAGTCCTGGGAGGACGGAAGCACGCTGCCGTTCACCATCATTTTTCCTTGTAATAGAATTCGCGCGAGAAGTAATTCGAGCGTCCGCTGCCGTCGGCAAACTCCGTGAAGTATGCAATCACAAGCACGCCTTGTTTTACGTTAGCTTGAAAGTGGTAGCGGATTCCGGGCAGAGCGAAGGCGGCGCGGAATGCCATGGCATCGCTCGAGTAGCAGTCCTTCGCATAGACTGAGCCCGGAACCTCTCCCCAATCCAAGGGGCCGGATTTCCCGGATGCATAAGCATGGATCCCGACCCCTTCGCCGCGCTCGGTGATTTCGACAGTCGTGACGCCAGAAGAAGCCTTGTTTGTATTGCGCCACAATCCCAAGAGCGCGGAGGTGTCCATCCGCCTCGTGTTGACCACCGGACTGGGAGCACTTGAAGTGGTTAATTCTGCCGGCTCGCTTTCTGCGGAATAAAAAAATTCCCGGGAAAAATAATTGAAATGGGCTCCGGCGTCCTTGAAATCGTGAAAGCCAGCGACTACAAGTAGTCCAAGGTTTACGTTGCCCTGAAAACGAGAAACCATGTGGCCGAAATCATATTCGGCAAAAAACGACATGGCCTCGCGCGATCCGGGGTTCGCCGCAAAAATCGAACTCGCCCGAACTTCAGGGAAGCTTACGGGAACGAGCGGGCCGGTCCCAAAACACTCGATCGATAGCGCGTTGGACGTTCCTTGGATGCGAAACTCGCGGATGCCGTGCGGACTAGGATCGGTGTGCTTCCACGTCTTAGTCAGCAAGCTCACTCCCATTTGATCTTGCTCCGGGGACGCACTAACGCTGTCTTGATGGCGCATATACTTCGGTTGAGTTGCCATGTTCGCCAGACTCTCCTTCTAAATCGCCCGATTGCTTAGGTCGGCCCCGCTTGATATCCATCTTTGGTAGATGCGTAAGTAAATCTGGCCCAGAATCCTATCACGACGCTGGTAACCAGCGCAGGAGACTTACGCTTAATGACGACACCTGGTTCGACACGGGCATTATCGACCCAAAATCGCGGCATATCGTCTCCGCGTGAGCTACGCCGTAGGGCCTGTATCCTGTGATACTCTGATGCGCCGTAATCTACGCCGATACGAGATTGGGCAGGGCACTTCATGATGAGGGTCTATCCGCTTACACTCTCTGTACATGCGGGTGAAGAGCTGAAGCTGTGTGTCGAGCCAGGGCATCGGTTCCGGGTTGCTTTTTATCGCTATTGGCTTTCGGACGAGGCCCAGCTAACAGCCGCGCCGGAGTTTTCCCAAACCTGCGGAGTGGAGCAGGGCAACGACATCTTCCAGTCTCCGTCCCGTCCGTGGTATGGAAAACCGGATCGTGAGTGGGAGTGGCCCTGGATCAGTTACCGGCTGAACTCTTCAGATTGGCCGAGCGGCGTCTACGCCGCGTTGGTTTACGAAGTGGACGACCTGGGAATACCGACCGACGAAATCGGAAGGAGTGCTGTGGCAGGAAGCACGCTGGGATTTTTGAGTTCGAATGCTGCGATGTTTGTGGTCACGCCGCGCTCACCTACGGCTTCAATTGCCTATATCGTTCCGATCGCAACCTACCACGCTTACAACTTTACTGGCGGCGGTTGCTTTTACGAATACCGCGAGCCGCCGGCAGCGCCTTGCCGCACGGTCACTTTGCGACGCCCGGGCTGCGGCATTGGAGGGGTGTCGCGGGAGGCACTCGATCCCTATGACAAAGCGTCACCACGCCAGGCATTTACGCATTGGGACGCCAAGATGATCGGCTGGATGCGCCGTGAGGGCTTTGCAGTTGACTGTTTCACCGATCTCGATCTCGACCAGAAAAAGTTCCTGGTCGACATTTCTGCGAATGCGCCGTTGTACCGGCTTGTGATCAGTGCCGGCCATCACGAATATTGGTCTGAGACGATGCGGGATCGCATTCAAGGCCTGCTGAATGTTGGGGGCAATTTCGCCACTTTCAGCGGAAATACTTGCTACCGCAAGATTTCCTTCGACGCCGCAGGAATGAGCGTTACCAAAGAGAACGAATGCTGGCCGGACAGCAACGAGGCCAGATTGCTTGGGGTCAGTTATTCCCAGGGCGGCGGATGGTGGGGTGTGCGGGATGGCGGCCAATGGCGACAAACCGAGCGCCCAGCTATTGGTTACACGGTGGCTGCGCCACAACATTGGGTCTTCGCAGATGTGAAGCTGCCGCAAGATGGCATCTTTGGCGCCGCCGAACGATTGATCGGATATGAGTGCGACGGCATAGTGCCCAACGTCTCGCCCGAGAACGTAATCGTCCTCGCAAAGGCACTCTTGCAGGGTGGATGGAACAACGGCGATGGACATACCTCTTCGATGGTGACATTCAGTTCCGGGCAAGGTACCGTCTTCAACGCTGCAACTACCGATTGGGCGCGGGTCTTAGCCGATCCAGCGACCGAATCATACGATGCCGTCTCCCAAATCACCCGCAACATACTTGAGAAACTGTCCGGCCTGAAGGGAGGCGGAGATCGAGGAACACATGTCGCCGAATGACGCATTAACGCGGCCACCAATCCAAGGACTATGGGTGGGCGATTCGCTTTCTATCATGGAACGCGTCTGCATTCTTTCCTATCTTCGCCATGGTCACCCATTTCGCCTTTACACTTACGGGCCAGTCAGGAACGTCCCTTCCGGTGCGGAAATTTGCGACGGAAATGAAATCCTTCCCCGCTCGGCCGTCTTTCAATATTCCAACGGATCCTTTGCGGGCTTCGCAAATTTTTTTCGTTACAAACTACTTTTAGAGAAGGGAGGTTTCTGGGTTGACCTCGACACCATCTGTCTCAAGCCTTTCGATTTTCCCCAGGTTTATGTGTTTTCAGCGGAGATGCATCACGGCACTCCAGTAGTCAACTGCGCGGTAATCAAGGCACCCAAAGGATCGGAATTTTGTAAATACGCATGGGAGGTTTGCCATGGCAAGAACATCAAAAAGTTGATCTGGGGAGAAACCGGGCCCCGTCTCGTAGGCGAAGGCGTTGAATTGCTGGGGTTGCAAAAATATGTAGTGGGACCGGAAGTCTTCTGTCCCATCGACCCTGATACCTGGGAAGAAATTTTCAACCCTAAAGGGCGCACAGAGTTCCATCCGCAGACCCGCGCTGTTCATTTGTGGAATGAATTGTGGAGGCGCGAAGGGTTGGACAAAAATGCGGGCTATGATCCCGGCTGTATCTACGAGCGGCTGAAGGTGGCTTACTCGGGCTTGTAGAGAAACGCATAGCGTTTAAGTCTGTGCGCATTGCGCCTGACCGTGTCAAAAAAGTAATCGAGAGATTCCTCAGCGTAGAGGGTGAAAGGCATTCGCGCCTTCACCTCTGCTTTCCAGCGCTCAACCCCGGCGTCCGAACCCCGGTTGCATAGATAGGACCAGATCAATTGGTCACGAACGGTCAAACTGTCCACATATTTCTGATCAAATAATTCATGCACCGAGCCAGAGTGCCGCATCGCCTCGCGCGTAGTTGCGTAGGCGTAGGAAACCTTGGTTCGAAACAGCTCTTCGCCTTGAACTTCCGTTGGGGCTGAAACGCGGTAGATTTCCCGCAGGCATGCAAACTCTCCGCGCGCGCTGCGATCTTCGCAAATCCAGTCGCTATCCTTGCGCATGCCTTCAATCGACCATGCTGCGTTCGGGGTCACATCGGGGGCGCCCAGCCCGGACATGCAGTCATGATCCATAAAACAAATCCGTGTGCGCCATTGTCCGCCCTGCCAGCGACTTTTCAGGCCGACGTTCCGGCAGACAAAAGACTCGCCCTCCGTCCAGCCCCCGATCCCCAGCAGAGTTCCCCAGTAAAGCCCGATGTCCGCCACGCAGTCGAGGTAAGTTTTGTCGGCCAAGGCTCGATTACAAGGCATAGAAAGTGCTGCTTCGATGTAGTCCCCATAAGCGACGCTACCGCAGTCAGGTGGGCGATAGACTCCGAGCACTTCTTGCAAAATCTCATCCGCGAGCCGACGTGCATCCTCCACCGTAAAGGCGCGTTTGAGCCCTTCGACAAAATAAATCTCCGCGCCGCGGTCGGAGAGAAGGTTTGCGGTGCGGTCCAGGCGAAATGAACTGGTCCCTGCCATCCATGCCTGATTCGGCACCGTGGCAATGATGAAGCGAGTAGTGAGACCAATGGGGCCAACGAGATTGTCGCGCCGGTCTTCGCCTTCAAATGCTTCCACACAACGTTGCATTTCGGCGCGCATGGCATCGAAGCCTGTACCGAAAGCCCGGTGATCCGACAGATACTCGACCAGATGCGCAGCGCCGCGCTCGTTTGGAACGGATGAGATCGCAGTGACTCCGAGACAGCAGCTCATCGGTGGCTCTACTCCGTGGACGCGACGATAGATCTCGGAAAAACGCGCGCTCGCGAAATATTCGTAATCCGCCATATGTCCATAGCTCGCACCCTGGAGGCGGTGAGACGCGGGCACTGGCTTACCATTTCTTTCGTAGACGATATCCAGAAGGTGGTCGCCTCTCAGTCCTGCGCGCTTGGCCTCGAATTCCATATCGCTTCCAGGCGGCTTGATGACCAGCGCGACTGTGCCAATCGGATACCCCACCAGCGAGTTCAATTCGGAGGAGGTTTGCTCTGCTACCCACAGAACCTGGTTGTCGCTGCGTAAGCTTGCGATCAGCTCACGATCGAACTCACTAAGTCCTGATGTCAATGGCGGTCGAACCTGATCGCCACCAAACGTTGCCGCGTTGCGCGGCAGGCCGTTCGAAGCGCGCACTTCAGCCAATATCCATTCGGCAACCTTTGCAGGATCGAGTAGGTAGCGGGCAAAGGACAACTTGCACAGACGGCGCGATGTGTAAATGAAATCGAGCAGCCTTTGCGGCTCGGTCTCGATTCCCCGAATGCCGGCATGAATGTAATTCAATCGCGATAATCGACTCCTCAGCTCTGCTGCGAAAGCTCCAGGGGCAGTAGTAGAAAAACCATCCTTCAGCACCGCCTCGCGGATGACTCCACCGGAAAGTAAGCCGAGAGATTCCAGCAAGCATTGCGATTCAGGAGTAGTAGCGCCTTCCTTTTCCCACAACATCAGAGCGCCATGCTCAAGCATGAGAATTACTGCGCTGCGTAAGTTCCAGGAGTTTCCGGCGTCGCGCGCAACATCAATGCATTCGCGGGCAACACCTTTGTCGTAAGCGCTGCAGGAAAGAAATGAAAAAAAGAGTTTTTGTGCGCGCGCCTCCCCGGCGAACTCCGCCGCGATTATCTCTGCCAGCGCTGGCGATAGTTGTCGCTGCTGCTTTCTTTGCGTCTTCAATGGAACCACCTAATCATGCTAACTTGGGACGGTGGTCGCTATGCGCATGAAAGTCATCGCAAATTCTAAGATCAAATAATTTTCTTTGCATAGTAGAGCAAATCTGCTACAGTTCACCTGATTTTTTTCTGAGATAGCTGTCACTTAAATGGCTTCTCGATCCTTGCGTAGTTTCGAGCACTCCACATAATAGTCGGCGGAAGGCTTCATCAAGAAGTCATTTACCGTCCCGGTCTAGCGCGTAGCCGCAGTTGGGTCCCCAAGTAACGGCCTATTGAATTTGTATATAGATGTCATCAAGGATCGGAGGAAAGCGCTATGGGTGCTACCAAATCTAAGGGTAAAGGCCCGGGAGTTCCATCGGGGGCCAGCGTTACTTTCTGCGTTAACAACGTCAGCTTTTGCATGACTATGAGTTTGACCGATGCTAACAACCTGCTTGTGGCCCTCGCGAATGCCATCAACAATGCAGCCACGAAGAAGTCGAAGACTGGCGGAGGCAAGGGTGGCAAAGGTGGAGGCGGCAAGAAGTAAGGCCGATGCGCTCTTTCGGCGAACCCGCACGGGGATCATCCTCGTGCGGGAGTAGTTCAAGCGGTGCGCCGCGATGCAACGCACTCTGAAAATCTGTCTTAGGGCCCTGATCATTCCACTGAGTTAATCCGAGGTGTCGGATGAAGAAGATGCGGCCGTTTGGCACGGGTCTTACCCTTTTGTTGTTCTGCGCTCTGTTGCAGGCGCAGTCCTCGATGTCGCAGCCAGCTAGTTGCGGACGGACTTTATTTGCCAACGTCGTTGCGCTGGATCAGCCCATCATGCTCAACCGGCTCGGTTCCTATATCCCCGGTGGGATGATCTACGCTTTGGCGCGCGACACCGTGGATGCCAGCGGATCTTCGCAGGCGTCCTGTGCTGGCGGCGCATGCAAGCCGGGTCAGGTTGCACTTCGCGATGGCAAGCGGCCGCGGCCCATTGTCTTGCGCATGAATATGGGTGATTGCCTGGTCGTTAAATTTACCAATCTGGTGGAACCAAGCCTGCCTCCAACCGATCAGGGCTGGTCGTCTCCTCCTCAAGATGATCTGCAACTGTACGAACCGGGGCCTCCCGTCATCGGTAAGTTGTGGGGACAGAGCGCAACCCGGGCTATCGGCTTCCATCCTGCGGGGCTGGAACTGGTGACGCCTCCTTCACCGTCGGGCACATCCAGCAACTGCCTTCCGAACCTGGGCAGCGATGCCAGTTGGGTGGGACAGAACTGTAGCTCCCTGGCAAACCCCGGTCAGACGCTTTTTTACAAGTTCTACGCGCGCGAAGAGGGGAATTATCTCGTCTACAGCAATGATGACGCTCAAGGAGCCGCGGGCAGCAACAACGCCGGCCAGCAGCAATCCGGTCTTTTTGGTTCCATCAACGTAGAACCGGAGAACGCCGAATACTATCGCAGCCAGGTTACGCACAACGATTTGATGATGGCGACTCTTGTCGCCTGCGGTCCCTTTTCCAGCAGGCGAACGGACTGTGTATCCGATCACTTTTCCAACGGCCCACTAGGCAACATGGCTTTGGGTCCGGTCTTGGATCGTCAGAGCGGGAGACAAAGCGAAACGCGCGCTGTTGAGTTGAAAGGTTGCAAGGGTGACCGCTCGCACTTTTTGCTCTTGTACCTGACTACCTTGAATACCTTGGAAAAGGAAAAGACTCGGCGGTCATCTCCGGTGGTTGCATGTGACGGCGGCCTGTTATACACGCCAGACGGACATCCGGTAATCGATTATCAGGCGAGCTATCTCTCCCCCAGCGATGAGCAACCGGCTGGAACACCAATTCTCAACATGCTGCAAGTGGTTGCGCCGGGCGCAGGAAACGGGCAGGCTACACAGGAAATCGTCCACAGCGATCTGACCGCAATCATCACGGGACCGCAGGCGGGACGTTTCCCCGACTATCAGGACTCGCCACTTTTCAACCAGAACCCGGCCTTGCCGGACCGCCGCGAGCCGTTCCGCGAATTTACCATTCACTATCACGTCAGCAACACGGTGGTGCAACCATTTAAGGCATTCACCGAGGGACCGCTGCAAGATGTGTTGGCTGCCGGAGGCGATGGTTTTGGAATTAACTATGGCATGGCCGCAATCGGGCCGGAAGTTCTCGCCAACCGGCTCGGCGTGGGACCCGAGGCGAGTTGCGTTGAGTGCAAGTTCGAAGAATTTTTCTTGTCCTCGTGGGCGGTCGGCGATCCGGCGATGCTGGTGGACAATCCTGCTGGCGCGAGCCAGCAGCAATCGAAAACCGCTCAGTCGCAGTCGGCTTCTGGAGAAAAACAAGCTTACTTGCCCGCGGCCTCCGGACAAAACAAAATGGTGCTGCAAGGAACGCACTCGCCGGACAGCTCGACTTCGCCTCTCGTCCCCGGAGAAAACAAAGCTGCGATTCCGGGCGCGGCTTTAGCCGGAATTCTCGAGGTATTCAGGAATTCAGTAGTAGTGCCGCTCCTTGAAGAACTGCGCCCTCCCGCGCCTCCCAAGGCGACGATCGCCTATTACCCGGACGATCCTTCCAACGTTTATCACAGCTATACGCGGGAGCACGTGAAGTTTCGCATCAACAATGTCAGCATCGGGCAGCCTCACGTTCATCATCAACATGCGCATCAATGGCTGCAGAGCCCGAACAGCGATGACAGCGCCTATCTGGATAGCCAGATGATCGTTCCGGGATCGACCTATACGCTGGAAATGGTTTACGGCGGCAGCGGAAACCGAAATCAGACGGTGGGCGATTCTATCTTCCACTGCCACTTTTATCCGCATTTTGCGGCCGGAATGTGGAGTCTGTGGCGCGTGCATGACGTCTTCGAGGCAGGAACGCTTTTGGACAGAAGTGGCAAAGTCGTGTCTGGACCCATGGTCTGGAACCGTGCCTTGCCGGATGCAGAAATCGAAACTGGCACGCCGATTCCTGCCCTTGTGCCCGTGCCAACGCTCGGCATGGCACCGGTTCCGCCGCGGGTAAGGCTCGTGGACAAAGGCACACGCGTCGTCGTCGAAGCCGACAGCATGCCTTCTTCCGCAACGCCGACCTACCGCAATCCCGGCTATCCGTTTTTCGTTCCCGGCGTCGCTGGCCATCGTGCGCCGCATCCCCCGCTGGATTTTGCCTGGGAAGAGAATGCGAATGGCGATCCAATCACCGACTCGTCCGGCAGAAAAACGCTGCTTGATGGCGGCCTGCCTCGACACATGATTATCGGCGGAGAAGTTCCACGCGAGATTCACACGCGCTGGGACTTTACCAAGGACAACATTGTGCGCGATAAAAATGGCGACTATCTCGCGGGCGCATTGACTGCCTATGCCTTGCCCGAGGATGGTACCGCCGTGGAGCGGGCTGCGATGGCCGCCAATGCAAGGCGCGCAGTATTCACCTCAGAGCCAGATGGTAAGCCGGGAAATTTCATCAGCAACGGTTTGCCGCCCGCACACGGTGGACCCTATGCGCGTCCCGACGTGGACGACAACGGAAACGCCGTCACCAATACACGCCGCTACAAAGCGGCTGTGATCCAGAACGATGTGATCCTCAACAAAGTCGGATGGCATTATCCGCAACAGCGCTTTCTTACGCTGTGGAACGATGTTGCCCCAACGCTCAGTGGTGCACGTCCGCCAGAGCCACTCTTCTTCCGCGCTAATAGCGGAGACAGCATTGAATACTGGCACACCAATCTGGTGCCCGGCTATT
>Ga0116135_1001139_pt1 | contig 13859 bp, 9 predicted proteins | sample June2015DPH_20_1_FD_89738 | JGI IMG/M metagenome (GOLD analysis project Ga0116135, IMG submission 89738) | Peatland microbial communities from SPRUCE experiment site at the Marcell Experimental Forest, Minnesota, USA - June2015DPH_20_10 | ecosystem: Environmental > Terrestrial > Soil > Wetlands >... | reverse complement strand
TTGGTGTTGATGGAGTTGCTGGGCGATGACGAGAAGCGAAGGGGGCTGGGGCAGCGCGCGGCAAAGACGGCGCGATCGCAGGCGGGAGCTACGGCAAGGACGGCGAATGAGTTGGAGCGGTTGCTGGCGGAAAGATGAGAGTCAATTTCGCGTCGAGCATCTACGGAGCGGTGGTCGGGGCGCGGAACGGGTTGTATGACCGAGGCTGGTTGAGCTCCCGGCGGCTGAAGGGGCCGGTGATCAGCGTGGGGAATGTTTCGTCCGGAGGGGCGGGAAAGACTCCGTTTGTGATTTTGTTGGGAGAATTGTTGCGGGCGCGCGGGATTCGGTTTGACGTGCTCTCGCGCGGGTATGGAAGGAAGACGAGCGGAGTGCTGGAGGTTGATCCGGGCGGGCTACCGCAGGAGTTCGGGGATGAGCCTTTGCTGATGGCTCGGCGGCTGCAGGTCCCGGTGGTGGTGGGAGAAGATCGGTATGAGGCGGGGCGGTGTGCGGAGGAGCGGTATGGACCGCAGATGCATTTGCTGGATGACGGATTTCAGCATCGGGGGCTGGCGCGGGATTTCGATATTGTGCTGGTGACGGCGGAAGATGCGCGGGATCGACTGCTGCCGCGCGGACGATTGCGGGAGCCCTTGCAGGTGCTGCGGCGCGCGGACGCGGTTGTGCTGAGTGGGGGGGCGGCGGCGGAATCCTTTGATCTTACCGGGAAGACGGTGTTGCGAGTGCGGCGCGGGATTGTGGCGAAGAATATTCCCGAGCGTCCGGTGGTGTTCTGTGGGATTGCGCGGCCTCAAAGTTTCATTCTGCAGTTGCGGACGGCGGGAGTGGAACCGATAGCAGAGGCGGTTTTTCGCGATCATCATTCGTACAGCGAGAGGGATATTCGTGATTTGCTCCACTTGCGACAGCAGAGCGAGGCGGGAGGATTTGTGACTACTGAGAAAGATGCAGTGAATCTTGGCGGATTTTTGGAGGCGCTGGCACCCCTGGCAATAGTTCGGGTGACGATGGAACTGGCGGATGCGGATAACGCAATCGATACCATGTTGCGGGTGATCGGCGAGCGGCGCGGGCGAACGTGAGAGAATGCCGCAGGACAGCAGATTCCTTATCGTGCCTTCGGCTCGGTTTGGAATGGCATCGTTCATCTATTTAGACAGCGCACCGCAATTTTGATGACGAAACATTTGAAAGAAGTTGAGCAGCTGCGGAAGATCGTCGGGGCATTCCCAAAGGTCACGATTACGGTATTGGGGGATCTGGTGGCCGATGAATTTGTTTATGGGGAAATCTCGCGGGTGTCGCGGGAGGCTCCGGTGCTGATTTTGAAGCATCGTGAACGGACGGTGGTACCGGGCGGCGGCGCGAATGCGGTGAATAATCTGGCGGAGCTGGGAGTAAATGTGCTGCCGGTGGGAGCAATTGGGGACGACGAGCCGGGACGAATGTTGCTGAAATGCTTTCGCCGCAAGCGGATTCCGGTGAGTGGAGTGTTGAAGGACAAGAGCTATACGACGGTAACGAAGACGCGGATCCTGGCGGGGATGACGCACAATACGCGGCAACAGGTGGTGCGGGTAGATCGCGAGCCGGAGAGCGCGCCCAATCGACATTTGATGCGAGAGTTATTCTTGGCGGCGCGGGAATATTTGCGGGTGTCAGACGCACTGCTGGTTTCGGATTACGGATATGGGTCGGCGAGTCCAGCGATTGTGAATGCATTGCGGCAACCGGGACGGCGGAGGGTTGTGACTGTGCCCGTGGTGGTGGATTCACGATACCGGTTGCTGGAATATTCCGGGGTCACGGCGGCGACGCCAAATGAAGCGGAAGTGGAAGCTGCGCTGGGGGTGCGGATTGGCGAGGAATGGGAGAAGGTTGCGCTGGCGGGCGAGACGGTGATGGAGCGGATGCAGTTGCAGTCGCTACTGATTACGCGCGGACGCGATGGCATGGTAGCGTTCGATAGGGGCCGGTCGCCGGTGGATATTCCGATTTTTGGATCGGATGAAATAGCGGATGTGACGGGAGCGGGCGACACGGTGATCGCGGCTTTTACGGCGGCGCTGGCTGCGGGGGCGAGCACAGAAGAGGCGGCGCAGCTGGCGAACTACGCGGGAGGCATTGTCGTTATGAAGCGCGGGACGGCGACGGTTTCGCGAGAGGAATTGTTGCGCGCGCTGGAGAAGGCCGTGCCGGCGACCAGAGGGCATTAATCCGGATGGTGAATTGAGATGGCGGAAGACTTTTGACAACAAAATCCGACGAAAAAATTATGCAGCGGCGACAACTCGGCGAGCGCGTGGAGGAGTGGCGCCGAGCGGGGGAGCGCATCATTCTGGCGAATGGGAATTTTGATTTGCTGCATGTGGGGCATGTGCGGTATTTGCAAGGAGCGAAGGAACTGGGTGGGAAACTGGTGGTGGCGATCAACTCTGACGAATCCGTGCGGATGCTGAAAGGTGAGGGGCGTCCGGTTATGCCGGCGGAGGAACGGGCGGAAATTGTGGCGGCGCTCGGGGATGTAGATGCCGTGGTCATTTTTCCGGAGCTTGATGTACGGGCTTTGATTCGGGAGATTCGTCCCGATATTCAGGCGAAGGGGACGGACTATACCGAGGATTCTGTGCCAGAGCAGGACGTGCTAACTGAGTATGGTGGACGAGTGGCGATTGTGGGGGATGCGAAGAATCACTCGACCAGCGAGATTCTGCGTTCGCGGCTGGGGCCGAGGCGATTGTGAGCCTGGAGTTGGTGAAGTTCAATTCTGCGCGGGAAAATAAAATCGAGCGAATTTTAATTGTGAGGCTCAGCGCCATGGGGGATGTGATTCATACATTGCCTGCGGTCCATTATTTGCGTGAAGCATTTCCCGAGGCGCACATTGGTTGGCTGATTGAGGATCGCTGGGCGGAGTTGCTTTGCGCGCAGGGTGCGGCGCGGCGCGGGGCGCCGACCCGGTTGCGGCCCTTGGTGGATGAAATTCACGCGGTAAGTTTGAGAGCCTGGGGAAGATCGCTTCTTTCGGTTTCCACTTTGCAACGGATGGCAACCGTTTGGAATGACGTGCGCGATGCGAGATATGACGTAGCGATTGATTTGCAGGGAGCGATCCGTTCGGCGGTGCTAGCAAACTGGTCGGGGGCACGAACTATTTACGGAGCGGCGGAGCCACGGGAAGCTCCGGCAAGCATTTTTTATACGCGGAAAGTGGTGCAGCGCGGGCGGCATGTGATTGAGCAGAACCTTTCGGTGGCGGCGGCGCTCGCGGGAGATGCGGCGCGAGTAAGTGCACCAGACAATCGATGTGATTTTCCGCTGGATGCCGGGGTTGAGGAAAGAATCGGCCGACAGCTTGCCGGGGATGGAATCAGGGAGTTTGCCATTCTGAATCCGGGAGCGGGCTGGGGTGCGAAGCGATGGCCTGCGAAACGCTACGGCGAAGTTGCGCAGGGTCTGGCGAAGCGCGGAGTGTGTTCGATCGTTAATTATGGGCCGGGCGAGGAAGCGTTGGCGAAGGATGTGGAACGCGCGAGCAGTGGAACGGCATGTGTGATGAGTTGCACGATCACGGGATTGATTTCGTTGACCCGCCGGGCGCGCCTTTTTGTTGGTGGCGATACAGGGCCGCTGCATTTGGCGGCAGCGTTGAGGGTTCCGGTTGTGGGCATTTATGGTCCAACGGATCCGGCACGGAATGGACCTTACGGGACGCGCAGCGTTGTGTTGCGCGGCTCGGAAAGTGTGACCTCGCATGCGAGAAAAGCTACGGCTGACGAAGGAATGTTGGGGATTGGCAGCGAGGCGGTAGTTGCGGCGGCGGAGCGACTACTAGCCGAAGAACCCCGGGGCTAGAGCCCCGAGATTTGAAAGGGACTGTCATCGCGCCGCTGAAGCGTTGCGCCACCGAAAGCTTTCCCAAAAGACTTTGCAAGCGCGATTTCAGGAAGCGATACATCTTCGATTCGGCTTTAAGATAAATGGCGGAGTGGTCAAAACTCGCGCGGCGGATCCGGGTACCGCTGGGATTCTTGTTTGCGGTGCTTTATTTCTGGCTGGCGCGGCCCACGTGGAGATCCATTGGCTTGGGCACGATCTTAATCATTCCGGGACTTCTGATTCGAGCGCTAGCTTCCGGGCATGTGCGCAAGAATGAACTTCTGGCGACCTCGGGGCCATACACCTATACGCGGAATCCACTTTACTTGGGATCGCTGTTGATGGGAATCGGATTCGCCGTGGCGGCACGGAGTTGGTGGGTAGGGGTGGCTTTGGTAGTGATGTTTTTCGCGATTTATCTTCCTGTGATTCGCGATGAAGAAAAATTCCTGCGGCAGAAGTTTCCCGAGTTCGATGAATATGCCCGACGGGTTCCAAGCATGTTTCCGCGGTTAGTACGGGCTTCCAGCAACTCCGGAGCCGGATTTTCGTTGAACTTATATCTGAAGCATCGCGAGTACAACGCCTTGCTGGGGACTTTTGCCATGTTAGCCGCGCTGATGGTTAAGATGGCTGTTTTCGGGTCGCCCGGGACGTAAGCAAGCATCGGGCAAGTGTTCCTATCGCGAAAACAATTCTCTCGCTTTCCTGGCGGCTTGCACGATGCGAGGGAAGCGCTCACTAGCAATCAGCTTTGCGATCTTCCTTGGCGCGAATTGATTTTGCAAGCCGACGGCACCGTAGTCTCCAGTTAAATCGATAAAGGCAAATTGAGGGCGGTCGTTTTCCTGAAGAGTAGGTTTCTGAAGGCAAAACTGCGAATAGGGCAACGCGTAGATCGTTGCGCCCACTGCTTCGGCAAAGTAAACGGCAAATGGGAACACGAGGGTCGGCTCAAAGCTGGTCTTGTGCTCCCAGACGGATCGGGTGAAGTCATCTCCGCCAATAAAACCTCCGGCGCGCACTTTGGGATACACACGAATTAAGTCGATTGCGATGCCTTTCAGAGTGTGGTCTGCGTCGACGTAAGCCAGATCCAAATTGCCGTCTGTGATCTGGTCGATGACCTCGGTGGTTTTCCCGCGCAAGATGATTCTTTTGGCGGCGGCAAAATCCGTCTTAGCTATTGTTTCCTGGAAGAACTCGCTCAGCATAGCGTCAGCATGGTTCGCCGGCTTATTCCAGTCATCCAAGTGTCTCCAGGGGTCAATCAAGTAATAACGAGACAAATTGCCGCAATGCCGCAGGATTTCAGCCGCGAAGTCTCCGCGGTAGACGCCTACCTCAGCCATGCATCGCACTTCAACGGCACGTATGAATTCGATCCAGAACTGCTCCCGGGATTGCGCGTTGAAAAGGGATTTCTTGAGAAGCTGTTCCACGGAATCGGAGGGTGCCGAGCCAGCGGCCGCCAACTGATTTCCACTCTTCAGTGATTCGTCGCGCATGATTTTCCGCTCAATCCTTCGTTTCGTTCGGGGGGGCTGGCCAGTCGAATTACTTCTGCGCGACCAATTGCCTCGCATGGGTCAACTCAGGCCGCGTGGAGCTTGAGCCGTTGCAGACTTTCAGGAGCTGGGCGTAATATTCCGAGGCTTCGGACGATTTCCCGGCGGCTTCGGCGGCGCGGGCGGCGCCATAGAGGGCATCGAAGCGGTTAGGATTGAACTTGAGATCGGTTTGATATTCGGCCAGAGCTTGCTGTGGTCGTTTGGCTTCGAGGAGCATGTCGGCGATCATTTCGCGTGCTGGGATGGCTTCGGGCTCTTCGCCGAGAGAATCTTCTTTATCGGCGATGGGGCGCATGGCCTCGACGGCATCATCGTCTTTGCCTTCGGCGAAGAACAGCCAAGCCCGGACCTGTTTGCGGTCGTCTTCGACGGAATCGGCAAATTGCGATTTTTCAGTGGACAGTTTCTTGTACACGCCATCGAGCGTGGCGAGATCTTGGCGGACGTCATCGGGCTTGCGGAGATGGGCTGAGCCGATCGCGCGCGCCCAATAGATGGTGGAATCTGACGCAGTGCCAGCTACTTCGGTTGGAGGCAGAGCCGCGGCGGTCTGCCAGTCGTGCATTTCGATGGGATACATGGCAGTGAGATACGCGAGAGCGGCCGCATGCGGATCGTATCCGGTGCCGTACATATCGTCTTTTTTAGCTGGCATGGCGCGGATCTCTTCGATCAGCGCGCGGGCATCGGCGTCGCGGCCGCTCTGCATGTAGGCGTAAAAGAGGAAATCCATGGCGTGGAATTGATGGCCTTCACCGCCCATGCCCATGGCCGCGGTTTTGCGCGAAGCAGCGATGGAGGCAAGGTTGGAGTTGATATCGTCCTGCCAGAGGCCGACACGGGCAAAGATGTGCGATGGCATGTGCAGGGCGTGGGGAGCGGCTGGAGCAACTTGCGCATAGCGGCGAGCGGCGGGCAGTCCGAGTTCGGCGAGTTGAGGCTTGTCGTAGGCATGGATCAGGTAGTGAGCGACGCCGGGGTGATCGGGTTCGCTGGCGAAAAGTTTTTCGAGCACGGCGGCGGCGGCTTTGCGGTTGGCGAAAGTAGAATCGTCGTGCGGCTCGGAGGCGAGAAGAGAGAGCGCGTAGAACGCGGCAGCCTCGTGGTCGTCAGGATAAGTTTCGTAGACCTTCTTCATTGCGTCGGAATAGGCTTTGGCACGGGCGTCGTGATTCAGCTTTTTTGAGTCGCTATAAAAGGCTGAGATGGCGGCGAGGTAAGCCTGCTCGCGGGGGGTGGTGGGACCGTCGGTTTGCCTGGCTTCGTTGACTTCGTCAACCCCCTTTTGAATTACTTTGGGATCGGGCTGATTCCAAAGTTGGTGCCATAGGCTCATGGCAATGCCCCAGTGAGCCATGACGCAGTTGGGCTCTTCGACCGCGATTTGCGTGAATTCTTTTTCGGCCTCTTCGTACCAGAAGGAATGCAGGAGGGCGACGCCACGCTCGAAGGGCTTTCTGACATCTGGTCCGCAGGAGACTGGAAAATTTACCGTGCCGAGCTGCGCGGTGGTCAGATCTTCATGGTGATGTTCCCGGTCGTCAATCGTCAATGCGGCGTTCGGCAAGATGAGCCACAGCACGCTGGAACACACCGCCAAGAAGCAGATTATGCGTTTCATCGAACCCTCTCTGACAAGCGAGTTTAGCTGTGGCAACTGGTGCGGTCAAACCACCGTGGGAAGGCAGGGTAAGGTGTCCACTTATAAATGTGCGTTTGTAATGTTATTCTGGTACACTTCGCCACAAACGGTCTTGGGTGTGCTTCGAGGGCCCCGTGCAGCGCGCTTTGTCTATCTTGCAAAATATTGTAGGAAGATAAAGTAGGCAGGTAAAGTTTCAACCCAGGCCGCAGGGAGTAGCCATGGATTTGCACCCTGGGTTAGAGCAGCGCCAGAAGCGTGAAGTCAAGCGAGCGGAGTTGGATCCCATCCTCCGCGGCCTCCAAGAAAACGAAGATTGGTATCAGGATTTGGTGGAGCACAGCCAGGATTTGCTGTGCATACACGACCTGTCGGGTAAGCTTCTGTCTGTCAACCCGGCGCCGGCGAGGGCATTGGGCTACAGCGTGGAAGAGCTTCTGCAGATTCCTATGCGCGCCCTGGTGGCGCCGGAGTCTCGCCCACAATTTGATTCTTATCTGGCTGAGATTCAGCGGAGAGGCCACGCCAGTGGCTTAGTCCCATTGATCACAAAGAGCGGCGAGCGCCGTATCTGGCGATATTACAACACGTTGCGCACCGAAGGCGTCGAAACCCCGATTGTCCGCGGCATCGCCCACGACATCACAGAGCAAGTACGCACGGAAGAAGAGTTCCGCGAGGTGGGCGAGACTCTGCTCTCCGAGGGGCGCGAAAAAGATTCGACCATTCGAACCTTGAAATTGTTCCGAGCGCTGGTCGACCAGAGCAACGATGCCATTGAAGTGATCGACCCGGTGAGCCTACGGTTTCTGGATGTGAACGAGAAAGCATGCTCTGCCTTGGGTTACAGCCGGGAGGAACTGTTATCTCTAACCGTATTCGACATCGATTCAGAATTTACTCAGACCTCCCAGGTAAAGATCAGAGCGGAACTGCAGAAATCAGGATGCCTTGTCATGGAGAGCATGCACCGGCGAAAAGACGGGTCAGTTTTTCCGGTCGAAGTCAGCCTGAGATGGGTGCACATTGAGCAGGATTATGTGGTAGCGGTCGCGCGCGACCTTTCCGAACGCAAGCGGGCGGAGGCTGTGCTGCGGGAGCGGGAAAAGACTCAAGAACTCATTCTCGACCATCTTTCGGTGGGAGTGATCCTTTCTCGCGTAGGCGGAGAGCAGGTGTTCTATCAAAATCCGAAGTTTGCGGAATTGTTTGGATATTCAACGACTGAGTGCCCTGCGGTTAAGGAATGGTGGCCCTTGGCCTATCCCGATCCGGCGTATCGGGAATGGGTTTCACAAGAATGGTACCGCCGGATGGCGAAGGCGGTAGAGAGCCAAGGCGAGATTGAGCCAATGGAAGTCACGGTTACATGCAAGGACGGAAGCAAGAAGTATGTCAGAGTTTTGGCGAAAGTAATCGGCGATCTCAACTTCGTTAGCTTTGTCGACTTGACCAAGCGAAGGCAGGCCGAAGAGCAGGTGCGCACCAGCGAAGACCGGAACCGCGCGCTCTACGAGCACGCTCCCGTTGGCATTTGTCGAGTGGAGAGTGGGACAGGCAAGTTTCTAGGAGTGAATGCGAAATATTGCGAGATACTCGGCCGCACCGAGCAGGAATTATTGAGTCTTGATTTCCAGAGCATCACTCATCCTGACGATCTTGCAATGAATCTCGAGAAATGGCGGCAACTCAGGGACGGCGAAGTACGGCATTACGAAATAGAAAAAAGGTACTTGCGTCCGGATGGGACAGTGCGTTGGGTGGAAGTCAAGGTGGTGGCGATGTGGCCGGAAGATGCGGAGCCGGCCTGGCACATGGCCATAGTAGAGGATGTGACGGAGAGCAAGCGCGCGAACGAGAGGCTGCGGGAGTACGAAAGAGTGGTGGAAGGGTTAGAGGAAATGATCGCGGTGGTGGATCGCGATTACCGCTATGTGATCGCGAATCGCGCATTTCTGGAGCGCCGGAATATGACAAAGGAGCAGGTGCTAGGACGGCGCGTCGACGAGGTGGTGCAGCAGGAGATCTTTGAGGAGATCATCAAGCCGAGAGTAGATGAGTGCTTCGGGGGCAAAGTTGTTCAATACGAGATGAAGTACAAATATCCCCAGTTGGGAGAGAGAGACTTGTTCATCTCGTATTTCCCCATCCAAGGGACGGACGGCGTCGATCGAATTGCTTCAGTCTTGCGCGACGTTACGGATCGCAAGCGAGCGCAGCAGGCTCTCAGGGATCGCGAGGAGAATTACCGGATGTTCATCTCGCAAAGTTCGGAGGGAATTTTCCGCGAGGATATGGACGCACCGGTAGCAGTCAACTTAAGCGAGGACGAGTTAGTCCGACATATCCTGCACGATTCGTACATGGCGGAGTGCAACGATGCCATGGCCAAGATGTATGGTTTCGCGCGCGGCGAGGAGTTGTTAGGTAAGCGTTTGACGGAGATGTTACCGCCAGAGGATCCCCACAACATCGAGCTTACAAGGGAGTACATCCGCTCCGGTTTTCGAGTCCTGGACCGGGAGTCCCATGAAGTCGACATGCATGGAAATCCCAAAGTATTTCTGAACAGCATGATCGGCATTGTGGAGAACGGAAAGCTGGTTCGTACCTGGGGAATCCAGCGGGACGTGACCGAGAGAACTAAGTTAGAGGAGTCGCGCCAGCAAGCGGAGGCAGCCTTGCGTCAGAGTGTTGCCGACCTGCACGTGGTGACCGAAGAACTTCGAGAAGCCAAGGAAAAACTCTCTGAAGAAAAGATCTACCTGGAACAGGCCATCGGGACCGAATTGGGATTTGGCGAGATCATTGGCCGCAGCCCTGCATTGAAAGACGTCATGGAGCAAGTTGTTAAGGTGGCTTCGAGTGATGCGACGGTACTGATAATGGGGGAAACCGGAACTGGCAAAGAACTAGTCGCCAGGGCCATCCACCGCGAGAGCCGGCGCAAAGACAACAGTTTTATCAAACTGAATTGCGCAGCCATACCATCGGGCCTGCTGGAGAGTGAATTGTTTGGCCATGAAAAGGGGGCTTTCACGGGAGCAATTACCAAGAAGCTAGGCCGACTTGAACTGGCAAATCAGGGCACGCTGTTTCTGGATGAAATTGGGGAAATTCCTTTGGAGCTGCAGCCAAAGCTGCTGCGGGTGCTACAGGATCATGAATTCGAGAGGCTAGGTGGTACACGTACCCTGCACGTCAACTTCCGGCTTTTAGCCGCTACCAACCGCGATCTTCGGCAGGCGGTGAACCAGCGCGAATTCCGCAGCGATCTTTACTACCGGTTGAATGTTTTCCCCATACGCACGCCGCCGCTGCGCGAGCGGAGGGAGGACATTCCGCCGCTGGTGGAGCACTTCGTTGGGAAATATGCTGCACGCATGGGTAAACCGATTGCGAGCATACCCGCGAAAACCATGGAGGCTCTGGTGCAATGGCCGTGGCCGGGGAATATTCGCGAGTTGGAGAATTTTGTAGAGCGCTCCGTAATTCTGACATCGGGAAAGGTCCTACAGGTTCCGTTGAGCGAGCTGTCTGCGGTAGTCGCGCAACGCAATAGCGAGACGCTTGCGGAACGGGAGCGGGAGTGCATTCTTCGTGCGTTGCGCGAATGTAAAGGGCGGTTGGGCGGGCCGAATGGAGCAGCGGCACGCCTGGGTTTGAAGCGTACGACGCTGCAATCCAAACTACGCCATCTGGGCATTGATCTCAGAGCCTTCCGCAGTTGAGCTTCGAGCCGTGCGGCACTAGCGTGAGGGGCGGACTCACGATATTCTTTCGAGATGACGCCTCGATTCAAGCGCATTCTGGAAGCAGCGACTTGGTTTGTTATCGGCTTTGTCACCCATTTGTTGTTACATCATTATCACCACGTCGGTTAGGAGTGCAGTAGTGAGTTGGCGAGTACCGAGTTGCGTGTAACAGCCGAGTCACCAGCAGCAAAATCAGGGAAAGAGCTTGTCGTACAAGAAAAGGCTCCTCGCAGGCGAGGAGCCTTTAAACATGCGGCCGAACGAATTCGGTATACGCAACTTGGACTGCTTTACTTAGGTTGCTGTTGCTGATCCGGAGTGGCATTCGGGGTCGACATCGACGATCCGCTCGACGCCAATTGCTCCAGATCGTTCTTCAGGAGGCTGACTTCTACGCGTCCTCCACTAACACGAACGGTTTTCCCGTTCTCGTCGTTGGTTGGCGCAGGAGCGTTGCCCATGGCGACGAGATAGACCCGGTAGACCGGAATCTCATTATTAAGCACCATGTAGCGGACGACCGATTCAGCCATCTTCTGCGAATTCGTGATTGCGGTCTGGCCTTTGCCGGAAGCGAAGCCCTGCACCTCGATAATGTAGCCGCGTTGACCTTTAACGCCATTCGCCATTTCATCGAGTGCATCTTTGGCGTTCTTGCTCAGGACGGTCTGGCCGGGACGGAAACGGATCTCGGTCTGGTTGGAGGCCTTGTACTGGTCAATGTTGCTGACCACGGTCTCGACCGTCTGGATGCGGGTGGTGGCTTGCTGGGCGCTCTGCTGCGCGGTAGTGGCCTTGTTGCCAGCATCGATGGCGTGCTGATCGGCTTCGTTGGCTTTATCGGAGGCCAACTTGATACCAGCCTGGGCACGGGCGTCGGTGTCGCGGATGGCCTTGCCATTGGCGGCGGTCAGATCGTCGAGCTCATTTACGCGATCACGGATGGGATCGGTCTGCCGCTTTACGTAGCTCTTGCGGGCAAAGGGATTAACCCGTCCCCAGAAACCCTCGCGGGCCGGAGCCTGAAGAGGCTGCTTGCCGGTGCCATTCATGTTGTCGGTGGACTGGGTAGTCTGCGACGACGCGGCCGGCTGGTTCGACTGATCCTGAGGAGTCGAAGACGAAGTTTGCGCGAAGGCCGGGAAAGCCAGAATTGCGGCCAACGGCAAAGTAGCTAAAGTACGAACTTTCATAAGGAACTTCCTCCATTATGGGGGAGCGTTTCGGGCTCCACTCCAGCACGCCGAAACGCGGCGTGTTGCGTGATTTTGAACTAGCGTCCCCTAAAGCTACCGGCATGCGCTGACGCGACGCACACCGAAAAAACCTATCAAACCGGGCATGCCAGATAGCAGCGTGCCAAGCTTCTTTATATCAGGTTCGATGCCAAATGGTGGTTCCGGGTTGAATCGGTAACTTATTGATATACAAGAGATTATACGCTGTTGCTGGCGCGGAGAGTGGATGGGAAGGGTTCCGGCAAGGTAAATTTGACAAACCTGATATAAAAAATGCGTGGACCGGCAAGGTTCAGGGGGACATAACTTGGGATTGTTTTGCGAGGCTAGCAATCTGGCACGGGTGACTTCGAAGCGGCGGAGAGTGGATAAGGGTTGGAAGATTGCATTGGCACTGGCAGTTCTGAGCGGAGCCGCTTTTGCTTTAGACGGCCTGCCTGCTGAGGCTGGTGACGGCGGGGCTACGCTTGCGTCCTCGCTGGTTCCGGCCGAGCATATGCAGCAGTATTCCGATCTGGCGCTGACCTGGATGCAGCAATATTTGCGCATCGATACCACGAATCCTCCGGGACACGAGATGCGAGGGGTCAACTTCTACAAGAAAATTCTCGATCAGGAAGGGATTGAGAATCGAGTGTTTGAATATGCGTCGGACCGGGGCGACTTGTGGGCGCGGCTGCCGCACACCGCGCCGCATGCAGAGCGGCCGATCATTCTGCTAAATCATATGGATGTGGTAACCAGCGATGCGGCGCATTGGAAAGTTCCGCCATTCAGCGGGGAGATTAAGGATGGATGGTTATGGGGCCGGGGCGCGCAGGACATGAAAGACGAAGGACTGGCGCAGCTGGTCGTGATGGTGATGTTGAAGCGCGAGAAGATTCAACTCGATCGTGACGTAATTTTTCTAGCGGTGTCGGATGAGGAAGCGGAGGGCACGGGAACAGATTGGTTCATCTCCCATCAACGGGGGTTATTGGAGAATGCGCAGTTTTTGATTAATGAGGGTGGAGAGAACCTGCTGGAAAACGGCAAGGTGAAATATGTGGGAGTGGACGTGGGTGAGAAGACTACGTTCTGGCTGCATGTGGTGGCGCACGGGCGTCCGGGACATGCGTCGAGGCCGATTATGGATTCCGCGCCGAACCGGCTGGTACGTGCGCTGGACAAGATTATTGCGTACCGGACCCCGCTAAAAGTTCTGCCAGTAGTGGATGAGTTTCTTCAGGAGATGGCTCCTTATGAGCCTCCGGACGAGGCCCGGGTATATCGAAATATTCGCAAGGCGATTGAAGATAAGAAATTTCAGCAGGAAGTGGAGAATGACGAGTCGCTAAACTTCTTGCTGCGCGACACAATCTCGCTGACCATGATGGGAGGGTCGGAGCAGACTAATGTCATCCCTCCGGAGGCGTGGGCCAATCTGGATGTGAGGATTCTTCCGGGAGGAGATCCGAAGGCGCTGCTGGAGCAGATTCGAAGAGTGGTGGATGATCCATACGTGACCGTGGAACCGTTGGATGGAGAGTTTCGCGAGGCCAATTATTCGCCGACGGATACAGCTTTGTATGCTGACATTCGCAAAGTTGCGGCGAATTATTTTCCCGGGACTCCCGTGGTACCGCATATTACCAGCGGTTACACGGAGAATCAGAGGTACCGTCCTTTGGGGATTGACGCTTACGGGTTTAATCCTTACACGGCGACGGAAGAAGAGGGCAGTACCGAACATGGGAACGATGAGCGGATTCGCGTGGAGGAGGTGCGGCGC
>Ga0116135_1001138_pt1 | contig 13877 bp, 14 predicted proteins | sample June2015DPH_20_1_FD_89738 | JGI IMG/M metagenome (GOLD analysis project Ga0116135, IMG submission 89738) | Peatland microbial communities from SPRUCE experiment site at the Marcell Experimental Forest, Minnesota, USA - June2015DPH_20_10 | ecosystem: Environmental > Terrestrial > Soil > Wetlands... | reverse complement strand
GCTGACGATTATCGCCAGCTGCGGCGGCGCGGTGGCGACCGGTCGGGCGTGGGCTGAAGACAAGTCCGGCCGCGTCATCTATCCGGTCGCGGTACCCATCTATCAGTCGCAATTCGTGGCCGATCGCGCCGGATTTTTCAGGGAAGCCGGCCTCGACTGCAAACTCGTTCAGGGCGGCAGCGGGGTCAAGACCCGCGAAATCATCGCCTCATCGCAGGGCGATGTCGGCCTCGGTGACGTCACCCATCCGATGCAGCTCAGCAATCACGGGCGTAACGGCCGGATTCTGTTGCCGACCGACACGCGAAGCAGTTCGGCGATGTTCATCATTCGCAAAGATCTCTGGGATCAGGGCATTACCAAGCTGGAGGCGCTGACGGCCTGGAAAAGACCTGACGGACGCAAGCCGATCATCTCGGTGTCGTCGCTGGGCGGCACCAACCATGTCTGGTCGTCCTATTATATGGAAACCATGGGGCTCGACGACAAAGTCACGTGGATCGGCACCGGCAATGTCGACACCATGCTGGGCTCGCTCAAGACCAAACAGGTCGATGTTCTCGTCAGCTCGCAGTCGCTGTTGAACGACTCGAAGGAACAGGGCTGGGGCACGCTGCTGTTCGATGGAACGGACGAAACGATCTGGAACAAGTATATCGGCGGCAAGGTCCCGGTGACGGCGCATTTCACCGTGCAGTCGACGATCGACAAGGACCCGCCCAAAATCGGGGCTTTCGTCACCGCGTTGTGGCGCGCCGCGCAGTGGATCAGGACGCATTCGCCCGACGAGGTCTACGGCATGATCGAACCCTATGTCGGCAGCACCTCGCGCGGCGCCAATATCCTTGAAATCACCGCGCTGAAGAACGTCGCCGATTTCGATGGCATCATCGATGAAGCGAGCTTCGCGCGCGGCGGCAAGGTCTGGTTCCGGGAAATGACCGGCATCAAGCCACTCACCATGGCCGAAGTGGTCAGCCCGGACTTCGTCGCGGCGGCGCGAAAATCGTATCCGGGTTGAAAACCCCGCAGTTGAAAGATACCGACATGTCCGCCACGCTGCCTGATCGGTCGCCGGAGGCAACACGGATCGACGTCAGGGGATTGAGCAAATCGTTCCAGCTGGCGGGGACCGGGATCGAAGCGGTGCGCGACGTGTCTTTCAGCGTTCGACGCGGCGAGTTCGTCGCGTTGCTGGGACCGTCCGGTTCCGGCAAGAGCACCATCCTCAACATGATCGCGACATTGATCAAGCCAAGCAGCGGTCGGATCCTGATCGATGGTGTGCCGGTGGTTACCGGCAAGGCGACGTCAGGTGTCGGCTATGTGTTCCAGCGCGATACGCTGTTTCCCTGGCGAACGGTCGCCGACAATATCGGCTACGGCCTGCAGCTGGCCGGCGTTCCCGATGCGGAGCGCAAGGAGCGTACCGCGGCCTGCGTCGCGCAGGCAGGTCTTCGCGGCTTCGAGGCGGCCTATCCATCGGCACTGTCCGGCGGCATGCGCCAGCGCGCGGCGCTGATGCGGACGCTGGTGGTCGAGCCGCAGATATTGCTGATGGACGAACCGTTCGGCGCGCTCGATACCCACACCAAGATCGATATGCACGAAGTCCTGCTCCGAATCTGGGAACGCGAACAGCAAACGGTTCTGTTCGTGACCCATGACCTCGGCGAGGCCCTGACGCTGGCCGATCGCATCATTCTGTTCTCGGCACGCCCCGGCATGATCAAGGACAGTTTCGATGTGGATTTTGCACGGCCACGCGACGCAGTGAAGGTGAGGGAGACGCCAAGCTACGCCGAATTATTCCAGCACATTTGGCACTCGCTCGGCGAGGAATTCGTCCGGGGGCGCCGTCCATGAAGTCGCGCAGATCCCTGGGCATATGGATATGGCAGGCGCTGATCTGTGTTGCCGTGCTGTCGATCTGGCAATGGGGATATGATCTGCATGCCAGCCTTCCCTGGCTGGTGCCCGATCTGCTCGATCCCTATTTCGTCTCCAAGCCCACCGAGATATTCCAGCATTTTCTGGTCCTGAGCTGCCTTAAATCCAAGCTCGGGGTTTTCAACGGCTGGTTCAATGGCGATTTTGCCAAATGCATGGCGCGCACCGAAAACAATCTCTGGGTGGCGACCGGCATCACGCTCAAGAACACCTTCTTCGGTTTTGTGACGGGCGTGTTGAGCGGCTTTGCCGCCGGGCTGATCCTGGGACGCTCGGATCGGTTGAGCGCGATCTTTCAGCCCTTCATCACGGCCGTGAATTCGATTCCAAGGATCGCGCTGGCGCCGATCATCGTGCTGGCGTTCGGAATCGGCGACACCTCGAAAGTCGTGACATCCTGGATCGTGGTGGTGTTCCTGGTGTTCTTCAATACTTTCGAGGGCGCGCGCTCGATTGACGAAGGATTTGTCAATGTCGCGCGGCTGCTCGGCGCCAGCGAATGGCAGATCACCCGCACGGTCGTGATCCCCTCGACCATGGCCTGGGTGTTTGCCTCGCTGTCGCCTGCGATCTCGTTTGCACTGATTGGCGTCATCGTCGGCGAATTTATCGGCGCGGAGCGCGGCATCGGCCGTCTGATCATCGAGTCGGAGGCGCGCGCGGAAGCCTCGGGGATGATGGTCGCGGTAATCGTGCTGATGCTGGTAGGGGTGGCGCTTTCCGCCCTCATCCGGCGACTGCAGACTTATCTGTTACGCTGGCAGCAGCACAATATGGCAGAGTAGGGGTTACGACTGATTGATTGGCGTTGCTGAGCGGTTTTGGCTTATGAGTAGGGCTGACAGCCGAATGTCGGACACATCAGGTCAGTAGAAGGTTTTTTCGAATGAGCATACAGGTCTACGGGTTCTGGCGGTCGATTGCTTCGTTTCGAGTCAGGGTCGCGCTCAAGCTCAAGGGCCTGCCGTTCGAGGAGACCCCGATCGACATCCTCACCGGTGAGCAGTTCGAGCAGGGCTATGCCGCGGTCAATCCGGAGCGGGTGGTGCCGACCTTCATTCACAACGGCCAATCCTTGTTCCAGTCGCTGGCGATCATCGAATATCTCGACGACATCCAGCCCACGCCGCGATTATTGCCGGAGGACGCCAAAGAGCGCGCCTATGCGCGCTCGCTGGCGCTGATGACGGTGGCCGATGCCCATCCGCTGGTGGTGCCGCGGGTCCGCAAGCATCTCGCCAAGGCTTTTGGTGCCGACGCCCATGCGATCGAGGACTGGGGCAAGCACTGGACCACCGAGGGCCTTGCGACCTATGAGCGGCTGCTCGCGCGCCGCGTGCCGGCGCCGTTTGCGCTGGGCGCCGAACCCGGCCTGGCCGATATCTGCATCGCCGGCCAGGTCGTCGGCGCGCATTTTCTCAAACTTGAACTGGATGCTTTCCCGCTGGTGGCCGGCCTTGCCGACCGCTGCTTCAAGATGCCGGAATTCAAATCGTCGCATCCATTCGAGCAGCCGGGATACAAGACCGCCGGCGCGCATCACTGAGCGCGCCAGCGTTTCAAGCCTAAGGGCTCTCAGATATCAAGACCGAGAATACGCGCGGCATTACCGCCGGCGATCTGGGCCAGCGTGACCTCGTCCATGCCGTGGACTCCTGCGACGTGCCCGATCGGATTGTATTCGGCCATGTCGAAGGGATAATCGGTGCCCATCACGATACGATCGGGGCCGAACACGTCGATCATATAGGCGAGCTGGTGATAGCTGAATACGACCGTGTCGAGATAGACCTGCCGCAGATAAGTGGTCGGCGGCAGCGGCAACTCGCCGTGCGAGTCCTTGCGCGCGCCCCAGGCGTGATCGATCCGGCCTGAATAGCCCGGCAGATAGCCGCCGCCATGCACGGCCATCAGCTTGAGATCTGGGAAGCGCGCCAGCGTTCCCGAAAAGATCAAATTGTGCAGCGCCAGCGTGGTCTCAAGCGGATTGCCGAGCACGTTGTTGAAATAGAAGTGTGTCAGGCGGTCGCCATGGGTGAATCCATTCGGGTGCATCATGATGAAGGCTCCGAGTTGCTCGGCCTTGGCGAAGAAGGGGCGGAACTTCGGATCGGACAATTCCTGGCCGTCGACATTGGTCAGGATTTCGACGCCCTTTAGTTTCAGGTCCTTCATGATGTAGTCGAGTTCGCGGACCGCGATCTCCGGCTCCTGCAAGGTGACGACGCCGAGCCCGACAAACCTGTCGGGCTTGCGCGCGCAATATTCCGCGACGCCGTCATTGGCCAGGCGATGCGCGGCTTCGGCGATTTTCGGATCGACCGAATAGTAGCATTGCGGCGGCGCCGGTGCCACGACCTGGATGTCGATACCCATCTTGTCCAAGTCAAAAAGGCGGCGATCGATCGTGGTCATGACCTCGCTGATGTCCTTTTCCTGCTGGGCGTTGATTTCCCTGGTGGCGGCATCGGCGAAATGCGCCAGCGGGACACGGCTGAGATCGACGTGCGGCTGCGCCAGCTTGGCGGCCTGCGGCACCACGATGTGGGCGTGAATGTCGATCGTGGTGGATGACGGGCGCCGGGCGAGGCCGTCGGCGTCGTGGTTGCGGGCGGCGGTGCGGCCGTAGCGGTTCATGCAATCGATCATTGAATTTTCTCTATTGTTGCGTTGACTGTTCGGGATGTGACGATTTACGATTTGGTTGCGGCGGCCGGGCGCTGGGTCCAGCGAACGGAAACGGTGGTGGCGTCGGCCTCGCCAAGGCCCGCGGCTTCCGCTTCCTCGAAGCAGGCGAGCGCGCTGGCCGCGACCGGCAAATGCGCATGGATCGAGGCGGCGAATTGCACGGCCGTCGCGAGATCCTTTTTTGCGGCGGTGATGCCGAACGCGGTTTCGCCGAGCGGCGCGCCGCCCAAAACTTTGGCAATGATGGCGCCGCGGCCTTTCATGGCAGCGGGTGCCCCGGCGGTGTCGGACAGGATATCGATCAGCCGTTCGGGCGGAAGATTGAGCGGCTTGCAGATGGTCAGGGCTTCGCCCAGCGCCTGCCAGTACACCAATAGCGGAAGATTGACCGCGAGTTTCATGGTCGCGCCGGCACCCAGCGCCCCGACATGTTCGATACGGCGGCACAATTGCTCGAGCAGCGGCATCGCCCGGGTAACATCAGCGTTGGTGCCGCCGACCAGGCCGAACAGCTTGCCTTCTCTCGCCGGCGCAGTGCTCCCACCGACCGGGCATTCGACAAAGGCCGCGCCCAGCTCGGTCACCGCTATGCCGACGGATATCATGGTGTCCGGGCGCAGCGTGCTCATGTCGATGATGAGCTTGCCGGTGAGTGTGGATTCCAGAAGACCTTTGGATCCGCGGTAAACCGCCTCGGTCGCGGCGTCGTTCAGCAACATGACGATGACGGCTTCGCAGCCCCCGGCGAGCTCCGCGGGAGATGCGTACAATTTGGCACCGGCGTCGGTCAGCGGCTTGGTCTTTGTGGGATTGCGGTTCCACACGCCGACTTCATGTCCGACCGCGATCAAACGTTGCGCGATCGCTGCGCCCATTCGTCCAGTTCCGCATACGCCGATTTTCATTTTCTTGCCCTCCTCTGGGGTGGATTGTTAATGCGCACGAAAGACGCCGAGATGTTGGGTAATCAGCTCTTCATTGTTGAGGATTTCGCTGGCCTCGCCGGCGAAGACGCAGCGTCCGGTATTGAGGATGACCGCCTGATCCGCGACGTCGAGCGCCAGTTGTCGATTTTGTTCGACCAGCACGATGGACTGTCCTTCCTCCTTCAGCCGCTTGATGGTGCGGCCGACTTCCGCGACAATCAGCGGCGCCAGCCCCTCCGACGGCTCGTCGAGCAGCAGCACCCGGGGGTTGCCCATCAGCGCTCGCCCGATCGCCAGCATCTGCTGCTCGCCGCCCGATAGCGTGCCCGCCAATTGCGCGTGGCGTTCCTGCAGGCGTGGGAACATGGAATAAATCCGCTCGATATTCCATGGCTTTTCGGAAGCTTTTTCGCGCTGCTGCGCCACGATCAGGTTTTCCTTCACCGTCAGCGACGGAAAGATCCGGCGCCCTTGCGGTACCAGACCGATTCCGAGCCGCGAGATACGCTCAGGGCTCAGCCCTTCGATCGATTCTCCAAACAGTTTGATTTCGCCTTCGCGGGGCTTCAGAAAGCCGACGACCGTCGAGATGCAGGTGGTCTTGCCCGCGCCGTTGCGTCCCAGCAACGCCAGCACGCCGCCCGGCCGCAGCGAAAAGCTCACGCCATGCAGGATATGGCTGTCGCCATAAAATGCATGCACGTTGGTCAGACTGAGTGCGTCAGACGCCAAGATATACCTCGCGCGTTCGCTCATCCGCGATCACACTATCGCGGTCGCCGTCGACGATCACACGGCCGTAGTTCAGCAGCGTCACGGTCTCGGCCAAGTCGAGTGCGGTATCCATGTCGTGTTCGATCATGATCACGGCCGTTTCCGTTGGGATCGACGCTATCAGCGACTTCACGGTCGAGCGTTCGGTGTCGGAAAGACCCGCCAGCGGCTCGTCCAGCAGCAGCACGCGCGGCTTTTGCGCCAGCGCCATCGCGAGCTCAACCCGGCGCTTTTCGCCATAGGCAATTTCCGACACCGGATGATCGGCCAGATGCAGAAGCCCGACCGCATCGAGGGTGCGGCGCGCCTCGGTCGCGAGGTCGCCGTAGAACGACAGCGGGCGCCACATCTGCCAGCGCGTGGGTCGCAAACCGAGCAGGCCGAGCGTGACATTGTGCTCGAGCGTATCGCCCGAAAACAGCGTGATGATCTGGTAGGTTCGCGACAGTCCCAGATGCGCGCGCTGGTAAGGTGCGAATGACGTCACGTCGGTACCGAACAGCTTGATCTGTCCGGCGTTCGGTCGCATGTCGCCGCTGATCTGGTTGAACAGCGTGGTCTTGCCGGCGCCGTTCGGGCCGATGATCAGGCGGCGCTCGCCGGGCCGGATCGCCAGCGATATGTTCTGCGTGACGACGAGGCCTCCGAAGGCCTTCTTCAGGTCGATCACTTCAAGCGCATGATTCGCGGCAACAGGGGTCATCGCGATCCCCTGCGCAACAGCCGGCTAAGGCCGGGGACGATTCCGTTGGGCATCACCAGAACGATGAACAGGAACACCAGCCCGAGCAGCATGTTCCAGCGCTCGAGATAGGCCGAGACGTAGTTCTTCAACAGCAGCACCAGCGCGGCGCCGACGACCGGGCCTCCGGGCGTGCCTGACCCGCCGGCGATGACGCCGAGCAGGGCTTCGGCCGAACTCGTGGTCGAAAGCGAGGTCGGGTGGATATATTTGTTGTAATAGACGTAAAGCAGCCCGGAGATGCCGCCCCAGAAACCGGCATAGATGAAGGTGATCCAGCGGATCATCCAGGGATTGAAGCCCAGCGCCGCCATCCGGCGTGGCTGGTCGCGCACGCCTTTCAACGACGATCCGAACGACGACGATACAAAGACCGTCATCATCATGAATGCGAACCAGGCCACGATCAGCGCAAACCAGTAGAACGAAGCCGCGCTGTCGATCGAAAAGCCAAACGGCATCGGCCGGGTGAGGCCAGCTATGCCGTTATCGCCGTTGGTCACATCCGACATGCGATAGGCCAGCCCCCACAACACCTGCGACAGCGCCAGGGTGATCATGAGAAAGCCGAGGCCGGTGGCACGCAGCGCGATCAGGCCAAATAGTGCCGCCATTGCGGTGGTACCCAGAATCGAGAGCAAAGCGGCCGGGCCGTGGCCCCATCCGTAGCGGCTTGTCATCAGCGCCGAGATATAGGCGGCGACGCCGAGATAGGAGGCGTGTCCCAGCGAGGTCATGCCGCCATAACCGACCAGCAGATTTAGGCTGAGCGCGAAGATCGCCGCGATCAGGATCTGGCTGGCGAGGTTGACGTAGAAATCGCCGGCGAAGAACGGCAGTCCGACCAGCAGCACGGCGAGCAGGGCAGCGGCAATCCACTTCATGCGCCGACGCGCCCAAACAGGCCCTGAGGCCGGAACGCGATCACGACGATCATCGGCAGGAACAGGATGATATAGGCCAGCTCCGGAAACAGCGCGGTGCCGAAGGTGTAGATGAAGCCGATGATGAAGCTGCCGACAAATGCGCCCAGGAGGCTGCCGATGCCGCCGAGAATGACGACGATCAGCGCCAGCGGCAGCATGTCGCCGTCGAGCCCGGGATAGGCCGACAGGATCGGTCCGCCCAGCACGCCGCCGGCGCCGGCGATGCCGGCGCCGAGGCAAAACACGATCGTAAACAGATTCGAGACCGGAATTCCGACCGCCCGCGCCATCTGCCGGTCGTCGACGCCGGCGCGGATCATGGCGCCGAGCCGTGTCCGCTCCAGCAGGAAATACAATGCGATGGCGGCACCGATGGCGCACCCCACCAGCACCAGCCGATAGGTCGGAAACACGAAACCCAGCACCCTTGTCGGCGCCTGCAGATTCTGCGGGGTCGGCACCGGTATGGAATCGCCGCCCCACAGCATCAGGCAGGCATCGGAAATGATGAAGGACATGCCGAGTGTCACCAGCACCTGTCCGAGCGGATTGGTCTTCAGCCGGGTCAGCACCAGCCGCTCGAACAGGCCGCCGATCGCGGCCACCGCTATTCCAGCGCCAAGCGCAGTCACCCAGATATTCAAGCCGCCATAGGCGCGCATTGCCGTCGCGCCGAAATAGGTTCCAAGCATGAAGAACGCGCCGTGGGTCAAATTGGCCAGCCGCATCAGGCCGAAGATCAGCGAGAATCCCGACGAGAGCAGAAACAGCAAACCACCAAGCGACAGGCTGTTAAGACCCTGAATGATCCAAAATTGCATCGGCGGCCGATTCTGTTCGAAAAGTTGCGAGATCGTCGGCCCGCAACGGATGCAGACTTATGGCTCCAAGTTCTTATTGCTCTAAGTTTTTCGCCGGCGGGTAGTCGCGCGAATAGACCGGATTTTTCAGGAAGGCGGTCTTGTCGTAGGTCCAGAACTGGCTGACATCCGGATAGGTCTTGATCACGGCATTGACCAGCCGTCCGTCGCTACGGGTTACCTTGCGGATGTAGACATCGCCGATCACATTCCCGAATTCGTCGAATTTGACGACGCCGCGTATCGTGTCCACGTTATTGCCGCGGATCGCCGTCATCAGCGCCTTCTTGTCCTCCGCGTTGGCGTTCGTGGTCTTGAGCGCGGCTTCCAGAACCTCGCCCGCGAGGTAGGTACTGCCGGCATAGTAGCCGGGGTCGTATTTGAACTGCTTGCGGAATGCCGGCGCGAAGGCCTTGTTGAGGGGATTGTCGATTTCCGCCGAGTACCAGCTCGTGGTCAGGATCCCCAGTGCCTCGTCGCCCATATTGCGCAGCACGGATTCATCGAGCGCGGTCATGCCGCCGATCACGGTCATCTTGTCCTTCAGGCCATATTCGATGAATTGGCGCAGGAAGCGGAAGCCGTTCGAGCCGGCGGTGCCGAGGAAAATCGCATCCGCGTTTTTCACCTGGGCGACGTAGCTGCCGTAGTCCGGCGTCGCCAGCGGCGTGAAGATCTTTTGAACGATCTTGCCGCCATTGTCCTCGAACGCGCGCTGGAAGCCGGCGCACATTTCATGCCCATAGGCGAAATCGTCGGCGATGGTGACGATCTTCTTGTATTTCAGCTCCTTAGCGCAATATTCGGCAAACGGGTAGGTGCACTGCGCCGACGTTGACGTCAGGCGGACAAACCAGGGGCTGGGGTGCCGCTGCGTCATGTCCTCGGCCGCGGCGACGCCGAGTGTCGGTATCTCCTTTTCGGTGAGATAGTCGGCGATCGCCAACGCCTCAAAAGCGGCGAGCGGGCCGATCATGCAGTGGACGTTGTTCTTTTCGATCAGCTCCTGCGCCTTGGTGCGCGCGGTGGCGGGAACGCCGGCGGTGTCCGCGACGATCAATTCGACCTTGCGGCCCGCGAGCGTGTTGTCGCGCTCCTTCAGAAACATCGTCAGGGCCAGTTCCATGTCGATGCCGCCGGAGGCGAGCGGTCCGGTCTTGGCGGCCAGGAGCCCGATGCGGATCGGTCCGCTGTTCTGCGCAAAGACGAGGTTCGGCGCAGCCACGCTGGCGATACCGGCGCCGGCAACGCTGCTGACAAATTGTCGTCGCGATATCGTCATGGAACCTTCCCCCGGAACGCTGCAACTGAAGACCGGCGCTTGTTGTTTTTTGTTTTTGATCGATCGATTTATCGGACGGAAGTCATAAATGATCAAGTGATAACCACGCCATCGAGCCGGTACGCGCGAGGTTTAGCTAGTCCCGGATCGATGATCGCTCGCAAATTCGCTTTGGTGCAGTGCGGTATAGCGAATATACCTCCTTACGCCGCTAGAGCATGATCCGGAAGAGTGGGGACCGGTTTTCCCTCGCGACAAACGCCAGGGGCGTTTGCGCGGAGATCATGCTCAAACAAGAAGATGGACGACGAGCATGATTCAACTCAGGCGAATCGTGCTCTAGGATCGCGGCGTGCTGATGATGGTTTTCTTCAGCACTTCGAACACCGCCGCGGTGTCCTGGTCGCCCAGCCCCATCGCCATCGCCTGGGTGTAGACCGGCTGCGTCAAGGTAAACAGAGGGGTTGCGCAGCCGACGTCCTCGGCGAATTCGGCGATGATCGCCATATCCTTTTTCCAGGTCGAAACTTTCATGGTCGCCGGTTCATAGACGCCTTCGACCATCATTGGCGCCCGCATCTGGAACATCCGCGAGCCGCCGGCGCCGGGACCGACCATGTCGACCACCAGCTTCGGATCGAGCCCGGCGCGCTCAGCCAGGATCATCGCCTCGGCGGTGGCGACGTTGTGGATGGCCACCAGATGATTGGCGACGAATTTCATCCGGCTGCCATTGCCGAACGCACCGAGATCGGCACTCTGCTTGGCAAAGTCGGAGAACAATTCCTTGCAGCGCGCGATGGCCGCGCTGTCGCCACTGGCATAGACCACGAGATCCCGCATTTTCGCCTGTGCGCCGGTTCCGCTCAGCGGACAGTCCAGCGCAATGTGGCCTGCCTGTTTCAGGATGGTTTCGAAGCGAAGCTTGTCGGCGAGCGCGAGGGTGGACAGTTCGATCACGATCCGCGGTGGCTGCCCCGAACTGGCGATAGCCTGTGCCACCTTCTCGACCGCGGCGGGAGTTGGAAGGCTGGTCATGATGACAGGCGCGTCGCGCGTGACGTGAGCCACGTCATCGGCGATGGTGACGTCAGCCGCCGCAAGCTCGGCCCGTTTGGCGGCGTCGGTATCGAAGCCGATCACCCGCCATCCGCGCTCGACAAGGTTGCGGGCGATCGCGCCGCCCATGATGCCAAGCCCGATCATGCCAACGGTCTTGTCCATGCGAGTTCGCTCCCCCTGTCGAATTTGATTGACGGGCACCGCGAGCCGCGCCTTAATTAGTGATCGGTCGATAAACAATCGTCAAATAGTTCCGGTCGGTCAAGCAGCTTTCGTCGCGATGCGGCGCACGCTGCTTTCTCAGGGAGGCGAAGAATGAAAGTCACGGGCTTCAACCACCTGTCGATCGGCACCAGGAATCTCGCGGAGTCGGTGAAGTTTTACGAAACCGTGTTGGGCATGCAGACAATTCCCAGCTATAATTTCGGTTTCAAGACCAAATATCTGCGCTGCGGCGATCTGCAATTGCACATTTTCGAGCTGGAAGACCAGGTTCCGCTGTACCAGCACTTTGCGCTGGACGTGGATGACTTTCATGCCGCCTATGATGCCGCCAAGGCGATGGGGGCGCTGGATTCGACGGCGTTTCGCAACCCGGTGAATGAGCTGCCCGATGGATGCGTTCAGATGTATTTGCGCGATCCTTCAGGAAATCTGATTGAGATCGACTGGCCCGATGTCGGGACGCTCGATCGTTCGCGCATTCCGGAGATGAAGCTATTGACCGAGTTCGCCGAACAGGACGAAGAAGGCCTGGCGGCTTCGCTGTATCTGGATCGGCCGCATCTGAAGACGGCGCGCCGGGCGCGATAACCGAGGATCCTGACATGGCCGGTGCCGGTCTGAAGCCAAATACCAGTCTGCCGTCAGGGCCGAACGCCGACATCAGCGCCTATGCGGCCATGATCGCCCGGGCCCGGGCCCTGATTCCGCAATGGCGCGAGCGCGCCTCCAAAACCGAGGACTTGCGGCGGCTGCCGAGCGAGACCGAACGCGATTTGCACGAGGCCGGTCTGTTTCGGGTGCTGCAGCCCAAACGCGTAGGTGGCTCCGAGTTCGACTATGTCGCGCTGGTCGATTGCGCCGATGCGATCGGGCAGGCCGATGCGTCGGCGGCGTGGAATTTTGCCAATCTCTCGAGCCACCACTGGATGCTGGCCATGTTCGACAAGCGGGCGCAGGATCTGGTCTGGAACAAGGACGTCAATGCCCTGATTGCCTCCTCCTTCATATTTCCCGCCGGCCGCGCCAGGAAGGTTGATGGTGGATACGCGCTGCGGGGCAGCTGGCCGTTCTCGTCGGGGGTGGATTCCTGCGAATGGAATATGCTGGCCAGCGTGGTGTCCTCCGATGACGAGGCTGACGGCATCGAGTACCGCATCTTTCTGCTCAACAAGAGCGACTACAGGATCAAGGACACCTGGAACGCAGCCGGATTGAGAGGAACCGGATCGAACGACGTCGAGGTCGACGAGGCGTTCGTGGCCGAACCGATGACGATTGCGGTCAATGATCTCGCCGGCGGCCCGACGCCCGGCAGCGCCGTCAATCCAAATGCGCTTTATACACTGCCGGTGTTTTCGCTGTTTCCCTACGTGTTGTCCGGCGTGGCGCTCGGAAACGCGCAGGCCTGCCTCGACGATTATGTCGATCTCGCGCGGCATCGCGCATCGACCTATAATCGCACCAAGCTGGGGGATCTGCAGAGCACGCAGATCAAGATTGCCGAGGCTTCCTCCAAGATCGATGCAGCCCGCCTGGTGATGCGCTCGACCTGTATCGCGGCGATGGCCGACGCGAGGCGCGGTGATGTTCCCGACATCGCCGCCAAGACCAGGATGCGGCGCGACGGGGCTTTTTCCGTCAATCTGTGTACCGAAGCCGTCTCATTGCTGTTTGCGGCGAGCGGTGCGCGGGGCCTTGCCACATCGGGAGCGCTGCAGCGGCAGTTTCGCGATGCCCACGCGATCAATTCGCACATCGCATTCAATTTCGATGCGGCTGGCACCAATTACGGACGGGTTGCGCTCGGCCTGCCGTCCGAAAATCTGACGCTTTGAGGCCGCCGAATGAACGACGCGTCTAAGCATCCGACCGAGCCCGATCCGGCCAACGAACTGGCCAGCGACAACTCGGCGATCGATCCCCGCGATTTTCGCAACGCGCTTGGCACCTATGCCACCGGCGTCACCATCATCACGGCCATGACGGCGGATGGAAAGCCTTACGGCTTGACCTGCAATTCGTTCGCCTCGGTCTCGCTCAATCCGCCGCTCGTGCTATGGAGCCTGGGGATGTATTCGCAGGGGTTGCCTATCTTCCAGAATGCCAGCCATTTCGCGGTCAATGTCCTTGGTGCGTCGCAGCAGGCGCTCGCGACCAAATTCGCGAAATCATCGGCAGAAAAATTCGTTGGCGTCGAATGGATACCGGGCCTCGGCAATGCACCGCTCTTGGCCGACAGCGTCGCCAATTTCCAATGCCGCGCGGCCAGCCGGTATTACGGCGGCGACCATGTGATCTTCCTGGGCGCGGTCGAGGCCTATGCGTATAACCGGCAGGAGCCGCTGCTGTTTGCCCGCGGCGGCTACGGGCGATTTCTCGGCGCCGACAACATTCCGGCGGCTTTGGGGTCATGAGCAAGAAGGCATCGCCCAAGCGCGCGCG
>Ga0116135_1001137_pt1 | contig 13884 bp, 13 predicted proteins | sample June2015DPH_20_1_FD_89738 | JGI IMG/M metagenome (GOLD analysis project Ga0116135, IMG submission 89738) | Peatland microbial communities from SPRUCE experiment site at the Marcell Experimental Forest, Minnesota, USA - June2015DPH_20_10 | ecosystem: Environmental > Terrestrial > Soil > Wetlands... | reverse complement strand
TCCTGCAGGATGGATGGGCCTTCTCGAAACCCATCACTTGCGCAAAACTCCAATTGATGGGTATCGCTTCCGCCTTCGCTCGTTGAGCTATGGCGGACGCGGTCGCTCCATCCATCCTGCGTGCTGACGTTCCGTCCTGGTCGAATTATGATTGGTTTCGCTCTTGAATAGCCAGGAGTTGCTGCTGCATGAGCGCCGTGTCTGGCGTATCCGCGCTGGTTTTTGGTGCCGGAAAAGGATCGAACGTCAAGCCAGTGACTGCATTGCTCTCGTCAAGGCTGACGGGTTTGAATGACTCACCCGGAGCCAGTGGAGGCGCGCCAAGAGTCTTCGCGCCTGCGCCTGTTGGCAGGTTGCCAGAAAGGGTTCCTACGGCAACCAGAGGGATAGGGCCTACGCTCATCTCAATAAATCTCCAGGGTTAAGCGATACCACGTGAGAGGAAGCAAGTGCCGTGCCGAGACGGGCATTTGAAAGGACTTGTCATTTGAAGGGACCTGGCATTCGAAAGGGCTTGGTATTTGAAAGTTTAATCAAGTCGTCTGCCAGCGCTTCAACCGGTGGGCCAAGAGCGGGGTTTTCGAGCGCATTTATACAGGATGATCGATGCCACCATTGTCCGTGCGCACCAACACAGCGCCGGGGCGCCAAGAAGACGGCGAGCAAGCGATCGGTCGATCACGTGGCGGACAACACGTCATAGATCGATTCTTGCTTAGGAGGAAAAAGCAGCGCGTGTAAAATTTTCCGCTCGGCAAAATTTGCAGTCCAAGGATGGGTTGAGCCCTTCGCGAAACCCGTCACCTGCGCAAAACTCCAATTGATGGGTATCGCTTCCGCCTTCGCTCGTTGAGCTATGGCGGACGCGATCGCTCCACCCATCCTGCGCGCTATTTGAGCTTCGGCGGACGAGGTCAAACAGCCAATTCCGTCATTGCCTGCGACAAACGCGAAGCGTTTGCGCAAGGGAGCCAACGGGTCGCGCGAATGCGCGCCCGATGACAGGCTCCGCGACGATGCAATCCATTCTTTCGTTGCGCGGCAAAATGGATTGCTTCGCTCCGCTCGCAATGACGATCTAACGTCTAGCCCGGCATTACGGGCCGTTGTTTGCGGAGATCCTTGGCGGAGGAGCGAGTTGGACGCCGACCCTGACCCTCCCGGACGTGGCTTGCATCAGGTCAGGCCGTGGTGTTCAAATGCACGGATGCGTGAAGATGGAATGAAGCGATGACGACCATGACGGCCGCGCCTTCGCGCATGGCGGCGCGGACGGGCGCGACACAGTTCTATTTCTATATGTCGCTGTGCTGCGCCGCTGTCGCCTTCGTCAGCTTCGTTCCGACCTATTGGCTGCCGATGAAGGCGGGGACGCTGAAAGTGAACCCGATCGTTCACGTCCATGGCGCGGTGTTTTTTGGCTGGTCGGTATTCCTCGTGCTTCAGACCTGGCTGGCGTCGTCGGGACGCATCGCCCGGCACCGCTCGGTCGGTCTGATCGGCGTGTCGTTCGCGACGGCGATGACGATTTTTGGTACACTGGTTGCCATCAACGGGCTGAAGGAAGCCGCGGCGATCGGGATGCGGGACGAAGCAATTGCCTTTGTCATCGTTCCCCTGAGCACCATCGCGTTCTTCGCCGTCGTCTTTACCCTTGCTATCGCCAACGTACGCCAGCCCGAACTTCACAAGCGATTGATGCTGCTTGCCGCGATCTCGATTCTGGACGCCCCGATTGCGCGCTGGTTTTTGACGTTTCTGGCACCTCCCGGTGCGGTCGGTCCGCCGCCGGTCGCTGCGGCGATCCCTCCGGCCGTCGTGGCCTATCTGCTTGTCGTGGCCGCCATGGTGTTCGATTGGCGCACCCGCGGGCGCCCTCACGCCGTCTATGCGATCGGCGGTTCGGCGCTGCTGCTGCTCAACCTGCTCAATGTGCCGATCAGCGCGTCGCATCCCTGGCACGCTTTCGCCAGCGGACTTCTGGCGCTCGCGCAGTAGCCCGATGGGCGGAGCCCTTCGCGAAACCTATCACCTGCGCAGGCTCCGATTGATGGAGTTCGCTTCCGCCTTCGCTCGCTCGGCTTCGGCGGACGAGATCGCTGGATCCATTCTCGGTCTGAGTCTCGGGTGTTTCGCTTTGTGAAGATGTTAATTTCGTTGCGCGGTCCAGTAGCCCGAGCATCGCGCCTTTCCTGCGTAGCCGCTCCATGTCCCGCGGCCAGCGGTGCTGGAGAGTCTGCCCGAGCCTGAGGCGTATTTATCCTGAACGGTCACTGAAGCGTGAACTGCTCCTGATTTCGCGACGTATCCCCTGAACCTCACGAGGTTTGGATGCGTCACAATTCCGTTGGAAACATCGACAGTGAAGTTGTAGGCAGCATCGCAGGCGCCGCGTTGCGTCACGAAGGCGAGGTCCCAGGAGCCATCGTAGGCCGATCGCGCGTGTGCGGTACTCGCCAGGGCAACAAAGAAGCATGTTGCCGTTGCGTAAAGCGAAAGCTTTTTCATGTCATTTCTCCGAAGCGAACCGACGGGTTCTGGGTTCGCCATGGAAATGGTGAAGCGATCGATCCGCTGAAAGAAAACATTTTCTCACATCGCATCAACACCGCGCGAGGTCGGAGGGGCGCCCCGGCGGCAACGCCGCTTTTCCTTGCGATTGTTCATTCTGGCGGGAAGCAGCGTTGCGCGTTTGGACACTAATCATCGGCCGTTTCTGACCTACATCCCCTGACAAAAGGAGACGACGAACATGGGCACGAAGAGTATCATCGGCACCTGGGTCGGAATTTTCGTTTTCATAGCCATCATCCTGGGCGGCCTGGAGCATGCGTCGAGGACCGATCCAGGCGGCGTCGACACCGCGCGCGTCGCGGTCCGAGGGATTGTTATCCCGCCCTTCAATTGAACCAGCGCCTCGCACATTCACGCGCGCCGGCAACTGGTCCTGCAGATGGGTCGAGCCTTTCGCGAAACCACCGCGCAAGCTGAGTGATGGGTTCGCTTTCGCCTCCGCTGGTTGAGCTTCGGCGGATAGGCGCGTGATCGCCCTCGGTTAGCGGCCTCTCTCATCTGGAAGGCACTGGTTGATCTAAAACATGCGGAAAGAATTCAGCATCCCAAGAATCCGTTCGAAAGAGGACTTTCCCGTGCATCAAAAGCTTGTCGTCGGAGCGCTATGGACGATTGGAGAGTTCTACTTCGCCGAGGGTTTTGGGCCCTAAGTGGAAATGGTCGTTCGTCTCGGAAAGTCCTTGCAGTTCCTTGACCAAGATGTCCCGGCCTTCAGGGTTCAACCACATTTCAAATTCGCCCTTGCCGTTTAAGTTCACAGTGATCCGAGCGGGCATTGTCTTTCCTCCGGCGCTTAATAGAGCCGCGTAGTTAAACTGGTTTTATATAGCTGGCGGTGGATCGATCCACGGATTGAACACCGGTGTGTGCGCCTTTTGATAATCGCTGACGTCGCGCGAAACGACTGTCAGCCCATGATGCTGCGCTGTTGCTGCAATCATCAGATCCGGCTGTGAGCAGGTATGGCCGGCTTTGCGGCCGTCCTCGACCAGCAGGCGCCACTTGAACATAATGTCTTCGGTAATCGCGAGAACGCGCGCTTCGAACATCGGTCGAACCTTGTGTGCGAGCCAATCGTTGAGTGCGGCGCGGCGATTGGCGTCTGCGACAAGTTCGATACCGAACCGGATTTCGGCGAAGGTCACTGAACTCACATAGAGCCGTTCAAGCGGCTGAGTTGCCACGAAGGCGAGGACTTTGCGTTCTGGCTTGGGGCGGCGCAGTTCCGAGAGGATGTTGGTGTCGAGCAGCCACCCGGTCACAAAGCGACCTCGCGCACCGGCATCGGCGTGCGCCCGGGTTCGATGTCGATATCAAGATGCGGAGAGGCCTGCATGGCGGCGATCAATGATTCGCCGGTGAGATCACCCTTGAGACGACGAAACTCATCGGCCGAAATAATGACGACCTCATCGCGTCCATGAACTGTGACGCGCTGCGGTCCTTCGCTGTGAACACGGCGAACCAATTCGCTGAAGCGGGCCTTTGCATCCTGCAACCGCCACTGTCCCGGCTTGGTATCGCGCGAGCGACGGCGGGGCCGTATTGTCTTCGTTTTCGACGATTTTGAAATTCTGGTCATACTGACCAGTATATCATGGATTGCGGGCTGGTTTCAACGATCCTGTTTGGGAGAGCGGCATGTCCGGTTTAATGTCCTCTCCTCGAATTATCCTCACGACATCAATGTATTACCGGCTGGGTTCCTAACTTCAAATTTCAGTGGCATTGCCGTCGTCGCAAGGGTCGCTGTAATAGCTCCCATGATCCATGTCAGTTCGCTCAGCGCGCTCAGCGCCGTCACAGCAAGACTTCCTAACTACGACCTGCTGACGCTGCTGTCGCCGGATTATCCGCCGGCCGACTGGAACGGTTTTGCGTGCGAGCGGCATTTGCGGCTGGCGTTTCACGATATCGTCGAGCCGATGCCTGGGCTGGTCGCGCCGGACCGCGACTTGATGCGGGCGGTGCTTGAGTTCGGCCGCGATGCCCAACCTCAACGCACGCTGTTGATCCATTGCTGGGCCGGGATCAGCCGCTCCAGCGCGGCGGCGTTTGCGATTGCCTGCGATCGCAATCCCGGCTTCGAGCGCGACATCGCCAGCGAATTGCGCCGGCGTTCGCCCTCCGCGACGCCCAATCGGCTGATGGTGCGGCTGACGGATGATCTGCTGGAGCGCGATGGCCGCATGGTCGAGGCGATCGATGCGATCGGCCGTGGCGCCGAGGCGCGTGAAGGCGAGCCGTATGAGTTGCCGTTGCAATGGCCTATCGGATAACCGCCGCAACGCCGAGCAGGAAGCCGATCTCGAACATTTGCTCGGTCGCGCCGAGCACGTCGCCGGTGTAGCCATCGATCAGCTTGCGCGCCCACAGCACGATCGCAATCGCAAGGGCGGCGCCGAGCAGCAGCCCTGAAATGACCGACGGGACCGAGACGAACGCGAGCGGCACCAGCGCGAATACGACGACAACCAATGCGAACCGTATTTCATGGGAGCTGACGGGCACATCGCTATAGCTGACCTTCATCGCCGCGGTATCGCCGGCGTAAGGCAGCGCATTCATCACGAAGACCGGCGTGATCCGCGCTGCGGCATGGGCTGCGATCAAGGCCGCGGCCGCGCTCCATAGCGGCATCTCCGCCAGCGCTGTTACCCGCAGCGCCACTCCAAACGCCAGCGCCAGCGCGCCGTAAGCACCGATCCGGGAGTCCTTCATGATCGCGAGCCGCTTCTCCACGCTCCAGCCGCCGCCGAAGCCGTCGGCGGTGTCGGCGAGGCCGTCTTCGTGCAGTGCACCGGTGATGACAATGCTCGCGGCCACCGCGAGCAATGCGGCGATATCAGGACCCCAGATATTGCCCGCCAGCAGCAGCACCGCCGCCGATACCAGACCGATGCAAATGCCGACCGCGGGAAAATATTTGGCGCAACGCGACAGCCAGTCCGTCGGGGTCGCGATATCGGATGATGGCACGGGAACGATGGTCATGAACCGCAGCGCGTTCATGAACTCGTCATTCCCGGTCATGTCAGATGTTTCCGGCCAGCACGTCGCTGAGATCGGCGACGTCGGTCAGGAGTCGCGCCGCGGCGCGCACCAGCGGCACCGCGAGCAACGCGCCGGTGCCTTCGCCGAGCCGCAGTCCGAGATCGAGCAGCGGCTTTGCGTGGAGGGCAGCGAGCAGCACGTCGTGGCCCTTCTCTGCGGAGCGATGTGCGAAGATACAATAATCCCGCGCCGCAGGATACAGCCGGATCGCCAGCAGCGCGGCGGCGCTGGAAATGAATCCGTCAATAATAACCGGCCGGCGCTGCGACGCCGCGCCCAGAACTGCGCCGGCCATCATCGCGATTTCCAGGCCGCCGAACTGCACCAGCACGTCGAACGGCTCGGTGGCATTGCTGCGCGCTGCCGCTTTTTCGATCGCCGCGCGCTTGCGGGCCATGCCTTTGTCGTCCTGACCAGCGCCGACGCCGATGCAATCCGCAAGCGGCGCGGGCGCGAGGCGATGGGCCAGCAGCGCCGAGGAGGCGGTATTACCGATTCCCATTTCGCCGAGCGCGATGATGTCGGCGCCGGCGGCAATCTGATCGACTGTGATCTCAAAGCCCCGCGCCAGCGCATCGGCGGCCTGTCGCGGCGTCATCGCCGGCTCGCGCGCGGCGTTGGCGGTGCCCTTGCGGATTTTCGCGGCGATCAGATTGGGATGCGCGGGCAGATCCGCCGCCACGCCGGCATCGATGACAGCGATCGCCACATTGCTGGCGGCGGCGAAGGCATTGGCGCTGGCGCGGCCGGCGAGATAAGTCATCACCATCGCCACCGTGACGGCGGAAGGATATTGCGACACGCCTTCCTCGGTGAGCCCGTGGTCGGCGGCGAACACCAACAAGACGGCCTTGTCGCCGCGGGGCGGCTCCGGATGCCGGATCATGCCGAGCTGCACGGCCAGGTCCTCGATCCGGCCCAGCGATCCCGACGGCTTGGCCTTGCCGTCGATGCGCCCGCGCATCGCCGCGGCCAGCGCTTGGTCGAGCGGCGCAATGGCCGGCGGCTGCCAGAATTCGTTCAAACCGGATGACATCGGGTTCCCTCTCGCTGGGCCTACCTGACGCAACAGCCGCACTCAGGTCAACACATCAGGTGCACGGTTGACCCCGGCGGAGGCGCCAGCTAGCGTCGTCCGTGATGGTCCTTCCACGTGGAAGGTGAAAAGGGAAGCCGGTGCGAGCGTTCTCAAGCTTGAGAACTCTCAACGCCGGCGCTGCCCCCGCAACTGTAAGCGACGAGCCCTCGCCGGTGCCACTGGGAATTTCCCGGGAAGGCGGCTGACGGCAGCGACCCGCGAGCCAGGAGACCTGCCATCACGAACTGTGCTTTGGAGGCGTCGTCGGGGCGGGGTGCACCGGACGGGAGCGAGCTTGCGGGTCATAAGCCCGAAAGCGCGACCCAACAAAGCTCGCGGCCGCTTGCGGCCTGACCATGAGCCTGTGATGGATCGCGCAAGCGCCGACGTAACATCCTCCGATTCGAGGCCTGAATCGCCGCAGCCGAATCTGCCGGCAAGTCTGCCGAACAGTCCCGTCATCGTCAGCGTCTGCACCACCTGCAAGACCGCCGACGGCGGCACGGTGGTCGGCCCCGAGATGTTCGCGGCGGTGCGGGCCGCGCTCGGGAAAGATGACCCCCATGTCGTGGTGCGACCGGTGCAGTGTCTCAGCGTCTGCAAGCGCCCGGCGACGGTCGCGGTGACGAGCCCGGACGGCTACACGTTTTTATTCGGCGATCTGCAGACCGAGAGCGGCACGGCGGCGCTGGCGTCGTTCGTCAAATCCTATCAAAAGTCCGATTACGGCCTGGTGCCGTGGCGCGAGCGCGCTGAAGTGTTGCGCAAGGGCATGCTGGCCCGAGTGCCTCCGATGCGCTGGTCGCCAGATGACGGGCGGGCGCCAAAATGACCGCGCTCGCAACCACGCTGGTGCTCGGCGGCGCGCGATCCGGCAAATCCGCCTTCGCCGAGCGGCTGGTCGTCGACAGCGGGCTGGCGCGGGTCTATCTGGCCACCGGGACGGCGGGTGACGGCGAAATGCAGGTTCGCATCGCGCGCCATCGCGTGCAGCGTGGCGACGACTGGATCACCATCGAGGAGCCGCTGGCGCTGGTCGATGCGCTGACGCGCGAGCCGCATCATGGCCGCGCCGTATTGGTCGATTGCCTGACGTTGTGGCTGTCGAATCTCATGTTGGCCGAGCGCGATCCCGATGTTGAGGTCCGCCGGCTGACACGGTTTCTCGGCGTCACCAGCTATCCTCTGGTGCTGGTCTCGAACGAGGTCGGCCTTGGCCTCGTGCCGGACACGCCGCTCGGCCGCCAGTTTCGCGACGCGCAGGGCCGTCTCAATCAGGCCGTCGCGGCCTGCGTACCCAATGTTGTGTTCATCGCCGCCGGACTTCCGCTCTGGCTTAAAAAATCCAATCAGGAGGTCTGACATGTCCCGCGTTCCCGTTACCGTGCTCACCGGTTTCCTCGGCGCCGGCAAGACCACGCTGCTGCGTTCGCTGCTGACGCAGGCGGATGGTCGCCGCATCGCCGTGATCGTCAACGAATTCGGCGATGCCGGATTCGACGGTGGACTGGTGGAGGAATGCGCGGCAAAAACCTGCGCGCCCGGCGATATCGTCGAGCTCACCAACGGCTGCATCTGCTGCACCGTGGCCGACGATTTCATTCCAACCATGGATAAATTGCTGTCGCGGGACCGGCCGCTCGACGCCATCGTCATTGAAACTTCAGGCCTGGCGCTGCCGCAGCCGCTGCTGAAAGCGTTCGCGTGGCCTGCCGTGCGCACCCGCGCCACCGTCGACGGCGTCGTTACCGTGGTGGACGCGCTGGCGCTGTCGGAGGGCCGGGTCACTTTGGACGAAGGCGCGGTCGCCGCCCAGCGCGCGGCCGACGATTCCATCGATCACGACGATCCGATCGAGGAAGTGTTCGAAGACCAACTGGCCTGCGCTGACTTAGTGGTGCTCTCGAAGAGCGATCTGGTCTCGTCCGACGCGCTGGCCGCGATCGAAACCCGCCTCGCCGCGGTATTGCGGCCGGGCGTGCGCATGGTGCGCTCGCACGGCGCGCTGTTGCCGGCGGTGCTGATCGGTCTCAACTCGGCGGCGGAAGACGACATGGCCGCGCGCGTGGGCCATCACGGCGAGGAAGAGGAGCACGATCACGACGATTTCGACAGCATCGTGGTAACGCCGTCGCCCGCCGGTAGCGTCGACGCGATGCGCCTGCGCGTCAGCGATGCGTTGAACCTGACCGGCGTGCTGCGGGTCAAGGGCCATGCCCGGATCAGCGACAAGGTAGCGCCGATCGTGGTGCAGGCGGTCGGCAACCGGGTCGAGCTGTCATTCGCCCGGCCCGACGTGAAGCAGGCCGAGCATCTCGTGGTGATCGGGCTCAAGGGTTTCGACGGCGACGCGGTCCGCCGCGCGCTGGCGGGATAGCAACGGCAACGGCAACGGCAAGCACAACGATTTGAAACACGCATGCATCTGAAGCTCGACAGCAGCGGCAGTATCGACGACGGCGACGTCGCCCGCGATCTCGGGCAGGCGTCCGCCGATATCGTCGTGCTGTCGGCCGCTGACAGCGACCTCGCCGCGTTCGGCGCCGCCCATGCGACATTGCCGAATGATTCCCCGAGCGTGCGGCTGACCAATCTCTTGGCGCTCGGTCATCCCGCGTCGGTCGATCTCTATGTCGAGCGCACGCTGCGCGATGCGAAGATCATCGTGCTGCGCATGCTCGGCGGCGAAAGCTACTGGCCGCATGGCGTCGAGAGCCTGCGCCGCGACGCGCTGCGCCGTGGCGCGCACTTGGCCTGCATTCCCGGCGAGCTGAGCTGGGACGCAAAGCTCGCCGCGCGCGGCACTGTGAGCGCCGGCGATACCCACGCGCTGTGGCGCTACTGCACCGAGGGCGGCGTCGAGAATGCGCAACTGGCGCTGCGCTTCGCCGCGCATCTGATCGGCCGGGGCGACTTGCCGCCGCCGGCGCGGCCGATGCCGTCGGCCGGATTCTGGCGCGGCGAGCCTGCCATCGACGGCCGCCCGAACGCGATCGTGATTTTCTACCGCGCGCTGGTCGCGGGCGGCGACACCGCAGGGATCGATGCGCTGCGCACGGCGCTGGATGCGCGCGGGCTTAACGCTGTCTGTCTCTATGTCACCAGCCTCAAGGACGAGCGCTCGGCGGCGTTCCTGCGCGCGGCGCTGGCGGCCTATCCGCCCGATATCATCGTCAACGCGACAGCTTTCGCCACCGCGACCGCGCATGACGAGGCCGGCGTTCTCTCGGCATCGGGCTGTCCGATCCTGCAGGTAGCGCAGGCCGGCATTTCGCGGGCGAGCTGGGAAAGCTCGACCCGCGGTCTCGCGCCGCGCGATCTGGCGATGCATGTGGTGCTGCCGGAAGTCGACGGGCGCATCTTCGCCCACGCCATCGCCTTCAAGGAACGCGGCGAGTCCGACACCGGCTTTGCGCCGACCACGTTCCAGCCGATCGATGATCGTGTCGCCGCGACCGCCGATCTGGCGCGGGCCTGGGTGCGGCTGCGGCGCACGCCGAACTCTCAGCGGCGTGTCGCCGTCGTGCTGGCCAATTATCCAGGCCGCGACGGCCGCCTCGGCAACGGCGTCGGCCTCGACACGCCGCAGAGCCTGGTTGAGGTGCTCGGCGCGATGCGCGGCGCGGGCTACGGCGTTGAGAACAGGCCTGACGATGCCGCATCGATGATGCAGCTTTTGCAGGCTGGGCCGGGCGGGGTGTCATGGCATTTGGCCGAGTATGAATCCGCCTTCGCGCAATTGCCTGAGAGCGTGCAACGCGCCGTCGAAGCGCGCTGGGGACGCCCGGCGCAGGACCCGCATGTCGTGAACGGCCGCTTTCGGCTCGGCCTGCATCGCATGGGCACTATCGTGGTCGGCGTGCAACCCGCGCGCGGCTATAACATCGATCCCAAATCGACCTATCACGATCCCGATCTGGTGCCGCCGCATTATTATCTGGCGTTTTATCTGTGGATCAGACGCCAGTTCGACACCCACGCGATCGTGCATCTCGGCAAGCACGGCAATCTCGAATGGCTGCCGGGCAAGAGCACGGGTCTGTCGGCAAATTGCCTGCCCGGCGCGGTGCTGGGGGCGCTGCCGCATCTCTATCCCTTCATCGTCAACGATCCCGGCGAAGGCATTCAGGCCAAGCGCCGCGCGTCTGCGGTCATCATCGATCATCTGACGCCGCCGATGGCCCGCGCCGAATTGCATGACGATCTGGCGCGGCTGGAAACGCTGGTCGACGAATACGCGCTGGCCGCCGATCTCGATCCCAAGCGCGCCGCCGTGATTGCCGAAGACATCTTATCGCTCGCCCGCGCGCAGCGGCTCGATGCCGATGTCAATGTGACGCGCGACACCCCGACCAATGATGCCTTGCGCGCGCTCGATGCGCATCTGTGCGATCTCAAGGAAATGCAGATCCGCGACGGCCTGCATGTGTTCGGGCGCACGCCGCAGGATACAAAGCGCAATGACCTGCTGGTCTCGATCGCGCGGCTGCCGCGCTCCGACAGCATGCCGCAGGACGCCTCGCTGCATCGTGCGCTGGCGCTGGATCTGGGGTTGGGCGATTTCGATCCGCTAACGCGCGACCTCGCCGATCACTATGAAGGGCCTCGTCCCAAAGTTCTGTCGGAGCTCAGCGCGGCGGTTTGGCGTACCTCGGGCGATACGGTGGAGCGGATCGAAGGGCTCGCGCTTCTGTTGGTGTCGGGCGTTCAACCCTGCGACGCTGCGTGGGAGCGCACCAAAGCCGTGCTCGACTGGATTAATGCAAAGCTGCGTCCGGCGATCGATGCCTGCGGCGAGGCCGAGATGGCGGCGTTGCTGCGGGGGCTCGACGGCCGGTTCGTACGGCCCGGTCCGTCCGGCGCGCCGACCCGCGGCCGGCCGGATGTGCTGCCGACGGGCAGGAATTTCTTCGCAGTCGATGTCCGCGCGGTGCCGACGCCGTCGGCGTGGCGCATAGGCAGCCTCGCGGCCGAGCGGCTGGTCGAGGCCTATTGGCAGGAGGCCGGCGAATGGCCGCGCGCGATCGCGCTGTCGGCCTGGGGCACCGCCAACATGCGCACCGGCGGCGACGATGTAGCCCAAGCGCTGGCACTGATCGGGGCGCGGCCGCTGTGGGAGGAGACCTCCGGCCGGGTCACGGGATTCGCGATCACGCCGCTGTCCGAATTGAAGCGGCCGCGAATCGACGTCACGTTCCGGGTTTCCGGATTGTTTCGCGACGCGTTCCCGATCCAGATGGACATCATCGGCAGCGCGGTCCGCGCCATCGCCGAACTCGACGAGCCCGATGAGGCCAATCCGATTGCCGCCAATGTCAGGGCGAAACGAAAGGCGCTTGAAGCCGATGGCGTGAACGGCGAACAAGCGCAGCGCCAGGCCGCGCATCGCGTGTTCGGCTCGAAGCCGGGGGCCTATGGCGCTGGCCTCGGTGGGTTGATCGACGAAGGAAATTGGGATGATCGCGGCGATTTAGCTGGCGTCTATCTCGACTGGGGCGGCTATGCCTATGGCGGCGGTGTCGAGGGCGAAGCGGCGCCCGGCGATTTCGCCGAGCGGCTCGCCACCATCGATCTCGTCGCCCACAGCCAGGACAATCGCGAGCACGATATTCTGGACTCTGACGATTACTATCAGTTCATGGGCGGCCTCGCGTCCACCATACAGAGCCTGCGCGGCAAGGCGCCGCGCATCGCCCATGTCGACACCTCGCGGCCGGAGGCGCCGCTGTCACGGCCGCTGTCCCACGAAATCTCGCGCGTGGTGCGCGGCCGGGCTGCGAACCCGAAATGGATCGCCGGCGTCATGCGTCACGGCTATAAAGGCGCGTTCGAGATCGCCGCCACGGTCGATTATCTCTTCGGGTTCGCCGCCAGCACCGATGCGGTCGCAAACCATCATTTCGATCAGCTGTTCGCCTCCTGTCTCGAAGACGAGCGGGTGCGGGATTTCATGGCAATGGCCAACCCTGCAGCGTTGCGTGAAACCGCCGCGCGGTTTTCCGAGGCGATCCGGCGTGGATTGTGGACGCCGCGTTCCAACCGGGCTGCCTATCTGATCGCTGAACTCCTGCCGGACACCCAAAGGGAAATCGCATGAGCGGGTCTTCAACCCAAGACGACGACGCGGAAAATGCCCGCCACAAGGAAAAGGCGCGCAAGCACAAGGCCGCGCGCGACAAGATCATGGCCACCAAAACCGGCGAGAAGGGCTTGCTGATCGTCCACACGGGTACCGGCAAGGGCAAGACCTCCGCCGCGCTCGGCATGGTGTTTCGTCATATCGGCCACGGCTATCCTGTTGCCGTCGTGCAATTCACCAAGTCGCCGGCATGGGACACCGGCGAGGCGAGGGTGCTGGCGAAATTTCCTGAGCTCGTGACGCTGCACATCATGGGCGAGGGCTTTACCTGGGAAACCCAAGACCGCGCCCGCGATATCGCTGCGGCCACCGCGGGCTGGGAACGCGCCAAGGAGCTCATTCGCGACGATCATCATCGCATGGTACTTTTGGACGAGCTCAACATCGTGCTGCGCTACGAATATCTCCCGATCGAGGATGTCGTGAATTTTCTGCGCGACGAGAAGCCGGCCGACAAGCATGTCGTCATCACCGGCCGCAACGCGCATGCGTTTTTGATCGAGATGGCCGATCTCGTCACCGAAATGACATTGATAAAGCATCCGTTCCGCCAGGGCGTGAAGGCCCAGAAAGGCGTCGAGTTCTGATGACAACCCCGGCGCTGATGATCCAGGCCACCGGCTCCAATGCCGGCAAATCGACCCTGGTCGCGGGTCTGGCGCGCGCGCTGGTGCGGCGGGGATTAAAAGTGGCTCCGTTCAAGCCGCAGAACATGTCAAACAATGCGGCGGTCGCAATCGAGGGCGGCGAGATCGGCCGCGCCCAGGCGGTGCAGGCGCGCGCGGCGCGAATGATACCGAGCGTGCACATGAATCCGGTGCTGCTGAAGCCGGAAACCGACAGCGGTTCGCAGGTGATCGTGCAGGGCAGGCGCTGGGGCACGCTGCGGGCCAGGAATTATCTCGACAAGAAGGCGGCGTTGCTGCCGGCGGTGCTGGACAGTTTCGCCCGGCTTGCGCGCGAGGCCGACATCGTTCTGGTCGAAGGCGCCGGCAGTCCCGCCGAGATCAACCTGCGCGCCGGCGATATCGCCAATATG
>Ga0116135_1001136_pt1 | contig 13884 bp, 14 predicted proteins | sample June2015DPH_20_1_FD_89738 | JGI IMG/M metagenome (GOLD analysis project Ga0116135, IMG submission 89738) | Peatland microbial communities from SPRUCE experiment site at the Marcell Experimental Forest, Minnesota, USA - June2015DPH_20_10 | ecosystem: Environmental > Terrestrial > Soil > Wetlands... | reverse complement strand
CATCCGACGGATTGACCGATGTGGGATTGATATTGCGGTCGCCACTGGATGCCGGTGTGATCGCGCGGGAGCTTCGTAAAGCGGTCGCCGATATCAATCCCAATCAACCCGTCGCGAAAGTTGAATCCCTGGACGCACGGCTGACCGAATCGGTGTCGAAGCCGCGCTTCACCGCGGCTCTGCTGTGCGCGTTCGCTGCATTGGCCGCGATTTTGGGGATCATCGGAGTCTATGGAGTTGTCTCGTGCCGGGTGCGCTGGCAAATGCGCGAGCTGGCGGTTCGCCTGGCGCTCGGCGCCCAGCCCCGCGATCTGATTCGGCATGTGCTTTCGCAGAGTCTGGGGATGATCGCTGCCGGAATTTTGGCCGGGATTGGTGGATCGCTGGCATTGAGCCAGCTGATGTCCGGAATGCTTTACGAAGTTCGCGCGAACGATCCGATGACGCTGGCCACGGCGGGATTGCTGCTGGCGCTGGTTGCGCTGGCCGCGTGCTGGATCCCGGCCCGTCGCGCGGCGCGAGTGGATCCACTGGCGTTGCTGCGGTATGAATAGCGTGAAGCTGGGTAGGGCAGACGCTTTCGTCTGCCAACTGGATTTTACGCGCGCCCGTAGATTGGGATGGCTGCGCCGTTGACATCCCGCGCTGCGTCCGACGTTAGCCATACCAACAGGCCCGCGATGGATTCGGGAGTCACCCACTTGGACGCGTCGGCGGAAGGCATGGCCGCTCGATTCGCCGGCGTGTCGATCACGCTGGGAAGAACAACGTTAGCTGTAACACCGGTGTCCTTCACTTCCAAAGCGACCGTCTTTACGAGTGCCACCAATGCGGCTTTAGAGACGCTGTAGGCCGCGAAATTCGCCATCGGGTCCAACGCGGCGCGCGCCCCTACCGCCACGATCCGGCCCTTTCCGGCTTTCAGCATCCCCGGCAATACCGCACGAAATATCGTGTAGGCTGAACGCAAATTCAGGTCCAACATCTTTTCCCAAGTTTCATCCGGGGTTTCTGCCACGGGTTGGCCGCCGGCAAAACCGCCCACCAAGTGCAGCAGAGTATCCACGGGAGCTGCGAGCTTGACCGCCTCCATCAAATTCGCCTCAATGGGATGGAAACGCGGATTTGAGCGCGGCTGATTCTTCCACGTGAGATCTGCGCCATACACGGTTGCGCCCGTCCCAAGAAACGCTTCCACTGCAGCTTTGCCTAATCCGCCATTGGCTCCGGTAATCAGTACGGCCATGCGATATTGATTGTAGTGTCTCAGCAGCTCCCGCGTCTACGATTGAATCTCGACTTTGTGCCATCGTCCGACCCTCAACATCCGGGGTTGCTGGTCCGCGACCCGTTCCGGTTCTCGGATTCCATGCTGTTGATCCCTCCGCAATTGGTTGCGTGCCTGGCCTGTTTTGACGGACAACAGACGGTGCTGGACCTGAGGGCCACGCTGGTGCGGATCACGGGCGAGATCCAGGTGGGCGAGATCGAAAAAAATCTCTACGATGCGCTGAGCGAAGCCGGATTCCTGGAAGACGAAAAATTCCAACAGCTGCGCGCGGCGCGGGTCAGCGAGTTCGCAGCCGCTCCCAAACGGGAAGCGTCGCACGCGGGGTCGGCTTATCCGGAGGATGCCGAGGAAGCCCGCAAAACCATTTCTGGATTCATGCAGGACGCCGCGCCGGCCACTGGCGATTCTCAAATCGGAATCGCCGCGCCGCACGTCAGTCCCTTTGGCGGATGGGAATCCTATCGCGACGCCTACGCGACGCTCGCGCCGGCTTACCAGGACCGCACGTTTGTGGTTCTCGGCACGTCGCACTACGGCGAGCCGGATAAATTCGGCCTCACTCGCAAACCGTACGTAACGCCGTTCGGCGACGCCGTCACAGATGTAAGGCTGGTGGATGAGCTCGCCTCGGCCGCGCCCAACGCGGTGCGGATGGAGGATTATTGCCACTCCGTGGAGCACTCCATCGAATTCCAGGTCCTCTTTCTCAAATACCTTTATGGCGCCAATATTCGCGTGCTGCCGATTTTGTGCGGATCGTTCGCGCGCAGCATCCTGCATGGTGGAAAACCGGAAGACAATCCAGATGTGGAGCGATTCTTCGGCGCGCTGGGCAACCTGGCGGCTCGGGAAGGGAACCGATTGTTCTGGGTGCTCGGCGTTGACATGGCGCACATGGGACGGCGCTATGGCGACCAATTGACTGCGCGTGCGGACGCCGGAGAAATGCAGGCCGTCGCCGAGCGCGACCGTATCCGGATAGAACGCATGAACGAGGCCAATCCGCAAGGATTCTGGGGCCTGGTGCAAGAGAATCACGACGACCTGAAATGGTGCGGCTCATCGCCGATTTACACGTTTCTAAAGACGGTCCCGCAAGCACGGGGAACGTTGCGGCGGTATCAGCAGTGGAATATCGATGAACAGAGTGTGGTGAGTTTCGCGGCTATCAGCTTTCACTAAGACCGGTTTCTGGTTTCTAGGTTCTGGTTCCTGGTACGAGCGTGGTTCCCAACTAGAAACCAGAAACAAGAAACCAGAAACCGTTTTTACTGTTCCAGCCGTGACGCTACCCAATAACCCGGGCGGGTTCGGATTTCCAGTTGCGGGCGATTTACCGTCACCTTGATCTCGTGGAACCCGCCGTCGCCCGGATTGTTCGGCGCATAGCTCAGCAGGTACTGGCTGTGTAGTTCCTGGCTGATTCCCAGCACTGCTCTTTCCAGGCTCTTTTCGCTAATGAACGGATATTCCTTGCCGCCGGTGAAGCGCGTAAATACAACCACTGCATCTTCCACAAAAACACTCTTGACGCCTTTGAAAATGTCGACAAAGGCCGGAATGTAATTGCCCATGTAGTAATTCTGATCGACAGTAGTAGGAGTGGCATCGCCATTGGCGGGCATATGCTGCGCGGCAGCCGGAATGGAGGGAGGCGGCGGAGGCATGCCGACCGACGTCAGTCCTGCGATGATGCTCGAAATGTCCAGCGAATAGATTACGACGTTCGCGAATTCCGCTTCCGTCAGAACCTCGCGCACGCGAATTTCACTGCCCTTGTCTCGTTTTTCGGCAATCAGCAGCAGGACGCGCCGCCGCTCCTTGGGTCGGTTCCTCAGCATTCGGATTCCTTGCATCACGGCATCGTCCACAGCGTGTTGCGAACTGCCCGGGGTCAGCTTTTTCATCGTCTCCGTAATCTGCCCGGTGTCGTTGGTGAAGTCCTGTGCCACAACAACGCGATGATCGAAGGCTATGATGGCCGTTTCACCGTCTTCTCCGGCGATCAGGTCTTTCAGCATGGAGCCAATTCTCTGAATCTTCGGGAGGATTTCGTTCAGGTTCGCGCTCTTTTGAACGGCGATTACCAGCGAGAGAGGCTGATCGTGCACGTCGGCCTGGATGTGCTGCAGCTTGTTGTTATCGTAGAGCTGGAAGTCCTGGGGCTGGAGCCCGTTGACATAGTCGCCGTGCTTGTTGAGAACGGTGGTAGGCGCAATGATGAGGTCGGTCCGTGAGTGGAACGTGACATCCTCTTCCGCTTTATCCTTCTCCACTTTCTCCAATCGGGCAGGATCTTTCGCGGGATCGAGCGTTCCCGGTTGTTGGGCGAAGCCGGCGGCGCACAGCAGCAGAAGGGTCAAGGTGTTGCGCATAGCTCTAGTTTGGCACATTGCCGTGCCCCGTCCTCCCTTCGATTAGATCGATGATGTGGGGGATAAGTTGCACAATTGCGTCCAGCGATTCCAGGGCGCCTTTCGGCGATCCCGGCAAGCCGACGATCAACACCCGGCCGCGCACGCCGGCCATGCTGCGGGATAGAGCTGCAAAAGGGGTGAGCTTGCGGCCTTCCGCGCGCATCATTTCGCCGAGGCCCGGAATCTCGCGTACGATCACGGTGCGGGCGGCCTCCGGTGTAACATCGCGAGCGGCGATGCCGGTGCCGCCGGTAGTCAGGATCAGCGAAACTTGTCCCGAATCGGCCAATCGCGTCAGAACGTTCGCGATCCGGTCTACATCGTCCGGGACGATTTCCTGAGCGGTCACTTGCCATCCCTGCGCCTCCACGCGCGCGCGCAGCACGGCTCCAGAGCGATCCTCACGCATTCCCGCCGCCACCGAATCACTCACTGTGACAATCGCGGTGCGAATCATGCCCGTTTGAAATCTCCGCTTTTCCCGCCCGTTTTTTCGAGCAGGTACAGATCTTGGATCTCGATGGCTTTGTCGAGAGCCTTGGTCATATCGTAAACAGTCAGAGCGGCCACCGACGCCGCGGTGAGCGCTTCCATCTCGACACCCGTGGGCGCAGTGGTAGATACGCTCGAAACGATGCGGACGCCATTGGGTTCGATATTCACTTCCACATCCACGTGCGAAAGAATCAGCGGATGGCACAGTGGAATCAGCTCGGCCGTTTTCTTGGCGGCCGAGATCCCGGCCACGCGCGCGATTTCGAGCGGATTCCCCTTGGGGTTCTCCGGCAGCTTGGCGATAACTTCGGGCCGAATATTCACAAAAGCGTGTGCCCGCGCCGTTCGCTTGGTAGGAGCTTTCTCGGAGACATCCACCATGCGCGCGGCGCCGGATTGATCGTAGTGGCTGAGCTTTTTCTTCATTTCATCAACACTCGAATCAAATCGCCGGCGGCCCAGCTCTCGCGCTCAGGCTCGGTCACCAGGAACGCGTTCGCACGCGCCTGTGCAGGCACATCTCCCGACCCGTGCCACTTTATCGGAGTCACTTCCGAGCCGTCGCCGCTCACTCGCGCGGGAAGAAATCGCATTAGGCCAGTCTTTTGGCGGAAATCCTGGCTAAGCTTCGTCCACAGCAGCGGCAACATCGGCTCCTTTTCACCGCCCAAAATTTCCACCGCGGCGCGCGCGAAGATTTCGAACGTCACCATGGTGGACGCCGGATTTCCCGGCAGCCCGAAGAAGAATTTGTCTCGAGCCTTGCCGAATACCAGCGGCTGTCCTGGCTGGATCAAAACACGATCGAAGAAAAACTCCGCGCCTAAATCCGCCAAAACGCGCTCCACGATATCGTATTTCCCCGCCGACACGCCGCCCGAGAGCAGCAGCAGGTCGAGCTGCAATGCTTGCTCCACCAATTCGCGCGTCGCAGCGTAGACATCCCGGGCCACCAGCAAGATACGCGGGCATCCGCCGGCTCTTGCCACCTGTACCGCGAGCGACTGCGAATTCGAATTGCGGATTTGATGATCGAGCGGCGCTTCGTCCACATCCACAATCTCGTCGCCGGTGGCCAGAATGGCAATCTGCGGTTTCTGGAACACCGTTACTCTCGGTCGGCCCACCGTGGCAAGCAGCGCGATGTCGGCGAACCCCAACTGTCGCCCCGGCTCCAGCAACACTTCCCCGCCCCGCGCTTCGCATGCTTGCGGGCTGACATTCTCGCCGGCCCGGAGCGTGCGCGGAACATTCACCCGATCGCCCGAGACCGTGACGTGCTCTATCATGGTCACGGCGTCGGCTCCATGCGGCAGCGGGGCGCCAGTCATGATTTCAACCGCCTCGCCCGCCAGCACTTCCCCCGTGAACGATTCGCCGGCGCGCACCTCGCCGATAACGCGCAGCTGGCCCGGCAGGTCGACGGAACGCACCGCAAATCCATCGCGCACGGAGCGGGCTAAAGCCGGATAATCGCGATCGGCGGCAACAGGTTCGGCCAGCACTCGTCCAGCCGCTTCCAGCAGACTGACATCTTCAGTGGACGGCGCCGGACGGGATTCGGCCACTCGCTCAAGCACGCATCGCCGAGCTTGCTCGAATGTGAAAGTGGCCACAACTGCCATTGTACGCGTCAGCACCTAGAATAAATTGATGCCCCATCGCTTCACGCTGTGCCAGATGACGGAGTTGATCCGTGCGCGCAAGCTTTCGCCCGTGGAATTGATGGACGCCCATCTCAAGCAGATTGAAAAACACAATCCCGCCGTAAACGCGTTCATTCGCGTCTTGGAAGAGCCTGCGCGTGCTGCGGCCAAGGCAGCCGAACAGGCCCTGTCCACTACCGGTCCCGTACTGCCGGCGCTGCACGGTATCCCGGTCAGTATCAAGGACAGCTTCAACATGGCCGGGCTGCCCACCACTTGCGGCAGCCGTTTCCACGCCGATTCCCGGCCGGCGCACGATGCAACCGCTGTCGCGCGCCTCAACGCGGCCGGGGCAATTCCTATCGGCAAGACCAACTGTCCTGAGTTTCTCTCCAATTACGAATCCGACAATTTTGTCGCTGGGCGCACTAACAATCCGTGGGACCTGGAACGCACTTCAGGTGGATCGAGCGGCGGCGAGTCGGCTGCCATTGCCGCTTTCTTCTCGGCCGGCGGAATTGGAAGCGATGGCGGCGGATCGATTCGCGTTCCCGCGCACTTTACGGGCATCGCCGGACTCAAGCCAACACCTGGGAGGATTTCTGCCGCGGGTCATGTGCCGGAGATGAATCATCCCACCGGATTGATCGGAGTGGCCGGACCCATGGCGCGCACGGCCCAAGATCTACGCCTGCTGTTCCGCGTGCTGGCCGGTTATGATTCCGAGGATCCGTTTGCTGCGCCAGTTCCGCTGCGCGATCCGGATCTTAGTAGCGTACGCATCGGGTTGATGCCGCAGTTTTATCGCGTGCCTGTGGAAGCGGGCGTGGCACGCGCACTCGAAAAAGCGGCCCGCTGCCTGGCGAATCTACGATTCCCGGTGGAGCCGTTTCAGCCTTCCGGACTCGAAGCCGCTCCCAACTTGTGGTGGTTCTTTTTCGGCGAACTTCCCGCCCGCATGACGGCCGAGATCATTCGCGGACGCGAGGATCAGGCGCATTGGACCGGAACTGAATTCATGCAACAGGCGCTGGCGGAGCCGGAGCCGACAGCAAAGAAGATCCTGCAGAATCTGGCCGTGCGCGACAAGATGCGTGCTGCTTTGTTACGCGAGATGGTACAGTTCCCGGTGATCCTGTTGCCGCCGTGCGGCATCGCCGCGTTCCCCCATCGCCAACGCCGTTTTGAAACGCCCGCAAAGACCATCGGATTGTTCGAAGCCATGATGCCCGCCACGCCGATCAACTTGTTGGGACTACCGGCAGTGGTAATTCCTTTCGACATCGATGAGCGCGGGCTGCCGGTGGGAATTCAATTGGTGGGGCGTCCGTATGAAGAAGAGTTGCTGTTGGCACTTGCCATTCGGATGGAGGAGGCGCGCGGTCCTTTTCCGGGGCCACCGATGTAGTTTCAAGACAGTTGGTTCACGATTGCTGATTGTACTCTACGCATTTCTTCTTCATTCCGATATTTTTGACGCGGCCAAAAGAATCCGCGCAGGCCGTCTCCCTTTCTTCTGGGGACGATGTGCACGTGCAAGTGCGGGACGCTCTGACTTACCCGATTGTTGATGGCCACGAAGGTTCCTTCCGCTTGCATGGCTCGTTCCACCGCGCCGGCCAGCCGCTGCGCGTTGCCGAAAAACGGGCCAATCAGATTCGGCGGCAGGTCAGCCAGCGTCGCATAGTGATCTTTCGGGATGAGCAGCGTGTGGCCGGGGAACAAGGGCCGGTGATCCAGAAAGGCTAGCGAGATGGAATCTTCGAATACAACGACGCTTTCGGATGCAATCTCGCAGAATTTGCAGGCCATCTTAGCTTTGGACCAGCCCATCGCCCTGGCTGAGCGCGGAGATGATCTGCTCGGTACGCTGCGCCGCAGTTTTCACGGCCGATTCCATGGAGAACCAGTAAGCCACGCCGCCCAGTGCGCCGCCGAGCAGCAGCACGCCGAAAAATGCCCATTCCGATTCAAAAGCGTAGCGCGCCAGATAGGCGAGCGCGACCGGTGTGAGAGTTACAGGGAACAGCAGCATCAACATGGCCTGCATGCGCGCGCCCGCGGCCGTCCGGAACGATTTCACGGGATTCACGCCGCGTGGATTGTACAGGGAGCTGAGGTTTCCTATGGCCAAAAGAAAAGTGGTGATCACTAGCGTTACTGAAACTGCTTCCAGAATACGAAGCCCGGTCACCGGCAGGCGCAGCAGTACGCAGACCAGCGCGACAACGCTGATATCCAGCAGGACAAAAAATGTCGCAGCCAGGTTCTTCCCAATTAGAACCGTGGACATTTTCAAAGGAACCAGGAAATACACCTGTGTCGCGCTACGATCGAATCCGAACACATTCCAGAACAAGGTGTCGCTCAGCAGCAAGAGGGCATATACGCTGACGAACGTTAGATAGTTCTCGCCTATCAGGGAGTGTGACCTAGCTCCGCGATCTCCAAATGCAATCGGAAACCAGATCAGAATGCCAAACGAGAAGCCCATCAGAAACACCAGACGGAAGCGGGGAGCGCGGCTCAGGAATCGCAGCTCTTTTTCAACTAAGGCCGCCAGCGGATCAGGCAGGATCGCATTAGGCAACTGGTAAAACCAGTCCAACCGGCTGGCGGTGCGGCCGCGAGGAGCGCTTTTGGCAGCGGCCTCCCCGAAGTCGAAGGCGAGGCCGCGCTCGAATTGCCATCGTCCAAAAATATAGGCCACGGCGGTCCAGCCGACTACCACGCCCGCGTTGATCCAAGAGAATTCTCCCTGGGCCAGGCGCGCCGCAGCGGTCCAGAACCAGTAGGGGGACGCCTCGGATGCGAACACTCGCCGGAGCTGTCTTTGGAAGCCGCCCAGCAGCATCAACTGCGGCAGCGCCGCGGCCAACACGAACAATAGCGTGGTGATTTCCCGCACACGCTTGCGCGCCAGCAACCGAACCAGCAGGTCCCGAACTCCAGCCGAGCACAGCAAATTGAACGCCACGAAAAAGGCCAGCGTCCAGGGCGCCCAGAAAGGCACCTTCGGATTCAACAACAAGCCGATTCCCGCGCCTAACAACAGCAGAAGCATCTCGATCCCGGTAGATATCCGCAAAAGAACTTCCAGCGCGAACAACTGCCGATGCGGGATGGGATAGACCAGCAGCTTTCTTATATCGAGCGCCGATCCAGTGGACGCCATGAGGATAGGGATGAGCTGCCAATATAGAAAACACAACAGCAGCACAGTGGGAAAGACGCGGCGGACGAAATACACTTCGTCCGGATTCGCCAGAAAGATCGCAGCCAGTACGGCCAGGAATCCGAAGCCCGCGTACCAGAACGCCAACAGGACGCCGGAGAAAATGAGGCCGGCTTTGTTTGACCGCGGAATGTAATTCCGCGCGGTCCGCCATTGGGCCCAAACGATGGCGCGCGCCTGGTTCCACATTGGCTACAACCAGTCCAAGCTTTCGGCCGGCCGTTCCGCACCCACCACTCGAACGAATACGTCCTCCAATGTTTCCGATCCCGTTCGAAGTTCAGCCATGGTACCTTTCAGCACCAGCTTGCCCTGATGAATAATGGCCACTTGGTCGCACAGGCGTTCCACCACTTCCAGGACGTGCGACGTCAGAAATACGGTGGCGCCGTGCCGCACTTGTTCGAGAAGAATCTCCTTCATCAGCCGGGCGCCCACGGCGTCCACGCCTTCGAAGGGCTCGTCTAACAAAAACAGCTCCGGGCGATGGATCAGCGCCGCTGCCATGGCTACCCGTTTGCGCATTCCCTTGGAATAGTCTCCAATGAGCTTCCTGACATCGCCATCCAGTTCAAATAGCGCCAGCAGCTCCTTAGCGCGCTCGCGCGCCATGCTGCGCGTCAAGCCGTACATCCGTCCGACGAATTCGGTGAACTCGAAGCCGGTCAAGTGATCGAATAGCAGCGATTCGTCGGGGACCAGGCCGATCTTACCCTTCACTTCCAGTGCGTGCTCCGGCATAGGCAGACCCAGCAGCTCAATGCTGCCGGAAGTGGGTGGGGCAAGACCCATCAGCATCCGGATGGTGGTGGTTTTTCCAGCGCCATTGGGGCCCAGAAAGCCGAAAAAGCTGCCTCGCGGGACTTCCAGATCCAGGCCATCCACCGCAGCCTTGGTGCCATATACCTTTCGGAGGTTACGGATGGAAATCGCTGCAAACATGGACCAGTCCCATGGTACAGGATGGGGCAACCTCATACTTTTTCGCCGTTCTACCGATAAGAGCTTGTGACCGGTTCTGCGGCCCCTTCCAACGTCAACGCTAAGGAGCAGGCGCTCCGTGCCCTAGCCCAGCTTCCACCCTTTTCCCCGATCCTCAACCGGTTGATTGCGAGCCTGGCCAATGAGGACGTTTCCTTCGCTAAAATCTCGGATCTCATTGAGAAGGATACGGCCTTGGCCGGTAACGTCTTACGGTTGGTCAACTCGGCTCTCTATGGATTACGCGGGACCGTTAACTCGATCCGGCACGCGGTTTCACTGCTGGGTATCGCCAAGCTCCGCAATGCGACGTTGAGTATGTCGGTGGCGCGTATGTGGAGTCAGGTGAAAACACCGCCCGGTTGGTCCATGGCACGATTCAACCTGCACTCGGTGGGTGTGGCGATTTTGGCTGATTTATTGACGCAGCAGCGCGACGTGCAATACGGGGAAGGCGCCTTCGCGGCGGGCTTATTCCATGACTTGGGCCTTTTACTGGTAGCGCTCGGGTTGCCTGAGGAGTACAAGCAGATCACTTTGCTACACAAGCAGTCCCCCAAGTGGATCATCGAGTATGAGCAGCAGGTTTTGGGGCTCACCCATTTGGAATTGTCGGCTGAGGCGCTGGCCGTATGGAATTTGCCCGAGCCCATCCAAACGGCTGTCCGATTTGCCGAAACGCCGGATCTCGACCCGACGGTTGTACCGCCGGACGGAATCAGCCTGAGCCGCGTTCTGAACATAGCGGATCGCTATGTCAAAGGTGCCGGAACCTCACTCAGCCTGTTTGAAGGCACGCCGGAAGATGGCCAGCTCGCGCTCGAATCCCTGGGCCTCGGCGAACGGTTACCAGAGGTCTTAAGCGAATTCGAAACCGAGTTTTCGACCATCCAGTCCTATTTCTAGGCTCGAAAAAGTCACTTGTTTCGAGAGCGTTACAAGCCACCGAACCGATTAACCGAACAACCGATTTAACCGAGGAACGCGCGCGCCGAGGCGCGCGCTCTGTAAAGCTTCGCAAAGATTGTACAACTGGCGTAACTCGTAATCGATTGCCAGCGTTATCTATTCAAATCCCCGTTACGACGGCGGGCGCTCCACCCTATCACCCCAAAGAGCGCCCGCCTTTTCTATTTCAGTCCGCGGAGATCCCCTCAAACAAGGCCGTGCTGAGGTAGCGTTCGCCGGAATCTGGCAGGATTGTCACAATCGTTTTTCCAGCCATTTCGGGTTCTTGAGCGACACGAACCGCCGCAGCAGCGGCCGCGCCACACGAAATCCCCGACAGTATGCCTTCCTCGCGTGCCAACCGGCGCGCCATCTCGATGGATTCCTCGTTTGTGACAAGCTCCACGCGGTCCACTAATCCGAGGTCAAGGGTGCCGGGAATGAATCCAGCGCCGATGCCTTGGATCTTGTGCGGACCGGGCTTCAAGGGGACGTGCTGGAGGGACTGCATGATAACCGGGCTAGCAACCGGTTCCACCGCGATCGATAGAATCTTTTTTTTCTGCACGTTCTTGATATAGCGGGAGACACCCGTGATGGTGCCGCCGGTGCCCACGCCCGCGACGAAAACATCAATCCGGCCTTCGGTGTCCTCCCAGATTTCAGGACCAGTGGTCTTGACGTGGATCTCCGGATTCGCGGGATTCTGGAACTGCTGGAGCAAAACGTAGCGGCCGGGATCGGAAGCCACCATTTCTTCCGCCTTCGAGATAGAGCCTTGCATGCCCGCAGCGCCGTCCGTGAGGATCAAGTTTGCGCCGAAGCCGCGCAGGATCCGGCGCCGCTCCACCGAAAACGTCTCCGGCATGATTAGCGTGATGGGATAGCCGCGCGCGGCGGCCACAAAGGCCAGCGCGATGCCGGTGTTGCCGCTGGTGGGCTCGATCAATTCTTTACCCGGCCCCAGCAGGCCGCGCTTTTCGGCGTCCCAGATCATGGCAGCGCCAATGCGGTCTTTCACCGAATAGGCGGGATTCCGCCCTTCGATTTTGGCTAACACAGTAGCGCGGGCGCCATTGGTGACGCGATTGAGCTTGATAAGCGGAGTCCGCCCGATGCTCAGCGAATTGTCTTGAAATAACATCAAATCTCCCAGTTGGGCACGTATTTGGTTTGCCGCTCGCGCCAATTGCGCACCAATTCCGCGAAGGTGGTTTTATCCAGCACGTTCGAGATAGCCGATTCAGCGCGGCGCCAGGTTTCAGTAAACGGATCGCCCGCGGATTGCTTGCGAGCCGGCTTGTTGCTCTTCGCGCCCTCCACATAACGGAGCACGTCGCCCACGGTAATTGCATCCGGCGTCCGCGACAGCAGGTAGCCGCCTTCGGCGCCACGCCGCGATTCCACGAATCCGCCCTGCTTCAATCCCGCCAGGATCAGCTCCAGAAATTTCTGTGGGATCTTTTGGCGCTGAGCGATGTCGGCGATTTTGATGGGTTCACCAGGCTGCTGCAGCGCCAGGTCAAAAATGGCGTGGAGTGCGTAGTCGCCCTTAACAGAGACGTTCATGCTGGAGTATTCAATCTCCTCATTCCCACTAGAGATTGTACCCGCCCGACAGTTGACTTTCAAACATTGACTTTCAAACGTGCATCACATACCCTCAACCGCATGCCCGTCAAAATTCTCATGGTCGCCGTGATCGCCGTGCTGCCAGCGCTCGGCGAACTCAAGTCCGGTCCGCCGCTGCCGCATCACGTGGTGATGGACTGGGCGCAACTCCCGGCCGGCTGGAATTTCGGAGAGTGCTCGGGCGTGTCTGTCGACAAAGACGACAATGTCTGGGTATTCAATCGCGGCGCGCATCCGGTGATCGAATTCGACAAGTCCGGCAAAATGCTCCAGGCCTGGACGGAAGTCCCGGTCACGGCCGCGCATGGCCTCCAAGTCGACCAGGACGGGAACATCTGGACAGTCGACGTGGCCGCGCACCGCGTCATGAAATTTACGCCGCGTGGCCATCTGCTGATGATGATCGGCCAGGTGGGCGGGGCTCCTGGGACGAACGACACCAAGGACGGGTTCAATCGTCCCACTAATCTCGCGTTCGCGCCCAACGGAGATTTCTTCGTTTCCGACGGCTACGTGAATTCGCGCGTGGTCCGGTACAACAAGGACGGCGAGTACATCACACATTGGGGCCAGAAAGGAACCGGCGACGGCGAGTTCAATCTGGTGCACGACGTCACGCTGGATAGCCAGGGCCGCGTGTACGTGGCGGACCGGAACAATCAACGCGTCCAGATCTTCGATCAGAACGGCAAATTTCTGGGCAAGTGGACGGATGTAGGCACACCGTGGGGCCTGGATTACGTCGCGAGAGAGAACGCCATCTACATGTGCGACGGCGTGAACAATCGCATCGTCAAGCTGAATCTGAATGGCCAGATTCTGGGCGTGCTGTCATCCTATGGGAAGGTGCAGGGCAAGCTGGATTTCGTGCACAGCATTGCGGTGGACAGCACGGGCGCGATCTACGTCGCGGAGATCAAGAATTGGCGCGTGCAGAAATTCGCAAAGTGATCAAGCATGCAGGGATTTCTCAATCAATGCCAGCACCTGGCTCCATGGCATCGGTCCCTGATGCATGCCGAAAACAGTGTCCACGTTGAGATTCGCGCGCTTCACCGCTTGGGCTACTTCATGCATCAACTCGGGATCGTACAAGCTGCCGTCTTGGTTTAGCGCCAACGTGTCGCTGGCATAGAGCAAACGGGATTCCGGAAAGTAGACCATGTACTGCCGCGCGGTGGATGCGCCGCGCAACGTGTAAAGCTCCATGCGATTTTCACCGGCGCCAAGCTCTTGCTT
>Ga0116135_1001130_pt1 | contig 13966 bp, 10 predicted proteins | sample June2015DPH_20_1_FD_89738 | JGI IMG/M metagenome (GOLD analysis project Ga0116135, IMG submission 89738) | Peatland microbial communities from SPRUCE experiment site at the Marcell Experimental Forest, Minnesota, USA - June2015DPH_20_10 | ecosystem: Environmental > Terrestrial > Soil > Wetlands... | reverse complement strand
TTCATGGTGGCGCGCATGACGACGGTCGCAAAGCTAAGTCGTAGCCGGGTTCTCCCCTGCGGCCTTGCGCACGGTGATTCCTAAAATCCGGTCGTTCATTGCTTCCACCAGGCTTCTCGCCTGCTGTGCGCTCGTACCGTTCAGCAGCTCCAACTCCACCATCGCATCTTTCAACAGCGCACCGGAGCTCTGAAATAACTCGATCTGGATTCGAGGGTTGACCTTGTCCCCCACAACTTTAAACCGGCAATTACTCTTTTCGACCACCTGATTTTCCGTCATAAGAGTTCGTTCTTGCGCCTACAGGGACTTCCTCCCGTCAGTAATCGCGCTACGATAACACTGTCGATGCAGCGTCTGCCCTTGGGTATCGGTAATGCATTCCTCCGCCGGACATGGCTTTCCGCAGAGTGCACAGTTCGGCAACCCGCCCGCAGGATGAGACTTCCTTTCCAATGTCATATGAAACACGCCCCCTTGAGAAAAGAGCTATGATGCAAAAACTAAAGAGTGGGGCTAGGTTCGAACTGCCCGCTGAGGAACAAACTGTTACCGCTCCGCCGCTGGTCTTTGCGAAATAAAAAAAGCGACCAGGGCGGGCACAACTGGGAAGGTCTTACTCTTGGCGAACGACATCGGCTGTTTCAGGCGGCGATCGCTTGCGCAGAGGTCAGGCTCGAGTATAGCTGCAGATAATCGTCGATCATCCGCTTGGCCGTGAAGCGGCTACGAGCGCGCGAGAAAGCGCGATCGCCATACGCATGGCGCAACGGACGGTCGGCATCGAGCCTTCGCAGGATCTGCGCCAGGCTGTTCCCATCATTCGTGCGGAAATAGAGAGCGGAGTCGCCCCAAAGTTCGCGGAATGAAGGGATATCGTTGGCCACAATTGCGCAACGCGAGAAGGCGGCATCGAGCGGCGCCAAGCCCAAGGGTTCGTACCGGGAGGTCGCGGCATAAACCGCAGCCCGGCTATAGAGAGCGCGCAGTTGAGCCTCCGTCTGCGGACCCCGGATGGCAACTGAAGCCTCTTTCGTGGCTACCTTCACGTCGGCACGGATCGGAATACGCGAAACCGGCACAGTCTGCTCCGACCCCACAATGCACACCGGAAAAGAATGCGCATATTGCGTGAGCAGAAAAACTTGCTTGCCCGCATCGATCAGGCGGCCAACCGCCAGCACCGAATCGTCCTTGCTCACGTAAGGATTGAAGAAAATCGGATTGCGCCCCGGATAAATCACAACCTCGCGTCGCGCGCGGCCGTACGTCTCCCGGATCGTATCGAGCATCCACGATGAGGGCGCAACCACGGCGTCCGCCCCGGCAACGCCGCGGCTCACGGTATCGAGGTACCACTTCAGCCAGCGCGTGCCCCGCGGCTTGCAACCCTGCACCGCCAGAGACCAGCTGATCAGATCGCCGTGCGCCATTACGACTCTGGGAACATCTACCCCAAGATCGCCGTGGCAGAACTGGTGCAGTTGCAATAGGTCAGGCTGAATCTCTTCAACCAAGTTGGCAAGAAATTCAGAAGATTCCGGCAAGTCCCCCGGCGCGTCGTCCATCCATTCCAGGCGAAACGCAGTCGGCCGGTACTCAAGGCCGTGCAGGTGCTCCATCCAAGCCGTCTGATCTGGCAAAGGAATCTCGCCGAAACTCACCAGAGTGACGCGCACGCCGCGTGTTACCAGTCCCGTGACCAGTTCACGGGTATAGGTCCAGGAACCGGACATCGCATCGGTCGTGACCAGAACGTGCACAGAACCCTCCGGGAGCGGACTCCGCCACAGACGCGGGGTCCAGCGTGCGCTGGCTTATTCTAGTGCGAAATCGTGCGAAGCGTCGAACTTTTTCGCAGTTTTAGCCAGCCTGCAGAATCTTGCAGGAGCGCAGGATGGCAGGTTGCGCAATTATCACGACAGGTAGAAGATTGACGCGTTCGCAGGCAATGCAGATGTGCCGGACAGATCACGCAACCGGCTTGAAGCCGACACCCAGTCAAATCAGTTCACGCCCAACCTCGTGCGCATCTCCCGCGCAAGATTATCAACCGCCAGTATTTTCTCCGCCGCCGGCCCAGGCACATTCGGCACAGCCATAGCCAGTTCGCAGGAGAGCAACATGGCGGTAAGGCTCTCACACATCTCGCTGCGAAATTGCTGTTCCACTGAGCGCCGCGCCTGAGTTTCCTCGCGCTTGCGACGGTGCAGCGCCGAGCGCACCTCCCGCACCAGCCGCTCCATGCCACTCACCGCGAAATTCAGAAAAACCGGATATGCGGTATCCAGATGCTCGAGCAGTTGGTCACTTTCGGTGGGTTCGCTCTCCACCAAAAACTGATCGATCACCACCACCGAATAGCACTGCTCACGCAGCCGCGCCACACCCTGCTGCAGATTTTCCATCCAATCGGTGGTATAGCCGGTAGCGTCTTTCAAGATGGCGCCGCACTCTGGTCCACGCGCCGAAGGTGTAATGAGTAAGATCATGCGCATTCTGTTGCACGCCAGTCTCCACAGAGCATTTCGCTGAAATCACAGCAGTTACAGAACCGGGCACAATCCTTTTTCCCATTGCGGACTCGCCACCATCCGCCTTCATTTCAAATCTGAACCGACGCTTCATTTCTAGGCGTGCGTCTAGGCCCGCTCCTACGCCTGCGCCGCGTAATCCTTCAGCTTGCGATACAACGTCGTCTTACCGATGCCCAACAGCCGCGCTGCCTGCAACTTGTCCCCATTCAGCTCCGCAATCGCCCGAAGAATGGTCTGCTTCTCCAACTCGGCCATGGGAACAATCTTGTTTTGAACGCTCCCATTTCCCCGCTCCGGCACCGTGATCACCGTTCGCGCAATGGCTGGCGGCAGGTCCGGAACATAGATGACGGGGCCGCTAGTGAAGGCGCAGGTGCGCTCAATGCAGTTTTCCAACTCGCGCACGTTCCCCGGCCAATCGTAGGCCAGCAGCGCCTTCATGGCTTCATCGCTGAGAACCCTTTCCTGACCCGAGGCTCGCGTGGCTCGCTCCATGAAGTGAGCGATCAGCAGCGAGATATCGTCGCGCCGCTCCCGCAACGGAGGGATGCGCAAACTAAGAACGTTGAGCCGAAAATAAAGATCGCGCCGAAAGGCGCCCTCGGTGACAGCCTGTTCCAGGTCGCGATTAGTGGCCGCCAGTATGCGCACGTTGATCGGAATCCTCCGCGTGCTGCCGACAGGGCGAACCTCTTTTTCCTGAATCGCCCGCAATAGCTTCGACTGCAGATCAACCGGGAGTTCACCGACTTCATCCAGAAAGACCGTTCCTCCCTCGGCAATGGCCAGCAACCCGTCTTTCGCCTGGTTCGCCCCGGTAAACGCCCCGCGCACGTAGCCAAACAATTCGCTTTCAATCAACGTTGGAACCAGCGAGCCGCAATCTACCGGAATAAACGGCTTGTCACGGAATGGCCCGGAATAATGAATGGAGCGCGCCACCATCTCTTTTCCCGTGCCACTCTCGCCCAGAATCAGCACCGGATGCGTGCTGTTTGCGGCCTTGGCAATGATCCGGTACAACTTTTCCATCTCCGGCGCGCGCCCGACCAGCCCGCCATATCCTTGCCGACCCTTGAGCTTTTCGCGCAGGATGCGGTTCTCCGTCTTAAGCTTCAAATGATTGGAAACGCGCTCAAGCAACAGCTTCAGCTCGTCGATGCTGAAAGGCTTAGTCACGTATTCATATGCGCCATGCTTCATCGCCTGCACTGCGGATTGCACGGTGCCGTAGCCCGTCACGACGATCACCAGCGCCTCCGGCCGCTGCGCCTTGATTTGCCGCAATGCCTCCAGCCCGTTTGCGCCGGGCAAACGCAGGTCGAGCAGCACGGCATCGATGGTATGGGTTTGGAGCAGCCGGTAGGCATGCTCCGCCGAGTCGGCGACGTGCGCAATGTAGCCGAGCGAAAGCGCAACCTCGCGGCATGCTTCCCGGATGGAGCGTTCGTCGTCGACAATCAAAAGATTGAGAAAGTTCGCAGCCATAACCTGCGGAGTGGCGATTGAGGGACTAACAGCAGCTGACATCATAGGTGTGGTTCCTTTGGGACCTCTCGAAGTGTGGGTTGCAGTGAATCCGAAGCGGCCAGATGAAAAGAACTTGTGGGGGAGGACTGTGGCAGCAGGACCATCACGCGCGTTCCACGGCCGGCCTCGCTTTCCACGTGAATGAGTCCGCGGTGGTTGGTGACGATGCTGCGGATGGTGGCCAATCCCAGCCCCGTGCCACCGCCTTTGGTGGTAAAGAACGGTTCAAACAGGCGCTGACGTGTTTCTGCATCCATGCCATGGCCGTTGTCACTGACCACCAGTTGCACGCAGGGGAAAAAACCGCCGCACGTCCGCGTCTGCCCTGAGGGCTTCAAACCTTCAATCTTGCAATTGCTGGTCTCGACCGTGATCCGCCCGCCTTCCGGCAGCGCGTCGCGGGAGTTGAGAATCAGGTTCAGCATTACCTGCTCGGCTTGCGCCCAATCGATCTCGACCAGGCCCAGTGCGGGATCGAGGCGCAACTCGAGCGCGATGTTTTCGCCAATAAGCCGCGCCAGGAGCGCCTGCATCGTCGCGGTAACCTCATTCAAGCAAATAGGCCGCGCACCGGCGCTTTTCGGCCGCGCGAACATCAGCAACTGCCTTACTAGAATGGCAGCGTGCGCCACTGCCCCGCGAATCTCCTCTGCATAGCCCCGCAGCCGTCCATCGCCTGCATCCAGACTGAAAAGCAACAGATCGGAATAGAGCATTACCCCAGTCAGCAGGTTGTTGAAGTCATGGACCACGCCGCTCGTAAGACGCCCAACCGCTTCCCATCGTTGCGCCTGCAATAAATCCGTTTCCGCAAAATCCACCCCACGCCGCGGTTGGGCCACCAACAAGACCTGCACCGGTTCCGCGCCCGCGGCCGAGAGCCGCCACGCGACCCAACGTGTCCCCGCTTCGTCGCAAGTTTTCTTTCCCTCAAGCTGAGCGCTCGTGCGCCGCCCTTCGATCACCTCGCGCAACAGCGAATGCGCGCTCGCGCCGCTCTCCATCGCAATCACATCGCTCAACCGCAACATCCCCTCATGAGTCTTTTTCCCATTCAGCGCCTGTTCGAATGCGGGATTCGTCTCCAGAATCATTCCCTGCCCGTCGCACCGCGCAGCCGCCATCGGAGCATGTGCAAACATGGAACGGAAATCCGTTTCGATGCTCACCGCCGGAAATTCTGGCCACGGAAATGAAGCCGCTGCGCTCATATTCAATACTTTGCCGGGGAATAGTGCCGAAAGGAACCCGGAGATTGACTCTCCGATACCTCGGTGTTACCGAATTGAAATTCGTTCCATTCTGGTTTTTTCCCCGATTCGTATCCTCGATTTTCATTCCCACTATAGGAGCCGCAATCAGATGCGCGAAGGGCATACGTCACGGGCTGTCGAAACCAGCCTGTGGAAAACCGGGTATGAGAGCCGGCTTATTTAGCGGACGATAAACGACAGGCCGAAGAGACCAGGAATGCTGGAGGGATTACCTCGAGGAATCAGGATACTGACGTTCAGCGACGGAATTCAGATCGGAAAATGTAACCGGAGCGGTCAGCCGGAACGTAAGCTGGCGTCCTTGCAGCAATCGATAATCTGCCGTTTTCTGCCCTTGTGCGCGCGCCACAGCGCCCGCGGGCAGCGAGCCTTTCGCAAACAGGCTGGACGTCTGAAGCGCAAAAGAGTGCCCAGCGATGGCAATATTATTCAAAATCAGGCGTACCAGGGCCGGTTCGGGCGGCAAACCCGGACGATCCACTGGCGGCTGAGCGCTTTCCACGCGCCCACTGGCTGGGGTGCCCAGGTCAATTACAATCTCGCCATCAAGCGTGACTGGACCCGCCACTGACGCCGCGAAGGAATCTCCCTCGCGTACTTGCGCGATCGAAAATGAATGCTCCAACTGCACCGTGATCAGTGTGCCAGCCGGCAAAGTGCGCCCATGCAATGCCCGGCGGAACGGCGCACTGTTCGCAGGCTTGACGTCAATCGGCACCGCCGGACGGCTAGCGTCATCGGCAGCGCTGTCAGAACTTTCGTGAAACGGGATCTTATGCTCGCGGGTGGAAGAGTCGGCACTCTCCTCTGTCCGGCGGAATGCATCGGAACGGGAGCATCCCTGGCTCATGCCAACTGCAAGGCAAGCCAACAGCCATGCGCTGTTGCACCGGAACGCCCTCCGCCTTTGACGTTTCACCATTCCTGCTATGGTTGCCCGATCCCGCCCGCGCTGCTAGTGGCAAGTGGAATACCATAAAGGAATATTGAAAAAACAAGCAGTTAGGCTTCTTCGAGTGCTTTCTCGTATGTAGAAGTTGCCCGGTAACGCCGCCGAAAAGCCTGGCAGCGCAGCGCGAGCGCTTCTGGCTTCGCTCTTAGGCCGGAGAGCAAAATCGCGGAGAGCGTTGCCGCCCTCCGCGAAAAAACCAAGATTAACCTCAGCTTAGTTCGACCCACTACCCGCATTCGCGCTCTGCGGTTCGTTCTCCGGCTGCGCGATCACACCGTCAAACGGCGTAGCCGCAACATAATGCCCATGCACAACACTGATACGCCGCAAGGGGTATCCGGAATCCGGTCCACGCTGCCACGTGCTGCCGCTATCGGTGCTCTCGAAAATCACCCCGGTCTGGCCGCTGGTGGCCACCAGCCGCTTGTGGCTGTCGTCGAAGGCCACGGACGTAATGTCCTTATCCGGCAGACCCGCCACCACGTGGTTCCAGCTCTTGCCGGAATCCGCGCTGTGGAACGCGCCTTCGCGAGTCGCGATGAAAACATGCCCATCCGGCGTTACGGTTACGTTGCGAATGTTGATGGGATAAGAAGCCAGCACCGCCGACTTCCAGGCTCCGCCGCCATCCTGCGAAACCAACACAGTCGAGCGTGTCGCCGCGACGATCAGCTCGTCCTGTGCCTGAACCGAGACGAAGTCTTTTTCGCCGGCGACCGGGCCGCCAATCCAAACCTTTCCATGGTCCTTGCTGCTGAACAGACCGGAAGACGTGGCCGCGAACCAGCGGTTCGAAGAAATTTCAGTGTCGTTAACCCGGCTTTCGAGCGCCGCGTGGGCGGTCGAGGTTGAAGAAACGGTTTTCGTCTTGCCGCTCTTCAGCTTCACTATGTGCGAAACCGTCTTCGCCACCACCACATCGTTGATCGGATGCCAGGTCGTGCTTCCCTCGGCGAGTTCAAACACACCTCGGTTCGTGCCGGCCACAATAGTCCCGTTCTTCGCCTGTTTCAGCGTGAAAACGTCGCGTCCATCCAGCCCGGAACTCTTCTGCTGCCAACTTTGTCCGCCATCGTGCGAGAAGAAGACCCCGCCGAATTCCCGATCGTTCACCAGGCCTATATACAGAGTGTTCGGCTCTTTGTTATCCGCCAAAATTGCGCTTACATAACGGTGGCTGTAGCCGTGGTTGGAAGCGGTAAAGGTCGTCGCGCCGTCATCGCTCGCCAGCACGCCGCTGCGATCCGTGGCCAGCAGCACGCGCTGCGAATTCCGCGGATCGATGAGCACATCGTTGACCACCACTTCCGGATTGCTCACGCGCTTCCAGTTCTTGCCCTCATCCGTGCTCTTCCACAAACCTTCGGTGGTACCGGCATAGACGATCGCCGGATTGCTAGGGTCCTGCTTCAGCACTCGAGTACGCCGCGCGCTGAAGGGAATGCCCTTGATCTTCTCAAACAGATCGCCGCCGCTGACGCTCTTGTAAATGCCGGAGCACGCGCTGGCGAAAACTTCGGAAGGATTGGCCGAGCTGACGATGATCGAGAAAACATCCGAATCGTCGATCATGCCTTTGTTGATGTGTGCCCAGTTCGCGCCGCCATCGCTGGTCTTCCACGCGAGGTGCCACGTTCCTGCATAGATGGTGTTCGGATCTTTAGGATCGACCGCAATCGATTCGATATTCTTCACAACGCCATCGTTGGCTGAAATCTTTAGCCAGTCGTTGCCCCCGTTGGTACTGCGGTAAACTCCGTCCAGCGCACCCGCGACAATTACCTTTTCATCGGAAACCGCAATCGCCATCGCGCGCACACTCTTGCCATGCATCGCAGGCAAGGCTTCCCAGTCCTTGCCGCCATTCTTGGTCCGGAAAATGTCTCCCGCGCTCTGATCCTGCACGCTCCACGCGGAAACGAAAATGGTCTTGTCGTGATGGGGATCGAATGCGATGTGGTCAAGCACGTAATCGTCGCCCGCTCCCAGCTTCGCGAAGCGCGACCAGTTGTGGCCGTCGTCGTCCGAAACAAAAATTACGCCCGTACTCGTACCCAAAAAAATCCGGTTCGGGTTATGCGGATCGTAGGCCAAGCTGCGGACATCGCCGCCATCCGGGCCTAAAACGTTCCACTGATGACTGCCCGCCATCGCGCAAGTGCAAGCTAACGTCAAGACCGCCAACAACTTAAGCCAAGCATATTTCATAACGGTTCTGATCCCCAAATCGAAAAAGTTGGATGCGAGAGCTAGCCTGACAGGCTACACCACCCGCAGCAAGTTACTGAAGGGCACGCGAAAAAAAGGCCGGTCGCGTTCCACGACCGGCCTCCTTAGTTGTTGCCTGAAGTTACTGCATTTTCTTCGCCGCAGCCTTCTTCGCCGCAGGCTTGGGATGATCCGGTACCGCCTTCACTTTGGATTCATCCACGGTTTCCGTTCCGGTCGAGTCGAAGGTCGCGCCCGAAGGCACAATCCAGTACTCGGCCGTCTTGGTGCCGCCGCTGCCGGTGCGCACTTCGATGCGGCTTGCATCGATGTGCTGCTGGGCTTCGCCTTCCACCAGATAGAACTTGGAATCGACGGCGCGTTCACCCGCCAGATTCTTCCGTTTCTCTGCCGGTTCGGCATTGCCCACAATCACCAGCTTGCTGTCCGGATTCTGCTGCAGGTTCTTGGCAACGTCGTCCAGAATCGCCTTGCAGGTGTTGTCCACGCGCCATGGCTTCTTCTCGTTCGGGAAGTCGCACTGGCTCAGCTTGGCTGCCTTCGGCGGCGGTGGCGGCGGATTTTCCACCGTCACTTGTGTCGATGCTTGTCCAGTCAGCCCACGAGAGTCGGTGCAGGTCGCACTAATCGTAATGCTTCCAGGCGCCGCTCCATCGGTAGCTAGAGTCGCGCTATTGCCGCTTCCAGAAAGCGTTCCACTGCTCGCGCTCCAATTCGACACGGAAACAGGAACGCTATCCGGGCTGGTGCAGCTGCAAGTTACAGTCACGCTGGCACCCGCCTGCACACTCGACGGGCTGGCTGTGCAGCTCATCGTCGGCGGATTCTTCGGAGGCAGCGGCTTGATGGTGTAATTTGCCGAGCAGCTTGCCTCGTTGTTGTTCTTCATCCTTGCGTCCGTCACGTGAGCCGTAACGGTGTAGCTTCCCGGCGCAGCATTCGTGGTGTCGATCTGCGCGGTCGTATCTTTTCCGGTGACCTGGCCGCCGTTTCCGCTCCACGCATACGTAACCGTATGCTTGGGATTAAAGTTGCTGGCGGTGACGGTAGCCGTGATCGGTTCGCCCACCATCACTTCCTGTGGCTGCACCGAGCAACTCGCGCTCGGCGTTACCGCAGGCGCACCGCCCCAACTAAAGACCAACCCAGTGCGCAGACGCACGCCTTCAAATGAAACGCGCTGCAAGTTCGGGAAATCCGATGACGCAAAACTTGCATAGTCGTGGCGTGCCCAAACGTAGTCCGCTTCAAACAATCGGAACGCGAGCCACTTCTTGATAGGCAAGTCCATGCCGCCTCCCAGAATCGCTCCGACTCCGTTCGTGGCGTCTAGCCCGGTGATCGCCACCCGATTCAGGCTAACCATAGCATGCAAAAAATAATTCGCACTATCAGTGCGCCAGATGAAACGCGGCCCGACTGAGCCCGTCGTTTCGTAGTTACCGCAACACCAGTTGTGGCCGAAGTCCGCCTCTAGTCCCCAATGCGGGTCGAAGTTGTAAGTAATAGAACTGCCGAATCCCGGCGACATATCGGGAACATTCGTGCCCGTGGGATTGTTGTAATCCGTGAAAGGGGTGGGCGCGGTCGCACCCGGATGCAACCATTGATATCCCACAAACAAATCCCATTTTGGATTCGTATCGCTCTGCGCAAACGCCGCGCTCGAGATCAGTGAGACCGCCAAAATTAACAGGCCTATCACACGGCCCTTGTTGAACCTGGTATTACGTGACATTCCTTCCTCCGTATTTTCACAGCTGCTTAATAAGGTCCGACGACGGGGTCATCCAAAGTCTTGCAGGTAGTTGCTGAATTGGACCTCTATATTGGGAACTCGCAATTCTAGCGCACCGTAACATTAAAGCAAAAGGGCGATTTCAATTTTATGCGGGTTTTTCTTGGTCTCCTGATATTTCTCGACCCTACGGACCGTCTCAAATTGAAACCACGAAGTAACGGCGCTCCAACGAAGAGAGCTAGTCAGGCCTTCGAGTGAATTCGCGGCGTTCCTGCGTCCACGAAATTTAGGATTGTGACCGGAACTTGCCCAGCCTTGCTCCCTGCGAAGCTGGCCGCGTATGGTTATACAGACTGCGGCAAAGTATGTTTGGGCTGAGGAACGCTTTTAAGCGCGGCATTGAAGTATGGTTTGGGAGCCGCAGCGTTTTCTGCGCCTCATGAGGAGTCTCGTTTTCAATCGGAGTTTAGCCCCTGAAGCGCTGAAAGCGGCGTGACCCCGACTTACCGGACGCAAACACGGAATGAGCCAAGAAAAAATATTAATCGTCGAAGACGAAGTAAACGAGCGCACCGGCCTAGCCGAACTGATCTCCTCTTGGGGGTATCGCACCGAAACCGCCGCCGACGGCCTCGAAGGCCTCCAAAAGGCCGAGCAGACCGCTCCTTCTATAGTGATCACCGATCTCAAGATGCCCCGCATGGGCGGCCTCGATCTGCTCAAGAAACTGGGAGAGCAGACGCAGGATATGGCCGTAATCCTGGTTACAGCCCAGGGCACCATCGACAGCGCAGTCGAGGCCATGCGGCTTGGCGCCTACGATTACATCACCAAGCCCATCGACATCCAACGTCTGCGTTCCATGCTGCAAAATGCCTGTACCTTGGTGGGTACCCGCTTCGAACTCGAAAGCACGCGCCGGCGCCTGCGCGATTCCGGATCCCTCGGCCAACTCCGCGGCACCTCGCGCAAAATGCAGGAGATCTTCCGCCTAATCGAACTGGTCTCCCCCAGCACCGCCTCGGTACTGATTACCGGCGCCAGCGGCACCGGCAAGGAACTGGTCGCCCGCACCATCCATCAACTCAGCCCACGTCGGGAACGCGCCTTCGTCGCCATCAACTGCGCTGCCATTCCTGAGACCCTGATCGAGAGCGAAATCTTCGGCCATGAAAAAGGCGCTTTCACCGGCGCTCTTGAACGCCGTACCGGATGTTTCGAACTGGCTGAAGGCGGCACCATCCTGCTCGATGAAATCGGCGAGATGCCCATCGCCACCCAGGCCAAACTGCTGCGCGTCCTCGAGGACCACAAACTCCGCCGCCTCGGCAGCAAAGTCGAAACCTCGGTCGACGTCCGCGTGCTCGCGGCCACGAATAAAGTACCGGACGAAGCCGTAGCCGCGGGAGAACTTCGAAGTGATCTTTACTATCGCCTCAACGTCTTCAACATCCATATGCCGCCTCTGCGCGAGCACAAAGAGGACATCCCTGATCTGGTGCAGCTTCTGATATCCGAGATGGACTCCAAGCACAACCGCAAGATCGCCGCTGTTAGCGAAGCCGTCATGAATCTGTTTACCAACTACACCTGGCCCGGCAATGTCCGCGAGTTGCGCAATACAATCGAGCGCGCCGTGATCGTCTGCGATGGGGGCATGATCGAAACCAAGCACCTGCCTCCCGGCTTCGGCCACGCCATCTTCCGCACCAGCGCCCACGACCCCGACGCCATCCGCCTGGGCGTAGGCACAACGGTAGGGGAAGCGGAAAAAATGCTGATCCTGAAAACCCTCGAGTCCACCAGCAACAACAAAACCAAAGCTGCAGAAATTCTCGGCATTAGCCTGAAAACACTGCATAATAAGCTCAAGGAATACGGCAGCGGCTCGACCGAGGCAGAGGCTGCGAAGGAAGAAGCCCAATAAGTCCCCGGCGCACACTTCGTTACAAGTTCAATTTGTTCCCGGTATGCGCAGAAAAGCCATCATCGTTTTCACCATCACCTTCATGGTCACCGTGATGGTCGCCTTCTCTTCCTACCTCTACGTCTCCCAAAGCTTGCGTCTCCGTATCGCCAATGACTACGACGAGGCTTCTCGCCTTGCCCAGACACTGGCCTATTTCGCCGACAACGATCTGCCCGATTTAACCAGCACGCGTATCGACACCAACAATCCGGCGGCCGTGCAGCACGCCTTGGCGGAATACTTGCCTATGGACACCAACCTGCAAAACAACCTTCAGTCTGACACCGGGCTTTGGGACTTTATTTATGACGCCAGCGTAGTCGACTCGAACAGCAAGGCCTTGCTGCATTCAAATCCTAAACTGGTGGGCAAGCAGGTTCCCGACAGACCAGATTTTCTAACCGTCAGGAATGCTCGCTTCCTGCAACAATTCCGTCTGGCCTACGCGCCCGCGACTGTCTACGACGTCACTTTTCCCCTAGATCTCAACGGACAGTCCTTTGGAACTATCCGCATGGGCATTTCCACGGCCTTCCTGAGAAACGAACTGACTCCTCACTTGCGGCGTGCTGTTTTCTTCTCCATCGCATCTATCTTCGCCTCGCTGCTCCTCGCAGCAATGGTCTCCAACTTCGCCCTGGGCCCCTTGAAAAGGATCAACCAAAACCTGGACAGCGTCACCCTCGGCGAAGCCGACCAGTTCTCAGGCAAAGAATCCCAACACGACGAATATGGCCTCGTCAGCCTGAAAATCGCCAACCTCGGCCGCCAGATGCGCGACACCAAGGAAATCTTCACGGCCCTGAAAGATAACGTCGACCAACTCATGTCCAACTTGCAGGATGGCCTGATGCTGCTCACCCGCGATTCGCGGGTAGTATTGGTCAGCGCTCCCGTAGAACGCTTCCTCGGTACGCCGCGCGGACAGCTCCTCGGCCGCACCGCCCGCGAAATCTTCTCCAACGATTCCGCCCTAGGCACTACTGTGCTCGATGCCTTCGACCGCCGCCGCCCCTTCTCGTCACGCGAATTTATCGCTGCCGGGGGCCGTCGCGTGCAGGTATCCCTGGATTTTATTCAAGAAAAGACCACGCAAATTGGCGCATTGCTGGTCATGCGCGACGCCGAGTCCGTGCGCCGTATCGGTGACGAAATCGAAACCTCCCGCCGCCTCTCCGCCAGCGGACGCGTCACCGGTGGCGTGGCCCACGAAGTAAAAAATCCTATCAACGCCATCGTGCTGCACCTGCAGTTGCTGCAAAACAAGCTCTCGCAGATCGATCCCGATACTCGTCGCCACATGGATATCATTGGCAGCGAAATTCAGCGCCTTGATCGCGTCGTGCAAACCCTGGTCGACTTCATGCGCGCCCGCGAACTCCACCTCGAAGAAATCGAACTCCGGTCCCTCCTCGAAGACGTCGCCGGTCTGGCAACTCCAGACGCCGAAGCCCGCGGCGTAACCATCCACCAATCAATCTCCGACGAACCGCTCCCCATCAAGGCCGATGTCGACCTGATTAAGCAAGCCCTGTTGAACGTAGTGCTCAACGGAGTGCAGGCCATGCCCGAAGGCGGCCCGCTGACCATCTCGGCCCACCGCGAAGGCAATGTGGTAGTGGCTGAAATCACCGACGGAGGCGTAGGCATCCCCGAAGACATGCACGAAAAAGTTTTCGAGCTTTACTTCACCACCAAGAAAGAAGGCAGCGGAATCGGACTGGCCCGGACCTA
>Ga0116135_1001125_pt1 | contig 14000 bp, 15 predicted proteins | sample June2015DPH_20_1_FD_89738 | JGI IMG/M metagenome (GOLD analysis project Ga0116135, IMG submission 89738) | Peatland microbial communities from SPRUCE experiment site at the Marcell Experimental Forest, Minnesota, USA - June2015DPH_20_10 | ecosystem: Environmental > Terrestrial > Soil > Wetlands... | reverse complement strand
CTTAGTTTGACCCGGAGCCCTTTGAGCACCTCCGCATGTGGCCCGTACGAGCACGATTGTTAGAGTTCTTCGCGTGAGGGTTCCACGCCGCCGCGGCACCATGGAGGAACCATGGAGACGCTGTATGAACGATGTGCGGGGTTAGATGTATCACAAGGATACGGTCGTGGCGTGCGTGCGGATCGCGACGGGACGCTCGTCCGCGGAGACCGATGCCCTGAGTGCGTCGGGGACGATACCGCGGAAGCGACGGCGCTGGAGCTCGCCGGCTATGCCGATCAGTGCGGCGGCCTCGACAACGTCGCCTCGGTGCTGGCCGAGTTGGTCGAATCGCTTGATGCCGAGAAACCTCCTCGCGGCAGCGCAGCTTTGTCCGACCTCCTGGGTGCAGCGCCTCGGCTACCTGCTCGATTTAGCGGAGCATCGAAACCTCGCGGAGTGTCTCGTCCCCTTCGTGAGTGAGCGCGCGCTATTCTTCGCGCCACTCGTCCGCGCAAAGCCGAGAGCGGGCGCGGAGCGCCTCAAGCGCTGGAAGCTCGCCGTCAACGCCACCGCGGACAGCGACGCGTGATCCCGAAAGACTTCTGATCCGAGTGGCGCTCGCACGCGCCGTGGGTCACCGATCGGCAAGTCGAGCAGGACCTGGTGATCTCTCGCGCGCTCGTCGAGCTTTTCTCTCGTTAGCCGGTTGAAGTATGGTTGAATGTTGGTTGAAACAAGGTCAAACTGCGTCCATGACAACGCACAGGGCTCTTCTCTTCGGTAACTTGCACGAACGCGCCTACGCCAAGTTGCTTGCGGCGCATTTCGAGGTCGAGCGGCCTGCGAAGAAGACGTGGGCCGCCAAGCTCAGCGCGGCTACCCGCGCGAACTACGACCTCGTGCTCGTCGATCTGAGCATCCCGACGGCCTCTGGTGCAGAAATCGTCGAGCGGCTCGGACGGAGCGGCGCGGCTGCATCGGTGGTGATCGTCGGAGAGAGCAAGGACTTCCTGCGGCACGAGCAAGGGCTTGAGCGGCTGTTGGCGCGCCCTGGCGTCGATTGGGTCAGGACGCCGATCGACATCGAGGAGTTCCGGTTTCGAGTCGAGCGCGCGACCGCGCGTGCCGCTCCCGCGATGGAGACGTGGAGCATGCCCGAGCTGCGCTGCGCTGCGTCAGGGCGTCTTGATGCGACACGGATCGCGCGGCACTTCGGGTGGACCCTCAGCGCCTTAAGCCGCGCGCTCGGGGCTTCGATACAGGCCGTGCACAAAACGCCCGATGCGCACGGGCTTCAGAAGCGCCTCGAAAAGCTCGAGCGCGCGGCGCTCCTCGCAAGGCGTTGCGTGAGCGCCACGCCGTCGGCCCTTCGCAAGTGGCTGAACACTCCGATGCCGCAGCTGGACGGAGAGAAGCCGGGCGACGTGCTGCTGGCCGACCCGGACGCCGTCGTGCAGTGGCTCGAGGATTCCGCGCTCGGGCAACCGGCCTGATGAACAAAGGTCGCTGGCTTTCGGAGGCCGTGTCCAGGAGTCCTCTCGGGCGAGTGCACGGCGTCTGGTACCGCTCCGTCGACGGCGAGGTCTTCCGCGGGTTCTAGGCAAGTCGCTTGCTCGACGAGGCGACGAGCGCCGTTGATCGAGACCCGGCGAAAGACGAACACCCGGTGGACCCAGGTTTGGCGTTGAGCGAGAGCGGGTGCAGGAAGACGACCGGCATGCCATGCCCGAAGCTCTCGTAGAGCCGCGCTCACCGCCATCCGAAGTTTAGGGGGATGGTGCCCCCCGGGGGGACCACGGGGGCATCCCTGGACCGATTTCTGTCATTTGTGTCATTTACTTTCGCCGAGCTGACTCTGAAAATACCCCTGGCGCGACAGTGATGGTGAATTCAACTCCGGCGTACGCCCCAACTTGGCTGAGCCGAGCAACCCGCAGTCTCTTACGCCAGCCTGATCTGTGCCCGGGGAGGCAACGTCGTGGACGTTGCCGGGGTGGGGCCGCCAAGTCTTGCCCGGGGGGCTGAGCGCGAACGTGACGAGGATACAGAGCGGCGCGGTGTGGAGGCTCGTTGCCCGGCGGAGTCCATACAGTTACGGCACTCAAGTGGTCTCGCAGGCTGTCAACCGCGATCCTTCGATCACAGACGGCGGGAAGAAGAGAGGCGGTTGGATCGAGGACGACGGTGGTGACGTCTTCTGAGGAGGTGACGGGCGGTGTCGACGTCGCCCGCCAGGAGGGCCTTAATCGCCTCTTCGATCCTTACTGCGGGCACGTCGACGCGTTTACTGCGGGCGTCGGAATCTGCACCGTAGGTGCACTCTGGTGCACCCTGGAGGGTCTCGTCTGTGGCGGAATCTGGGGTGGTGCACTCTGGTGCAGCCTCCTGCACTGATATTTCCGGACCTCCGGAGCCGTAGGTCGCAGGTTCGACTCCTGCGTGGCGCGCCTTAGAAATCATTGAGGATTTGTCCGAAAGCTCATCCGCCCACGGAAAGAGCATGGAAAACGCTCCGGAGACCGACGGAGCCGCCGCACCGGGCGACCAGGTTCGAGACGGCCGAGCGGGCGACGTGCTCGGCTGGATCATCTGCAAAAGGCGGGTGGCCCGCAGCCGTGGATACTGCTCGAGCGTGATGCGCACGAAGTCCTTGTACGGGTCGAGCAACGCGTACTGGGGGCGTAGAGCGATATTGACGAAACGCTCGGGCTCGACCGCCAGGGCCACGGTGTCGCGGTGCACCCCCAGCTCTGCAGCGATGGTGCCCATCTTCCAGTGCTCGGCGTAAAACATCCGCCGAATGCGCGCGCGAAGCTCCGGCGAGATCATCGCGCCACCTCGAAGAGCTGGCGCAGGTCAGCGAATGCGCCGACGCCGGCCAAGTCTCGGTGGCGACGGACCCGACGGCACGCGGGCACCCAGTCGAGCGTGTACAGCGGGCCGCCGAAGTCGGTGAAGACGGCGCGATAAAAATCCGAGTCGCACGCCCCATCCCTCTCGTCCACACTGACCACAGCGCGGACCCTCGTTCCTTGCCACATCGCCACGGCTTCGAGCAGGATGGCCATCGCTCGCGGATGCTGGGGCGACGGCAGCAGCCGCGCTTTCAAAATTGTCTCGCTCGGACCCGCCATCGCGATCACGCGCGTGGCCTTCGGCTCCGGCGCGATCCCCATCCAGATGTCGCTCATCGGTCGTCTCCTCGGCCCCGGCGGTTGTCCCCTCCATGGGGAGCGGCGCCGCGGCCTCGGATACGGTCTCGGAACGGCCAACTTCTCGGCGACCGGTGTCCGTCACTATTTTTTGGCGCGACGACCCACGAAAACGGACCATCCGTTTGGACGTCGCTTTCCGCCCCTTGGGGCTCCGCCAGTAGCGCTGCTTCGATCGCCGACGCGACTCCGCCTGTTGAGCGTCACGGCATCGGCGGGTGCAATACATCTGGCCGTGATCGCAGAATCGGCAGATGTATCCCGGCCGTCGACAGCCATCGCGAACACATTGGAAAAGCCGTAGGTCGAGCACGCGTCGCTCCCACCGACCCGAAGTGGGCCAGCAGCGCGATCCCGTGCGACAACCTCTTCGTCGAACGCGAGCACGCGAACCGACACGAGGGCTCGGAGTTTGCCGCTCCGGGCCCTCATCCTTCTTGATGGGCCGCGAAGATCGTCGTCAGCCCCCCGCCCAGCGCCAACTACCCGACCAGACCGGCCCGCACCGAAAACGGCGCTTCTCAGCGCCCGTCTACAGCGGCGCGGCTCACCGTGTAACTGACCGGTGGGGTCGCGAGCATCCGAGCGTACCGCCGCCGGTTGCGCCGTCGCCGCGACAATGGCCTGGCAGCAGCGCTTGTGCTTATGACGGGCTCCCTTGGCTCGAAAGTATCGCGATCAGCTCGTCGAGCTGGTCGAGCGTCTCGCGCATCGCAGGCTCCATCCCGGACGCGATGGTACCGTCGAGTGCCTCCTTTGAGGGATAGAGGTCGTGCAGGACCAGCAGCGTCTTGCCACCTTTTTCCTCGAAGGTCACCGTGGTAACGGCCCCACCGTCCCCACCTTCCTCATTCGTCCAGACGAGGCGTAGGTGCGGTGTCACTTCGATGTACCTACCGAAGAACTCCCCCATTGGCTTTGAGGCAGCGTCGACGAACACGAAACGGTACTTGCCGCCGACACGAACATCCGCCTCGCAGGAAAGGAGGGACAGGCCCGTCGACTTCGGTGCCCACCACCGCTTGAGCAGCTCGGGCTTGGTAAAGCCGTCGAACACGATGCGTGCCGGGCCATTGATGGTTCGCGTGACGACGATCTCGCGCTCGGACTTCCGTTCCACCGTAGTGACGTTCTTCATTGGGTTGGGGTCACCTTCTCTTGCTGTGACGTCCATCGGTCTCCTCCTTCTTCGTCATTGTTTCGACAAGCTCGTCCAGTGCGTCGAAGCGTGCATCCCAGAGCTGGCGGTACCTCTCGATCCACGCCGTCTCATCCTCCAGCCGGCGCGGCCCTAGCTTGCAGGTCCGGACCCGACCGACCTTCTCGGTGCTCACGAGACCGGTCTCTTCCAGAAGCGCGACGTGTTTCTTCATGCCGGTGAGGGTCATCTCGAACTTGGCGGCGAGGTCTGTGATCGAGGCGTCTCCGCGTCCGAGTCGCTCAAGGACGCCCCTCCGTGTGGGGTCCGACAGAGCGGCGAACGAGCGGTCGAGCCCGGCAGCAGAAGGGTGAACCATAAGGTTCAGTATGGAACGGGCCTTTGTTCGACGCAAGCCGCGTGGAGACGACCCTGCCAGTCCTCGGGCCATGTACGTGCCTTCGCTTTCCCGGTTCCTGGACGTTGCTCGCCGACGGCGAGCCCGTCACGTTCGGTTTGCGCGCCGACTATCTCGTCGCCCGCGAGGGCCTACGCTACATCGCCGATGCGGACTGCCCGTGAAGGGGGGAGGTTCGTCACCGATGGCTTGGGCTACGTGCGGGGCAGGCGCGGCTCGTCGTGACGAAGGTGCGGCGTCCCTGGGGGCGGGGCCGGCTTCGGGCCGCAGCCGTTGATCGTATTCGGCCCCGCGCGAGCCGAGCGGGTAGCCATCGACCTCGGTGACGTCACCGATCGCCAGGCGCGCGGGGACCTCGGCCTCCGCGAGCGGGAGGAGCGACTCGTCGGCGTCTTGGCGCGCGGAGAGCCAGACGACGTCCGGGCCTATCTTGCGCACGACGAGATCCGCATGAAGACCGCGGAACGACGATGAGTGTCATCGCGGGAGATCGATCTTCTTCGTCGTCGGCAGAAGCTGACGGAGACGCGGGTCGCGCAAGAAGAGGCCTCCCCAGAGCATGACCCCGATCAGGAGCGGGAACAGAAAGACGGCTTGCCCCTGATGAACGTGCGTGGCGATGGCGCCGCCGAGGTATCCGGTGGCAAGGATCGCTCCGAGCACGCGCGTCGCCGGTACGAAGTAGAGGACGAGGCACCCAAGCTCGACGATGCCGATGGGGCGCGCCGTCGCGGCCGGGTAGTTCTTCGTCCACTGCGTGAGAAACTCTCCGGGCTGTGCGATTTTGAAGAATGCGCTCGGGAGAAAGGCGAGGAGGGGTAGACAAGAGAGAACCCAGCTGGTGGCGATCTGCCACTTCGGAATCGTGACGGGTTGGGGGGCGGTCATGGTGGGAAGACGGTATCTTGCTTCCGTGACCGGCGACGAGCCGATCGCCACGCGCTTCGTCGGCTTCTCGCTCCGCCGCTGAGCGAGCGTTACACCTGGGCGACTCCGGCAACGAGCCGCACTCGCCTTGCATCCGCTTGGATGAAGGCCCATGTCGATTCCTGAGCGCGCGCGACGCCGCAGGGGGGTGCGACGATGGATGTCATCGCTGGATTCGGGCAGGTGGGTCAGGCAGGAGGGTCCGGGTGGTCAGCCGGAGTGGCGCAGGTCCTCTCTTGGACGGTGTCGACCATGTCGTCGGCGATGCATCGCGTCCGGCGTTCTGCCGAGCCATCTGTACGCGGGCCGACTTCGTGGCCTAAATCGTTGTGCGGTGTACACTCACAGCATGCGTCTCGCCTGGATCGTCCTGACGGTCGCCACGCTCGGTTCGTATGGGTGCGGAGGAAACGATCGACAGGGCTCCGCAAGCGAAAGCAGCGCTGCGAGCAACGCAGATTCTGGCAGCAACGGGCAATGCACTACCTCCAGTCAATGCCTCATTCCGTGCCCAATAATAGAGGCGCCGTGCTGCCGTTCGGATGGCATCTGCATATGTGCCCGCACCGGCGCGTGCAACTGATCGGTACGCCGTCGCGCCTTCGCGGGTTTTGGGCCGTTTTTGGCCGATTCGCTATCGTCGGCCCGGTGCCCGCAGCGGGGGGTGAACCGTGCGGCCCCGTATGGGAAAGAGAGCTCACTGCGCGGTCGCGGAGGGGGCTGCCGGGGGGGCGACACGAGCGATCAGACGCTCCGTCTCCACCCACAAGCGCTCGGCGAGCCCGTCGTCGAGCGCCGCTTCGCCCGCCTTCGTTTCCTTTTCGCTCGCAAAGTAGCGACCGGAGATCCCGGCGGCCTCCGGCGCGGTCGCGAGATGGAGCGAAGTGCGCGCGCCTTGCGCAGGCGACTTGAAGAACCACTTCGCAATCAGGCGAATGGGTGCAGCGTAGTCTCGCGCCAGGTTCGTGGAGACCACACCGGGGTGCAGCCCGTTCACCACGACCTTGCTGCCCTCGAGACGCTTGGCCAGAGCGCGAACGAAGAGCATGTTCGCGAGCTTCGACCGGGGATACGAGCCGCTCCAGCCCTTCTCCATCGCGAGATCGTCGAAATCGATCTTGCCGCTCGAGTGCAAGTTCGACGATACCACCACGATGCGCGACGGCGCCGACGCCTTCAGGAAAGGCAACAGCAGATCGGTGAGCAGGAAGTGCCCCATATGGTTCACGCCGAAGTTCATCTCGAGCCCGTCGACCGTCCGCTGCCGCTTCTGCGTCATGACGCCCGCGTTCTCGACGAGCACGTCCAGCCGCGTGAACCTCGCCGTGAAGGCGGCGGCGAACGAGCGCACCGACTCGAGCGAAGCGAGGTCGAGCTGCATCACGCTCAGGTCCTTGGAGCCGGTCTTCGCCGCGATCTCCTCGAGCGCAGCCCTGCCTCGGTCGACACTGCGACAGGCGATGACGACCGTGGCGCCTCGCAGCGCCAGCCCCGCTACCGTCGCCGCTCCGATGCCGCTGTTTCCACCCGTGACGATGCAGATCTTGCCTTTCAAGAGGCCCTCCGAACCGCCGGCACCGACGGCCCCTTTGGTGTCGCTCGATTCGCGTACCGGACGTCCTCGGTGAGGACAGCGACGGCGTGCGCCAGCGCCGAGGGCGTCTGACAGCCGACGATCGCCGGAGCCTCGTGGATCAGATCGTCGTTGTCGATGGCCTCCACCATGAACCGGGCGAAGTCCACGCGGCGCGTGATGTTGCTCTCGAGGATGGCGTCGCCCACGTGCCGGCTCCACACCGGCAGGCCCTGGCTCTCGCCCTCCTCGAGCGCGCTCCCTCGCACCACGGTCCAGAGTCGATCGCTCTCGAAGATGCGCTTGTACGCAAACACCTGATCGTCGATCTGCCCATAGCGAACGGCCCGAGCAACCCAAGCGGCGACCTTGACGATCGTCAGGAACAGGCGCGAGTAGCGGTCCTGACCGTCGCGCGTGATGTGCCACCCGCACGAGAACAGCAGGCGGGCGCGCTCGGGGGCGAGATCGAGGACCGCCTGCGCCGTCCTCGAGGCGTACTGATGGACCCCGAGTGGGACCAGGACGGTGAGCACGGCGTCGCATCCGGCGACGGCGCGCCCGACGACTTCGCGGTCATCCGTCCTGCCCGCCATCACGGTGATGCTCCCCTGGAAACGGGCGAGCTTCGGGACGCTCTGCTCGCGACAGACGGCGATGACCTCGTAGCCACGGTCGAGGGCGTGCTGGACCATGTACTGCCCGAGCTTGCCGGATGCTCCGACGATGCAGATTTTCCGCGCAGGGCGCGTAATTTTCATAGGACTTCCATTCGTTTCCGACATCTGAGGCCTCCTCGGCTGGTTGCTTCGACGCCACTCTGTGCCTGCACGAGCGAATGGGCAATCCGAGAGATTGCATGTGTGTTATGCATTTGTGCATGGACTGGCGCTCCATACGCTTCGACTGGAACCACGCGCGGGCGTTTCTGGTCGCCGCCGAGGCGGGCTCGTTCTCGGCCGCCGGCCGCGTCCTCGGCACTGCCCAGCCGACGATCGGACGTCAGGTCGCAGCCCTCGAAGAGGAACTCGGTGTCGCGCTCTTCGAGCGGATCGCCAACTCGATCAAGCTCACCTCGCCCGGCCTGGATCTGATGGAGCACCTTCGAGCGATGGGCGACGCGGCGACCCGCGTCTCGATGAGCGCGGCTGGAAAGGCGCTCTCGATCAACGGGACGGTGTGCATCACCGCAAGCGAGCTGATCGCGGCTCACATCCTGCCCCCCATCGTCGGGCGCATGCGCCGGACCCATCCGGGAATCGAGATCGAGATCATCGCCTCCAACACCGCACGCGACCTTCGGCGTCGGGAGGCCGACATCGCCGTGCGCAATTTCACGCCAACCCAGCCCGATCTCGTCGCCAAAAAGATCGCCGACCGAAGCGCCCGCCTCTACGCCTCTCCGGCCTACCTCGAGCGGATCGGCAACCCGACCTCCCCCGCGGGCCTATCCCACGCTAATCCCACGCTGACTTTTTCGGCTTCGACCGGACCGATTTGATGATGAAGGGTCTGCGTGCCTTGGGCTTGGAGCTCACCACCAAGAACTTCCCGATCATCACCGACAACCATTTGGTGCAGTGGGAGTTGGCCAAGCACGGCGTCGGCATCTGCATCGTGATGGACGAAGTGGGCGATGCCGAGCCTCGGGTCCGCCGCGTGTTGCCCGAGCTGCCGCCGATCCCCGTGCCGGTCTGGCTCGCGACCCATCGCGAGCTGCATACGAGCCGACGCATCCGCGTCGTCTTCGACCTGCTGGCCAACGAGCTCGGTCGGTCGCCCCAGGCTCGGAACGCGATTGGCGCGTGACTGCGTCTCCCGCTGGGCCCGAGCATCACGTGACCCGAGCCATCAGAGCGGCGCACACGCCACCGCCCCTGCCACACAGAGCCCCACGACGGACGCTCCCGCGGCCTTGTCTCGTCGTCGATCGGCCAAAGGATCGGCCGCCATGTCCGAGCCCGCACGGACTCCCACCGCCGCGCTGACGGTTGATCGTCCAGAGTGCGACGAGCTTGCGACCGAGTTGAGTCAGGCGCGTTCGCGGAATACCCGGACTCGATTCGCCTCGTCGTGGGCCTGCGCGTAGCCTCAATAGGCTGGGGTGCGAGTCGATGCTTGGGGATCGACGAGCTGCGCCGCGCTCTCGAGACCGCACGAGCCATCCCGGACGGCGCTCGGGGAGAACAGTGGGCCCACAAACGTTCGCCGACAGGCAGTTCGGCGGGCCCAATGAGCAGACATTCACTTACTCATTTCGGCTCCGGCCGCCGAGCGCGAGTTCGATCGCAAGAATCGGAGCGGCAGCGAACGATGCACATGGCACCGTCCCCTTCATGATTGATCACATCGTCCTCACGGTGCAGAGCTGCGAGAAGAGCAAGGCCTTCTACCTGAAGGCCCTAAAACCACTCGGCTATGGTCTGGTGAAGGAGTACCCCGGAGGCGCTGGATTCGGCGCCGACGGCAGGCCGTCATTCTGGATTGGCGAAGCGCGTCCCGGATATTGGACCGATGCGCACGGCGCCTCGAGGTCGCCGACCCACATCGCCCTGCGGGCTCCGAGTCGCGCCGCTGTCCGGGCGTTCCACGCGGCCGCATTGGAGGCGGGAGGAATGGACTACGGGGCGCCGGAGATCCGGGCGAAGTACCACCCAAACCACTACGGCGCTTTTGTGCTCGACCCCGACGGAAACAACCTGGAGGCGGTCATCAATACACCCGAGTGAGGGGGCCCGTCAGGTCAGCCTGTCCCCGACGGCGACGAGCAACTCGCTTGCAGATGCATGTTCGACTCGTCGAATTCGACCGCAAGTAGCGGGGCGTCGTCGTGGGCACCCGCCCCGTACGGTAAGGAGCATGAGCCCGGCTCACGACATCACATCGAGCGTGTGCGCGCGCGTTGCGTCCATCGACAGAGGCGCGCTCGCGCGAGATCTCGACGCGGACGGCTACGCCGTCCTTGCGGGGCTGCTAACGCCTCGCGACTGCAAACGCGTTCGAGCCATGTACGCACACGACGTTCTCTTTCGGACACGCATCGTGATGGCGCGGCATGGCTTGGGCTGGACGAATACAAGTACTTTTCGTATCCGCTTCCGTCTCCTCTCCGGGAGCTTCGCAGCGCGCTGTATGAAGCGCTCGTGCCAATCGCGAATCGATGGCACGAGGTCTCGGGGAATGGTGCGCGATTCCCCGAGGCGCACGCCATATTCCTGCGCCGCTGCCACGCGGCAGGTCAGAAGCGTCCGACACCGCTTCTTCTTCGCTACGTCGAGGGAGACTACAACTGCTTGCACCGGGACCTCCCGATGAACGTCCTTCGCCAAACGGAGCACACCCCATGACGTCCTCGTTGTCGTCGATCAGCGATGCGGCTCACGCGTCGGTGAACTGCTCCGCCCACGAGTTTCTGGCGAACGTGGACGCGGACTGGGCCAGCCATGTCGCGAACATGGGACCGGTTCGTCTCGAGTCCAGGCCGGCGCGCGAGCCATACGAAGCACTGACTCGCGCGATCGCCTATCAGCAGCTTCACGCGAAGGCGGGCGACGCGATTCTGGAGCGTGTGCGGCGCCTTTTTCCCGCGCAACGCTTCCCGACACCTGCCGACATCATGGCGACTTCCGACGCGTCACTGCGAGCATGCGGTCTCTCCGGGGCGAAGGCGGCGAGTATTCGCGGACTTGCTCGGGCGACTCTCGATGGCGTCGTTCCCTCGCTCCGCGCTGCCAAAACCATGTCGGATGACGCGCTCATCGAGCGTCTCGTCCCGCTGCGCGGCGTGGGGCGTTGGACCGTGGAGATGTTTCTCATCTATTCGCTGGACCGGGCCGACGTTCTTCCGGCCGATGACTTCGGCGTTCGCGACGGCTATCGCCGGCTCAAGAGCTTGCCGACAGCCCCCGCGCCGCGGCAGATGAGAGAGCTAGGTCAGGCTTGGACGCCCTTTCGAACGGCAGCGACCTGGTACCTCTGGCGCGCCAGTTCCCGAGGACAGGAATTCGAGCGCAAGAACCGGAGCGCCTCGCGATGAAACTCGCCCAACTGTGGTCGCATCATGGGTAGCGACAGAATACGGAGCCGCTCTCGTCCTTCGCAATCTTCGCCCGTGAAATTGGACGCTTCACAGGATCCGAGGTGGCTCTCGGTCCTTGCGAGGGATCCGGCGACCGACGGGCAGTTCGTCTACGCTGTGAAGACGACCGGCGTGTATTGCCGGCCGAGCAGCGGGTCGCGCATCCCGAAGCCTGAGAACGTCGAGTTTTTCGCGTCCGCGAAGGACGCCGAGGCTGCTGGCTATCGGCCAACCAAGCGCGCTGCGGGGGACCGCACCACGGTGGCCCAGCACCACGCGGCCATCGTCGCGGAGGCCTGTCGTCGGATCGAGGAGGCGGAGACCGCGCCGACCCTGGATGCTCTCGCCGCGGACGTGGGAATGAGCCCGTTCCATTTTCATCGCGTCTTCCAGCACGCAACCGGACTTACGCCGAAGGCGTACGCCGCGGCCTTCCGCGCCCGGCGCGTACGCGATCAGCTAGCGAAGGGAGCGAGGTCCATCACGGGCGTGATCTATGACACGGGGTTCGGATCCAACGGGCGCTTTTACGAGGTGTCGGAGCGCCTCCTCGGCATGAAGCCGAAGGAGTACCGCGCGGGCGGAACGAACGCGGAGATTCGCTTCGCTGTCGGGCGATGCTCGCTCGGGGACATCGTCGTCGCAAGGAGCAAGCGAGGCGTCTGCGCGATTCTGCTCGGCGACGATCCCGAGCAGCTCGTGCGCGACCTCCAGGACCAATTTCCGAGTGCCGAGCTGATCGGAGCTGATCCCGCCTTCGAGGAGCTCGTCGCTCGCGTTGTAGCGTTCGTGGAGGCTCCATCGCTCGGGCTCGACTTGCCGCTCGACATTCGTGGGACGGCCTTTCAGGAGCGAGTATGGCGCGCGCTGCGTGCGATTCGTCCAGGCGACACGGCTAGCTACGCCGAGATTGCGAAGCGCATCGGGCGTCCGAAGGCCTTTCGTGCCGTTGCGCAAGCGTGCGCCAACAACCACCTGGCAGTGGCCATCCCATGTCATCGCGTCGCGCGGAGTGACGGCGGCCTCTCCGGGTATCGATGGGGGATCGAGCGCAAGCGAGAGCTGCTCGACCGGGAACGCAGCGCGAAAAGCGCATCGCCCAGGGGGGAGCAGTGAAAGGTCTCGATGCGTTCGATTGGACTCATGTTGAAACTGATCTCGACATTCAGGGGCACGCGATTCTCCGAGGGCTGCTGACGGAGTCCGAGTGCAAGGCCCTGGCGGAGGGCCATCGGGATGCGAACGCCCGAGCCGACACCATCGCGCCGAGCGCGAGCCCGTGCGCCAGATCCTCGCCCATCTCGGCCTGCCGACCGAGGCGCCTCGCCGCCCGTCGCCCGGGCGCGCGACCCGACCGACGATTCGCAAGGCGCCCGGCCGTCGGACCAACTCGAGCTCCAGCTCGCGTGAACGACCGGCCGTCGCATCATCACGCCCGATATGGCCCGCCATGGCTTGACGAACTCGGCAAAAGCCGGTGAGCTGCGCCATCGTCCACTGTCCTTCGGCTGGTGGGGGTGGGCTCGGAATCATGAATCGGGGTCTTGAGTCAGCCGCAGGCGTTCGGGAAGGCACCATCCTCGTGGGCGTGAGCGTCGCGGTCGGCGTGGGAGGCGCTCTCGCGGCGGCCGCTATCACGATGTGGGCGAGCGCCCCGCGTCGGCCGGTGAACGTCGCGTCGAGCATGAGTGGGGATAGGGCCGTCCTGAACCTGCAGGGGTCGTGGTGATGCGACCGTTGGGCCTTTGGTGGGCGACTCTCCGGCGTACGGCGCTCGTGAGCCTGAGCCTCGTGGGCTGCGATTCGATTCTCGGGATTGGGAATGGGACCCTTGCGGACGGCGGAGGCGTGGGCGCGGCAGCGGGCTCGAGCTCCAGCGTCGGGGTTCAAACGGCAGCTCCAGTACAAGCAGCTCCGCCGCCGGCTTGGGCGCGACCGGGACGAGCACGTCCACCAGCAGCGCAATGACCAGCAGCTCGACGTCGAGCAGCGCGGGGCCGGGGGGAACGAGCACGTCCATGAGCACCGCGAGCTCCACGAGCGGCAGTTCCGGATGCACGGATGGCTGTACGGCCGGTCTCACGGAATGTGCCTCCGGGGGCGTGCAGACCTGCCAGACCCAACCCGGCGGCTGCACGCAGTGGGCCACGACGGCCATGTGCGGCAGCCACCAGACGTGCGCGATCACCGGCGGTATCGCGGCGTGCACCTGCAGCTCGACGATCTGCGCCGCGACGGGAGCGGTCTGCCAGGACGCCCCGACCGTCGCGACATGCGCGAAGGACACGAACGGTTGCCTCTACGTCGCGTCGACCGCGACGTGCACGTCTCCCGAGTCCTGTGCGGCAGGCGCTGCGGGCCTCGGCGCCGCGTGCTCGCTCACGTGCAGCAGCAGCTGTACGAAAGGGCAAGCGTCGTGCGTCTCGGGCGATCTGGCGACCTGTACGCAGGGGACCAACGGATGCTGAGCACGGCCACGTGAGTCGATGGTCGATCGTTCGCGCAATTCGATGGACGGTGGGAAAGGTCGCCCGGGCAGGAATTGTGCGCAGTAGGGGGACGGAGGGGACGTCTGCCAGCGGACGTTTCAGAATGGGAAGTCGTCGTCGCCCAGAGTGGTTGCGTCCTTGAGCGCACGACGATAGTGGCGAAGCGCCGCGGACAGGTCCAGG
>Ga0116135_1001123_pt1 | contig 14009 bp, 12 predicted proteins | sample June2015DPH_20_1_FD_89738 | JGI IMG/M metagenome (GOLD analysis project Ga0116135, IMG submission 89738) | Peatland microbial communities from SPRUCE experiment site at the Marcell Experimental Forest, Minnesota, USA - June2015DPH_20_10 | ecosystem: Environmental > Terrestrial > Soil > Wetlands... | reverse complement strand
GACTATTGCGGCTTCGGGTCTGCCCTCGGGCGTGACCGTACTCTACAAGAACAATCCGATTCCGGCTCCTGGCTCGGGCACGGCAGATGCGCAGCTCAGCGTCTCGTCGACCGCGACCACCGGAATCGCTACGATCACCTTCACCGGAACTGGCGGCGGCTTGACGGAGACGACCACGATCAAGATCGACGTAACCAAGTAATCGAAACACAACGTTCCGCTCCTCGGCACAGAAGCTGTTGAGCAGCGGACAATCACCAGCCCGGACCTTCGCGGTCCGGGCTGATTTGTTAGCACGAAGAGTTGTTAATCGACGCTGGGAACATCGACGACGCGGCCACTACCATATTTCTGGAACACTGAATCTCGTGAGACCACACCTTCCAACTTATGTGAATTCGCTCGATTCACCACCGGGACGAGCGCGTAATCATTCACATAGCGCAGTGCCGAATCCAACGGAAGATCGGGATACAAGCTGGGAAGAGATTGCTTGGGCAGAACAGAAGCCAGCGTCAGTTCGCCTTTGCCCTCGCGATCCATACGCTGCAGTTGCTCGCGCGTCACCAGATTCCAGCCGCTGGGATGCATGCGGACAAGGAAGGCCGGCTCCGCGGAATCCTGCACCCGGCGGGCATTGGCGTCTACGTAGTCTTGTGCGTTGAGAATCACAACTGGAGCGGGCAGCATCGCGTCTTCCACGTGAAGAATGACCTCTTCGCGTTCCTCTTCGAGCGACGGAAGAATTAAACCATCCTGGCGAGTGAGTAAATCGAAGATGGGGATGGTCTGCAGGCTGCGCGAGACGACGTAGGAGAAAGTGTTGGCCACGATGACGGGAACGATGATCTCGTAATTGCCGCTGACCTCGAGCACCATGAAGACGGAGGTCATGGGGACGCGCAAAAATCCGGCAAACAGGACGCCCATGCCGACCAGAACGTAGGTCCCGGTGGATCCCGTTAAGTGCGGGAAAAGAATGCGCTCGATGTCGCCGACCGCTCCGCCGAGCATAGCACCGACGAACAGCGTGGGAGCGAACATGCCGCCGGGTGTGCCACTCACGAAGGAAATCGTGGTAGCGACTATCTTGAAAACGGCGAGCAAAGCCAGAATCTTCCAGGTGAACTGGCCGTGCATCGCCTGGTCCATCGAATCGTAACCGGCGCCCATGACTTGCGGAAGACCCAGGAAGCCAATAAGGCCGACCAAAAGCCCGGCGATGGCGGGCTGCAGGTAGTGAGTCCAGCGCGGCCATGCTTTCAGGCGCGGACGCAGATAGCCTACTGATTTTGCAAAGATGACGGACGCCAATCCTCCAATGATGCCAAGCACGGCGTAGGCGAGAAGCTCGGAAGGCCGCTTGAATGTCGTGATCGGAATACGGAACAAAGGTTCGCTGCCGAGAAACGAGCGCACGACGACCACGCTGGCAACCGCGGAGAGAACAACCGATCCTAGAATGCCTGCGCTCCAACGGCCTATGACTTCTTCAATGACGAAGAGGACTGCAGAAATGGGAGCGTTGAAAGCGGCGGCAAGGCCAGCGGCTGCGCCGACCGGAGCCATGAGACGGAGTTTTTCGCGCGATATTTCGAGTTGACGCCCCAGCGCCGAGGCTATGCTTGCTCCGATTTGCAGAGAAGGATCTTCTGGTCCGAGCGATTGGCCGGAGCCAATTGCAATGGAGGCGCAGATGAACTTTCCCACCGCGGTGCGAAATGGGATATAGCCATTGAAAATATAAAGCGCGGACTTCGTCTGGTTGACTCCGCTACCGCGGATACCCGGAAAAACGTGCAGCACGAGCGCAGCGACGACGAGGCCCGCCAACGCAGGAACGGCGAACAAATGCCAGCTATGAGCTTGAGGCAACGGACCGAGTAGGGCGAGGTGCATCCAGTCGATGGCGAGGCGGAAACAAACGACGGCGAGTCCAGAGAATATCCCGATGAAAACGCAGAGAATCAAAAAGAATACTTCTTCGTGAAAAACATCTTCGAGACCGGCGAACAAGCGGCGAGGTGCGGCCGGCCGCGGCGCGGGCGCAGCTTCGGGATTGGCCGCAACCACTACCGGGGCGAGGTTGCTCATAGCGCCGCAGCCTCGCGTTTTTGGGAGATCAGGAGGAGGGCCTGATCGAGGCCTTTCGGCGGACCGCATACAGCGGCGGTTTGCTGTTCGATCTGAAATACAACATCCATAATCGTGTCGGGAAGATCGGTTTCGGCGGGCGAGCGCAGACGGTCAAGATCCGGCTTGCTTGCCAGCCAGCGAGCTTGCAGGATGGGCAGCGGAGAAGCGGGATAATTGGCGGCTGAAGGAGAGGCGGCTTTGAGATCGACACCTGCCTGGCCTGCGCAGCCGGTCAGACGTTCTTCGGCTTGCGCGAAAGCCGCCTCGATACGGCGGTTCCGTTCGGCGTCAGAGATATGACTGAGGAACGGATTGGCTTTTAAGACAAGATCGGCGGAGGCGAGCAATTGGCGCGTGTTTGTGTCGTCAGGATTTGAGTTCACGGCTGCGCGAAGAAACCGCTGCGCGAGTGCATAATTGCCCGAGCGATAGGCGGTTTCACCGGCTCCTGCCTGGGCCTCGGCGTTCAGTGGCGCAAGCCGGATCACTTCTTCATAGCGGGCCAGAGCGCCGGCATAGTCGTGCGCCTGCTGGAACAAGCGGGCGGCCTGCAGTTGTTCATCCGGATCGGGCGGTAGGGCGGTGGATAAGGCGATAAGTTCAGAGTCGGCCTGAGCAACGGCGCCTTTTTTCAGAAGGAACTGGATCAGTTCGACGCGGGCGCGGTTGCGGCTGGCATCGGCATCGGAGTTCCAGACTCCGTACATGGCGTTGTGGTAATAACGAGTGGCGTCCTCAACCGAGCCGCGATGGGCAGCTACGCGAGCGAGCGCGAGGTTGACAGCGGCGTCCTGAGGAGTGCGCTGCCAAAGGGCAACCAAATAGGATTGGGCTTCTTCCAGGCGGCTATTGTCCGTGCTGTCGTCACTGTCGCGCAGGGCACGGGCGAGGCTGAGTTGGTACTGCGAGTTTGTGGGATCGCAGGTGAGGGCGGCGCGAAGAGCTGAGATTGCGTCATCATAATGGCCTGCCTTAGCGGCAGCAAGTCCAATGTCGTAGAGCCTGCGTCCGCGGGCCTGCTGATTCGCGGTATAGCGAGTAACCAGATGGCTTACGGCGGCAAATCCGAGGGCAGCCGCGAAGGTGAGAACCAGAAGAATCATGGTCGCCGAGCGCTGCAACAGGCTGGGAAGCTTCCACAACATATCTCGTATCACGATATCATTTCGAGGGCGACTCGCGGATGGGGCTCGGCATAAAGTTGAACGGAACCGGTGACGGTTCAGGTAAGATACTTCGACTGCGAGAGGCGTTCGAACCTCCGCTGATGCGAACATGAATCGGGAATACATCAAGGGATACAGCCACGAATTGAATCGGGAGATGGAGGCGCTGGTCTACGGGTACGCCGGCACGCCGCTGCTCGTGTTTCCGACTTCCATGGGACGATTTTTTGAATATGAAGACCGCGGAATGATTGGCGCGCTGGCGGGAAAGATTGACCGCGGCGAATTGCAGGTGTTTTGCCCGGACGCCGTCGACCTTGAAAGCTGGTACAACAAAAACGTGCATCCTAAGGTGCGCGTACTGCGTCATCTGCAATATGAGCGATATATTTTGCATGAGTTTATTCCGTTCATCCGCTGGAAGAACCAAACGCCGCGGCTGGCGCTTACCGGATGCAGCTTCGGCGCATATCATGCAGTGAATTTTGCTTTGAAACACCCCGATGTGGTGACCCATTGCGTGAGCATGAGCGGGGCGTTTGATATCCACCAATTTTTGGATGGATATTACGACGACGATTGTTATTTCAACTGTCCTCCGGACTATCTGCCGAATCAGAATGACGACTGGTTTTTGAGCCGCTACCGGCAGATGAAAATTGTGCTGGGCTCGGCGGATTGGGATATCTGTCTGGACCAGAACGTGAAGCTTTCGGCAATTTTGAATGGTAAGGCCGTGCCGCACTGGCTGGATGTTTTTGGAGACAATTCGAAGCACGACTGGCCGTTGTGGTTGCGAATGGCGGACAAGTATTTTTGATCGCGCGCTTTTGAGGCGCAATGACGGAGGAACTGGATGAGCAAGCAAGCGGTGCAGTTCAACGTAAGGCTCTCCATCAAGAACGGACAATTCGATGCGTTCGAAGCCATCGCGCAGGCGATGGTCGCCGGCACGTTGAAGGAACCTGGCGCCCTCGGATACGAATGGTATTTGAGTAATGATCGCAAGCAGTGTCATTTGATCGAGGACTATAAAGATGCAAGTGCGGTGCTGGCGCACATCGAGAGCCCAGTCGTACGAGAGCTGGTGCCGAAACTGCTTGAGGTTTCGAGCTTGGACAGCTTCCATGTGTACGGAGATCCCGGGCCGAAAGCCACGGAGATCTTGGCCGGAATCGGCGCTAAAGTTTTTCAGCACTGGCAGGGGCTTGGGCGGTGAGCTTTGCCTCGAGGTAGAACGCCTTTGAGGCAGCGGTGTAGATGACCGGAAGGGCGGGGATCCTTCGACTGCGTAATTGCTCGCTTCGCGGCAATTACTTCGCTCAGGATGACGGAGTGTTTCTTACGATGATAGCTTTCAGGAGTGAATCGTGAAAAGAATCGGCGTTTTGTTTGGAATGGAGAACACATTTCCGCCGGCACTGGTGGAAAAGATCAATGCGATGAAGGTGAACGATGTTGTCGGCGAGTTCGTGATGGTCGGCGGCATTCGCATGGATGAACCCAAGAAATACGACGTGATCATCGACCGGATTTCGCAGGACATCCCGTTCTACCGGGCTTATTTGAAGAATGCAGCGCTGCATGGGACGATCGTGGTCAACAATCCGTTCTGGTGGACGGCGGACGACAAGTTTTTCAATTACGCGCTGGCGCACAAGCTCGGCGTGGCGATTCCGCCGACGGTGATTCTACCGCACAATAAGCACCCCGAGGGAACCACAGACCAGTCGATGCGGAATCTGATGTTTCCGCTGAACTGGCAGGAGCTGTTCGATTACGTCGGCTTCCCTGCTTTTCTCAAGCCCTATTCTGGCGGTGGCTGGAAGCATGTTTACCATGTCCACTCGCCGGAGGAATTTTTTCATCACTACAACCAGACTGGGGATTTGTGCATGACGCTGCAGCATGGCGTGGTGTTTGAGGAATACTACCGGTGCTATGTGGTGGGGCAGGAAAAAGTGCACATCATGAAGTACGACCCGCGGTTGCCGCATCATGAGCGGTATGTGAAGGGGAATCCGCCGCCGTCTTCTGAAGCTTTAAGGGTCAAAATAGAAAACGACGCGCTGACTTTGTGCCGCGTGCTGGGCTACGACTTGAACACGGTGGAGTTTGCCGTGGAAGGCGGCGTGCCTTATGCGATCGACTTTCTGAATCCTGCGCCGGATGCGGAGATTACGTCGGTGGGGCAGGAAAATTTTGATTGGATTGTGAATGCGGTGGCGGAGATGGCGGTGAAGATGGCGGTTACGGGAGAGGATCCGGCGCGGGATTTGCGATGGGCTTCCTTCTTGGCGGGAAGGGCTCCGGCTGAGAAGGCAGCGCGCAAAGGTGAGCCGGCTTGGGTGGCGGAGCGGAAGCGGGGGAAGGTGGCGAAGTAGCGTGCTATTGTCCCTGCCCTCGTGAGCCTCAGCGTTTTCCCTGATTGTACAAGTGGAAGTCGACTTCAACGTTCACAGTCGTGCTGATCGGTTGGCCGTCCTTGAGGGGCGGTTGGAACTTCCAGCGGTGCACGGCCTCAAGAGCTTTTTCATCCAGTCCGTAGCCCAAGCCTTTGATTACTACTGCATCGGTAACATCTCCGTTCTCGGACACGGTTAGCTTCAGGGTTATTACTCCTCCGACCTGCTTGCGCCGAGCTTCCTCGCTGAACTCCGGATCCGGAGTGTAGATCGGCTTCGCGACCGGAGCGTGGCCGGCGTGTTCATGCTCGGCACTTGCCTTGTTTGCACTCAATTGCTCCAGTGCCGCGTGCTCCGTTGGCGTGGTCCAATTGGGATCATAGTGGAGCCGCACCCGCAGCATAAGGGACTGGCCTGCATAATTCGGCGGCAACTCCTGGAAAGGCGAAGCGCGGCGTAACGCCTCGAGCGCTGCCTGGTCGAGAGCGCTGTCGCCTGAAGGCGGTGCCAGTTTCGCGCCGCTCAACGAACCGTCGCGAGAGACGGTGAATTCTACGGCAACATCGCTGACGGCATGCGAGGATCCAATCACGTCGGCGGCTGTAAGCTTTCGCCAGTTGCGATGAACGAAGTGCGTATTGAGGCGCAGATAGGGCGTGAGGTCCAGGCCCTGCGTGTCGCTAAGCACGTCTACGTTGCGCGGCGGGATGTGCCCACCGGGAGTAAGACTGCGGCCGCGGGGCGTTTCCTGTGCGTCCTGTGGCGCTTGGGCGGCGGAGAACTGGGGCAAAAGCAGCAACAGGAAAATTAGGGCGCGCACGAGACCTCCATGGCGAGAAGTCAAATAAGGATAGCACGGTGTTGGCGGCGGACCTCCGACTCCATGGCGTAGCGATTCCCGTTTTGCCGCCGTTGCTATACTGTTGAGACCCGGCCTGCGGCACCGGCGCGTCGGGCTGACAGCAGGTTCCTCCGCCTCGCTTCGCGAGCCGTCGGAATGACAAGGTTTTTGGTGTCCTTTCAGGGTTTGGGCAATCGGTCGGGGTGCGGTGTCCTGAAACCTACCTTCACTTGCCAATTTTTGACAAAGCTTTGACAGCCTGCTGACAAACTGCGCCCCGCGAACGAGTACGTTGCCTTCGTCTGTTCCCTGCCAAATCAAACTGTTTCCACAAAGGATCGTCACATGAAAACTCTCGCTTCTTTGCTCGTCAGTCTCGTTACGGCGGCCTCCGCTTTCGCGCAGGCGGCGCCCCCGGTTTCGCAGATTTTTGATTTCTCCTGCAACAAGAGCTTTTCGTCCTGTCCGCAAGGCTTCGACCCTACACTCAGCCCCGTGCAGCTTTCGAATGGCAATTTCTATGGCGTGACCTGGTGGGCAGGAACCGGCAGCTCGAGCAATGGCGGCACCGTGTGGAAAGCTACGCTCGCGGGCAAGGTCACGGCGTTGCACACGTTTGCCGCGAATTCCGCGGGGAAATTTTCTCAGGGCGAAAACCCGGTCATGGGATTCGCGGTGGGCGCGGACGGAAATCTTTATGGCCCTACCGAGAGCGGCGGATCTGCCAGCGCGGGTGTCTTCTACAAGCTCACTCCGTCGGGGACGTTCACGGTTCTGCATAATTTCTGTACGGTCGATAACTGCGCCGACGAGCCGGGGCCGATCATTCTTGGCCAGGATCGCAATTTCTATGGCGTGGTGCGTGAGTCTACAACAATCTTTAAGCTGACTCCCAAAGGCGTTTGGAGCTCGATTTTTACGCTTCCTTCTGGAACCCTCGGTGGATCTCTCGTCCAGGGATCCGATGGGACGTTCTATGGAACCGGTGTGGAAACCTGTGATGCGGGATTTGTTTTCAGCCTGACTCCGGGCGGCATATTCACGATTCTGCACAGCTTTGACATACTCAACACGGTCAGCGGCAACATCGTTTTGGCATCGGATGGAAACATCTACGGCGTGATGGGAAGCCAGGTGTTCCAGCTCACGACTGCCGGCGGCTATACCGTTATTTATGAGTTGTCGCAGGCGCAGGGGCCTTCCCCGTCTTTCCTCACGCAGGCGTCGGATGGCAACCTGTGGGGGCTTTCACCAAACGGCGGCACGGCACCGGATCGGCCGGGCACACTGTTTACTCTCACGACCTCGGGCACATTCATCAGCAGCGAAGAGTTCAATTGCAGCACGACGGGCTGCAACCCACTCGGCATGGTCGAAGGTAGCGATGGAAATTTCTACGGCAACGCGGCCACGGGCGGCAACGCCCCAGGCAAGAATCCGGAGGGGACCTTCTTTAAAGTGGCGGCAGGATTGACGGCGAAGTGAGTGCAGAAAAACGCGGAGATAATCTCCCCAAGCCACTTGGCGGGTTCGCGTTAGTGCACAATACTTAAAGACTGACAGAGAACCGCACCACGTTCTATGGCCCCGCTCAGGCGGGGCCATTTCGCTTCCCTGCCCCATTCCAAATCCCCCGCATTTGGCCGCGTTGCTATACTGTTGTGATCCGGCTTGCGGCATGTGGGCTGCCAGCTGACAGCAGGTTCCTCCGTCTCGCTTCGCGAGCCGTCGGAATGACAAGGCTTTAGGGACGGACAGCCGAGGGCGGCTGTCCCACATGATCCGCTATGAAACCTACTTTCACCATCGGCATTGAAGAGGAATATCAGACCATTGATCCGGAGACGCGGGATCTGCGGTCGCATATTCAGGCGGAGCTGCTGGCCAAGGGCAAAATGCTCTTGCAGGAGCGGGTGAAGCCGGAAATGCATCAGTCCGTGGTGGAGGTGGGCACCGGGGTCTGCAAGAACATCAAAGAAGCCAAAGCCGAAGTGAAGATGCTGCGGCGCAACATTATTGGGCTGGCTAAGCAGAATGGGTTGCGGCTGGCTTCGGTGGCCACGCATCCGTTTTCCGACTGGCGCACGCAGGATATCAATCCTGACGACCGCTACAAAAATATTGTGGAAGACATGCAGTTGGTGGCGCGGGCGAATCTGATTTTTGGCCTGCACGTGCACATCGGGATCGACGATCACGAGACGGCGATCCACATGATGAATCACTCGCGGTATTTCCTGCCGCATCTGCTGGCTTTGTCGACCAACTCGCCGTTCTGGCTGGGGATGAATACAGGGTTGAAGTCTTACCGTTGCAAAGTATTCGACAAGTTTCCGCGTACGAATATTCCCGATTATTTTCCCAGCTGGGGCGAGTACGAGAATTTCATCAAGTTGCTGATCAAGACCAACTGCATCGATAATGCGAAAAAGATTTGGTGGGATATCCGGCCGCATCCGTTCTTTAATACCATTGAGTTCCGCGTATGCGACATCCCCATGCGGGCCGATGAGACCATTGCAATTGCGGCGCTCATACAGGCCACCGTTGTGAAGCTCTACAAATTGCATACAGCAAATCAAGGATTTCGTTTGTACCGCCGGGCCTTGATTATGGAGAATAAGTGGCGGGCGTCGCGCTACGGGCTCGAAGGCAAGCTGATCGATTTTGGCAAGCAGATCGAGGTTCCGGCGCGCGATTTGATTCTGGAGTATCTGGATTTCGTGGACGATGTGGTGGACGAACTGGATTCGCGCGAGGAAATCAGTTACATCCGAACCATGCTAGAGGAGGGCACCGGCGCGGACCGTCAGCTGCGTGTCTACCGCGAAACTGGAGATTTGAAGAAAGTTGTCGATTACATCATGGAAGAGACGGAGGCCGGTTTGGAAGAAGACGTGCCGGCTGCCGAGGAAAAAGCGAGTTAATGACCATTCCTGTAGACACCACTAGCGATTCCATCTTGCGCAAGACTGGCGGGTGGGGAAATCGGAACCCCGCTCGATTCGATCCGGAATATGCTCCCGGCGCGCGGAACGCCGTGAGCGTTTGCCTGCGCGTGCGGCCTGAGGAGAAGGTTTGCGTCATCACCGACGACGCTACCTGGGAGATCGCTGCCGCGATTGTCGCCGAACTGGAAAAACTTGGTTCTCCGCACAATGTTTGGGTGCTGGAGGATTTGGCGGAGCGTCCGCTGACGGATTTACCGTCGGCGATTGTTTCCGATCTTGAAACCAGCCAGGTTTCAATTTTTGCGGTGCAGGCACAGAGGAACGAACTGCGCTCGCGCATGCAGATGACCGACGTGGTCAATCGTCAGAAGATCCGCCACGCGCATATGGTGAACATCAACCGGCAGATCATGCTGGAGGGTATGCGAGCGGATTTTCAGAAGGTCGACCGGCTGAGCGCGAAGGTGGTCGCGATGGTGCGCAAAGCGCGGCAAGTGCGGGCGAAGACCGCGGCGGGCACCGATTTGACGGCGGATTTAAATCCGAATTATCGCTGGCTGAAGACCAGCGGGATTATCACCCCGGAAAAATGGGGGAATCTACCGGGCGGGGAAATTTTCACGACTCCCGGCGAGGTAAATGGAACGTTCGTGATCGACGGAGTGGTCGGGGATTACCTGTGCACGAAGTTTGGGAACTTGCAAGAAACGCCCCTGACCATTCGCATGAACCGGAACCGGCTTACCGAGGCGCACTCGGAGAATCGCGAACTGGAAGATGATTTCTGGAAGTACACCCACACGGACGAAAACAGCGATCGTGTGGGCGAGTTTGCGATCGGCACGAACATCGATTTGAAGGATGTGATCGGACAGATTTTGCAGGATGAGAAATATCCCGGTGTGCACATTGCCTTCGGAAATCCTTACGGCGCGCACACTGGGGCGGAGTGGGACTCATCAACCCACATCGATGTCGTGGGACGGAAGTTCAACATCTGGGTGGATGACGATCAGATCATGCGGGATGGGAAATTCTTAGTGGAAGCATGAGATAGGCCAATGAGCGGATTGGTATTAGCGCTCGATGAGTCCACGATTGGCGTCATCCGTGGCGCGTACGCGGCTTTCAATGCGCGTGATATCGATGCCGCTTTGACGGTGATGCAGCCTAACGTGGAGTGGCCCAATGGCATGGAAGGCGGCACGGTCAACGGACATAAGGGCGTACGCGAATATTGGACTCGGCAGTGGAGCATGATTAATCCGCACGTCGATCCGGTGAAAGTTGACCTCGACGGGCATGGACGGGTTATCGTCACTGTTCATCAGGTTGTACATGACCTTAGCGGCAAGGTGTTGCTGGACCGAATGGTTGATCACATATACTGCTTGGAGAATGGGCTCATTCGCTGCATGGAAATCCGCGAATAAATTGCACGTTTCGCGCCTCTCATGATTCCCTCCTTACGCAAGCAGTTCAACGCGAACTTTACTCCCGAAAAATATAAGCGATTTTTGCAGCGCGTCGATGACGATTGCGGAACGCATGTGCAATTCCGGTTGTCGGAAACTCCTTGCTTTTTTCCGAAGCCGCTGCTGGATCGAATGACGGCTGATGGGAAGGAACTCGTTCGGCAACTGGTGGAGAATCCCGAATATCTAAAGCGTTCAGACGCTTCGATTCCTGAGGAATTTCGCGTGCCGAACGAGCCGGCTCGACCTTTATTTGTGCAGGTGGATTTTGGGCTGGTGCGCGACGCGCGCGGCGAACTACAGCCGAAGCTGGTCGAGTTGCAGGCCTTCCCTTCCCTTTATGCCTATCAGTTGTCGTTGGCGCAGGACTACATCGAGACGTATGGATTAAATCGGTTCGAAGGTGGGCAGAGCCTGCAGTTTCTCCTTAGCGGACTCAATGAGGCGTCTTATCGCGAGCTTCTGCGGACGGCCATTGTCGGAGATCAGGATCCCGAGAATGTAATCCTCATGGAAATTCATCCTGAAACTCAGAAGACGCTGCCGGACTTTTTGCTTACCGAAAAGATGCTGAGCGTCCGCACGGTCGATATTGTGGCGATCAAGAAGGATGGTTCACAGCTTTATTACGAGCGCGATGGAAGGCGCATTCCGATTCGGCGAATTTATAACCGAGCGATCGTCGATGAACTGCAACGCAAGAACGTGAAGCTGGCATTCGATTGGCGCGACGATCTTGATGTGGAGTGGGCGGGGCATCCGAATTGGTATTTCCGCATCAGCAAGTTTTCTATTCCTTACCTGAAGCACGAGTCGGTGCCGAAGACCTGGTTTCTGGATCAGGTGGAGCGGGTTCCACACGATTTGCAGAATTATGCTTTGAAGCCGCTGTATTCGTTCGCGGGATTGGGAGTCGTGATTGCGCCGAAAAAGGAAGATATCGAGGCAATCCCGCCAGAAAAGCGTGCGGATTACATTCTGCAGGAGCGAGTGCACTTCGAGCCGGTAATCGAGACCCCCTTTGGATTGACGAAGGCTGAGGTGCGTGTGATGTATATCTGGCAGGCGGACTTGCAGGCGGTGCTGACGATTATCCGCATGGGGCGCGGGTTGATGATGGGCGTGGATCACAATCGGGAAATGGAGTGGGTAGGGGCTTCGGCGGCGTTTTATCCTGGAGAGTAGAGCGATACAAAGCGAATAGTGTCATATGTCCTGCATGAGTTAACGTATCAAGTGCAACAAGGTATGAGCAGTTGAGCCTTAGGGAACGGATTGAGATTGCCGTCCGCATGCAGACGGTAAACCCTTCGCTTCACTCAGGATGAAATAGTACTTTTGTGATTTACCCGAAGCGAGCAGGGCTGCGACGCGCTAGACTGCTGGTGTGAGCGGCAAGCGTAGGTTTGAGGAACAGATTGCGTCGCTGGAACTGATTGGCGAGCTTCCGCCCGAAGAGTGCATCGAGCCGCTGCGCAAGGCACTGGGGCATCGCAACAATTTTATTGTGGGCAAGGCGGCTGATCTGATTCGCAAGTTGCGTGTGACTGAGTTGACTCCCGAGCTGCTTTCAGCGTTCGATCGATTTTTTGAAGATGCGCTGAAGAGTGATCCGCAATGTTGGGCAAAAAATGGTATCGCGCGGGCGCTCGCTGAGTTCGAGCATCAGGATGCGGCGGTCTTTCTGCGCGGGATGAGGCATGTTCAGCCTGAGCCATCGTATGGAGGCGCCTCCGATTCGGCGGGCACTCTGCGTGCCATTTGCGCGTTAGCGTTGGTGCAATGCCGCAGTTTGAAGGACGCGGAGTTGTTGGCGCATCTGGTGGATTTGCTGGCGGATAAAGAAAAGTCTGTGCGGGCGGAGGCGATTCGGGCCATCGAGCTGGTTGGGTCAGCATCGTCTGCGCTTTTGTTGCGCGAGCGTGCGGTCCTCGGCTCGGATGAGCCGGAGGTGCTAGGCGCTTGCTATGGCGGCATTCTTCGACTGGAAGGCGTGGGCGCGATTGCGTGGGTGAGCCGCTTTTTCGCTTCCGGGGACGATTCGGCTGCGGAGGCTGCACTGGCTGTTGCGGGTACGCATTCTTCTGAAGGCTTCGAAATTTTGCGCAAGCACTTCGACAGAGTTGCCGACCCCTGGTTCCGCTCTGTGTTGCTTTCTGCGATCGCACTTACGCGCCAGGATGCTGCGTTGGAATTTCTGCTGCGGTTAGTACGCTGTGAATCTATGCAGGCCGAGGCTGCGGTTGAGGCTATTCTGCGGTCGGCGCCGGCGACTGAAGTCGTCAAGAAGCTCGAGGAATTGGTCGCAGGCAATGCCCGGTTGGCTCGGGCGTTTGCAGCGCATCGAGCTGAATCTTCATAGATGGAGTTTCATCAAAGATTCGTTAATGTTGACAGCTGATAGCTGAATGTGACGGCTTCGCCGTGAATGCTATATTGATCACCGGAGATTGAAAGTTGCCCCCTGAAACATTTCGTGTGGCTTTGGTGCAGATGTCGTGCGGGCCGGAGCCGGAACAGAATCTTCTGAAGGCGCTCGACCGCATGGCTGAGGCTGCGGGACGCGGGGCTCGCGTCATCTGCTTGCCGGAGCTTTTTCAGACGCAGTATTTTTGTCAGCGCGAAGATCATGCGCTGTTCGATTTGGCCGAGCCGATTCCCGGGCCTGCGAGCGAGAAGTTGGCCGATGCCGCTCGGCAGCATGGCGTGGTGCTGATCGCGTCGTTGTTTGAGAAACGTGCGCCCGGGATTTATCACAACACGGCTGCGATTTTCGATTCCAATGGTTCGCTTGCGGGGCTTTACCGGAAGATGCACATCCCCGACGATCCACTTTATTACGAGAAGTTTTACTTCACGCCGGGGGACTTGGGATTTCGCGCGCTCGATACCAGCGTGGGGCGCGTGGGAACGCTGGTGTGCTGGGATCAATGGTTTCCCGAGGGCGCGCGGCTGACGGCGTTGCAGGGAGCGCCGGTGCTGTTTTATCCGACGGCGATTGGCTGGCATCCGGCGGAGAAGGCCGAGTTTGGCGT
>Ga0116135_1001122_pt1 | contig 14051 bp, 14 predicted proteins | sample June2015DPH_20_1_FD_89738 | JGI IMG/M metagenome (GOLD analysis project Ga0116135, IMG submission 89738) | Peatland microbial communities from SPRUCE experiment site at the Marcell Experimental Forest, Minnesota, USA - June2015DPH_20_10 | ecosystem: Environmental > Terrestrial > Soil > Wetlands... | reverse complement strand
CTCCTTTCGCGTTGTCCCACAACACCGCGTCTAGAGAATCCCCGATGCCTTTGACTATCCAATTCGTGCACTATGCACGTAAGTGATCGACATCACTCGAGAAATAAAGATCCTACCTATGAGGCCTAACTACCTCCCCGTTCCGAGCAGAGGCCCGCCTCGTCCGCAGTGCGGGCACGTCCCGGGGATGGGCCAGCGCCCTGCGAGTATCTCCTCTAGCGGCACCCCGGCCAGCCTTGCGACCCTGATCGCAAGTCCTCCGGTCACCGTGCGCCCGTGCATTCGATCTCGCAGCGTGGGTCGGTGCCCCTTCATCGCTTTCGCGACCGCGTGCCACCCGCCGAGCCTGGTACGTAGGAACCGGAGAGCCACGCGCACGTTTTCCTGCTCGGTCAGGCTGAGGTCCGAGGATCGCCGTGTCTCGTTCTGAGTCCTTGGGCGCCTCCAAGACACACGTTCCCTCAACATCGTCACTGAGCGAGTTTAGATCCGGTCGATCAACGCGACGCGTCATGCATGACCTGAAATCCGGCCACTACCCTCGGTCGCGACGCGCCGCTCTCGCGCGCTGTCCAACCGCCTAGCCGTGGCCGGGTCGTCGCGCTTCCGCGCGTCGGTGGGCTCCACCACCGTTACTCGAGGGCTGCGTGACTTCCGAACGAGTATTTGGCCATCACAGATGGAAGCAATCGCGTGAAATGGACTCGGCGACGCGCGTCGAGTAACGACGCGCCTGCCAGCGAGCCATGGCCAAGTCGACTTTTTTTCCTTTTCCGTGTCCGCGCCCGCGTCGAATGCGGCGGCTCGGGCGCCGCACCTTATTCGCCCTCTCGCTCGTCGTTGGGTCGTCGTGGGCCCAAGGACGGCCCGATCCGTCGACCGGCGCCCCAGACGAGATCACGAGGGCGCGTGGTCCGCGCCTTGACCCGCGCGCCGGGGCGGGCGTCCAGGCTCGCGGGAGCGATACGTCGTCGATCCCGCGAAGCGTTGAAAGTATGAACGATGCCGCACGGTCGGGCGTGAAGCGCCTTGAGACCACCCAACTGCTCCCGGGCCCCGGGCATGCGGTTCCGCTCGACGACGAGCACGCACTCGCCCGCAAGATGCCGCCCGTGGCGAGGATCTTGGCGCCTCCAGCGAACCATGTGCCGCTCGCCTCGGAGCCTTCGCCGGTGGTCACGCCGCCGACGGATGACGTTCGTTACGACGACGTCGTCGCGGTCGGGACCAACACGGAGTTTGGCTGCACCGGAGTATTGGTCGCGAGCTCGTGGGTCCTGACCGCGCGGCACTGTCTATCCGCGCGCCGCGTCCTCTTCGGGATGCGCATCGAACGAGCCCAGACCGTCGTGCGAGTCACGGAAGTGCGCGTGCCTGCCGACCCTCGCGTCGACGCGGCTCTCTTTCGCCTCGAACAGTCGGTACGTGTGCGCCCGCGGCCGTACCGCAAGGCCACCGAGACGGGCGCGCCGGTGGGCACCGTGCGCCTGCTCGGGTTCGGCTCCAACGCTCGAACGGGCCTCTCGGGGCAGGGGCTCAAACGTGCCGCCGACATCGCCGTCTTCGGCTGGGGCTGCGACGCGGCGCGAGCTGCGGCATTCGCGTGCGATCCGGTCCGCGAGATGGTCATCGCGCGCCGAGGGGACACGGACACATGCAACGGCGACAGCGGCGGCCCAGTCCTCGAGCTTGTCGGCGGCAGTTACCGGCTCATCGCCATCACATCGAGGGCGGTGCCGAGCACGGTCGAGCGTTGCGGCGACGGCGGGATCTACACCCGTGTCGACGGGATCGCGGACTGGATTTCGAGCACAACTGCCCCGGACGGCCCATGATGACGAGGTTCTTTCTTTGGGTGGTCTGGATTGCCATCGTGGTCGGTCCGGTTTCGAGAGATGCGTTCGCCCAAGGGGCCCCCCCTGGTCCATCCGCGCCTTCTCCAGCGATGCGCCTGCGGCCGGCTCCTGCACCGACCGATACCAAGGTGGCAGAAGCGCCGAAGGTCCCTATCGTCGCGAAGGGAACGCGTGTCACGGTCACGCTTTCCGAAGCGCCCCTGACGCGCCTGCGGTGCAACTTCGACGATGTGGTGACGGGGGGGCATCAAGAAGTCGAGTTCGATCCCTCACAGTCGACTGGGCTTTCCCGGATCGTGTTGCTGACAGACGACCTGGCCAACTGGCAAGTATCGATGTGGGGCGAGCCATACGTCCTGACGTCGCAAACGGGTCTCCACTACATCGCGTTCACATTCGAGGCTGCGCGGCCTGCGGTTCCTGCGGGTTCCACCCTGACTTTCGCCGCGACGTTGCTCGACAAGACCGGGGGGCCCAACCAGCTCCAGCGCATCCGCGTCGACGTCACGACCGGCGGAGCCGGCGTGCCCGGTCGCAATCTTCGCATCACGACCGCGCCGGGCTCCGCAAACCGGTCCATCGACTCGCTGTCGAACGTCGGCAATGAGCTCCTTACGGTGCTCGCCGAAGTCGCCGCGGACAAAGCGAAGGCCGCCGCGTTCCAGCTTCTCGAGTCGAAGCTGCGGGACGTGGTGTGCCACAAACTCGTTTGGGCGGAATCGCTTCGCGCGACTTTCTGGAGCGCCCAGGATGGCCCGCTCCTTCCGGCAACGTGCGATGCCCTGATGCATCTGCGGCTTGAGGAGCTGGCGTCGACGGCCAAGACGATTTTCACGGCGCTGGTCCACGACTTGACCGTCGTCGCTCTGCCCACCTTGACGCGGGCGATAACCGTCGCCGCTGTGCACGAGACCGGGCTCCGCGTCGCTGACGCAAGCTGGCTCCTGAATCACATCCCGACGTTCGTCGCCGTGATGGCGCGCACCTCCGGGCCGGGCGACCCTGGCTCGTTCGTCGATGCTGTCGGCGCGCTGAAGGTCGCGGCTGCGGGCAACGACACCACGATCATCTCGTCTTCGCTCGCTCGACTCGCGAGCTTTTTTGCGTCCAACCCTTCGCTGGTGTGCGGGCTGAATGGGCTGGCGCCGCCCACCTCGGGCGATTCGGGATGTGACGACCTCCCTTCGAAGCTTTCGAGCTTGGTGACCGCGCTCCGAGACCCGAATGGCCGCAACGACGCAATCCAGGATGCGATCCTCACGCTCGAAGCTCACGTCGCTCTAGCGGTGCCAGCCCGCACGGCCCTCGACGCATTCGCCAAGACGCCCTCGGATGCGGCGTTGAAAACGGCCGCCGCCGCCATCGCGCAAGGCCTCGACCCATGGGTGGCGCCGATCCAACAGCTGTCGAGCGATATCCGAAACAAGGGCTTGACCTTCGATCTCGTCGTCTCGGACTTGGCTGAAATCAAGACCGTACTCCAGCTGCTCGGATTCCGGGTTCCGCCGGACCTCGAGTCGGTGGCGCTCGACGTCATCGGCTTGCAACCGCTCGTGGCGCGCCTCGGCGATCTCCTGGTGTTAACGCTTACGGGAGATATTCCACCCGACCGCGCCGCGCAGGCGCTGCTGGCGGCGCTCTCGAAACAGAATTGGACGGACCAGGCTTGCGCGAGAGCGCTCTCCAACTCGAAGGCCTGCCACTGGGCGTGCGGCGTCCAGCTTGCGTTCGCCGCGCTCGGCACCTGCTCGGATGATTCGACCGCCTGCACGCCAGCGAAGCTGCCCGGCTTGCTCGGTCCCGATCGCCCGTTCACCTTGGGCGCTACTTGCCAAGACTTTGAGAAGAGCGCTTCTTCGCGGGCCGCGACCCTCGAAGCGCTCGTCTTGGACGGCCTCGAGGTCCTCCACCCACGAGCGGACGCTACGCCGAAGTCCATTGCGCTCGCCACGACGAAGCTGGTGTTCGACATCTTCGAGCAGCGAGCTTGCGAGGGATCGCCGGCGACCGCATCCGCGACGTGCAAGGACCTTCGTGATCTCGCCAATATCGCCACGAATGTCATCGACGACGATCCGGCCCACGTGGTGATCGCGGCTGGTTCGCTGATTGAGCGGAGCTTGCAGGCCATCGCGGACGGCGACAACCGAAAGACCTACGGAAAAGCGCTGTCGCTCGTAACCGGCGTCGCTGGAGCGCTGACCGCGTATGCCGCGACGTATACCGCTGACCCGAAGGGCAATGCGGATGTCATCAAGCAGCAGCATGAAGCGCGCAAGCAAGCTGTCGAAGAGCTCGTTACGGCGACCACGCAGCGCTCGGAGCGCGGTGGCGATTGGGTCGCCTCGCTCGGCGTGAACGTGGGCTTCGGCGTCGGGGGGCAATACTTGCCGAACCTGCCTTCAGGCGACGGCGTTCAAACGAAATGGGTATATCCGCAGCTCGAGCTGCCGCTTGGGCTCTCGGTGCAACGCCTCCCTGACACGACCGACAACGGGCCCTGGTGCGTTGGCTTTCACCTGCAACTGTCCGCCATCGACATCGCACAATACCTCGCTTACTCGAGCGATGGGGGTCTAAGCCGTCCGACCTGGGGCAGCTTTGCGATGATAGGTGTTGAGACCGGACTGTTGTTCGGAACGCCCTCGAACGCGTTGCTCATCGGCGTCGATGCGCGCTACGCACCGGCGCTCTTTTCTAATGGCGCTAACCTGGCAACGAGCGGCGCAGGAGCCTTCCGTGTCGGGCTGATCGCGTCGTATTATGTGCCATTCATTGACTTCAACTGACGTTCGGCATCTCGCCGACCCAGGGCACGAGACGTGCCGCGCCGCGTGCACCCACTGCAAAGCGCACCGTCTGGGTGAGGGGCCATGGCGCCTGCGCATCTTGGATGTAAGGGGACGATCTCCTCGACGACGCTCTTTTCGCGCGTGTCGGGACAGTCGTGACGATTCATGTCATGGCGACGTCCTCCGAAATCTTGTTGCGGCGAGGAGCCCGCCGTTGGAGTTTCTTGGCGGAGCGTTCGAGCGCCTCCGCATTCGCGTTTTTCGAACGAGCCTCTCTGCGAGTGCCCTTTGCGCTCGCCTATGGCGCAGCGACCCCCAAGGCCGAGGCCATTCAGCTGATCCGCGCTGCGGTCGAACGCGGCGTGACCTTGTTCGATACAGCGGAGGCATACGGCCCCTTCGAGAACGAGGAGCTCGTGGGAGAAGCGCTCGCGCCGTCCCGCGACAGGGTCGTGATCGCCACGAAGTTCGGCTTCGGCATCAAGCCGGATGGCACGCGCGACGGCGGCCTCGACAGCCGCCCCGACCACATCCGAGGGGTCGTAGATGCGGCGCTCAAGCGCCTTCGTACCGACCGCATCGATCTCCTCTACCAGCATCGCGTCGATCCGAACGTGCCGATGGAGGATGTCGCAGGGACGGTGAAGGAGCTGATCCAGAAGGGGAAGGTGAAGCACTTCGGACTATCGGAGGCGGGCGTGACCTCGATTCGACGAGCCCACGCCGTGCAGCCCGTTGCGGCGCTCCAGAGCGAATATTCCCTCTGGACGCGAGACGTCGAAGAGAACGGCATCCTCGCGGTGTGCGAAGAGCTCGGGATCGGCTTCGTTCCCTTCAGTCCACTCGGCGCCGGGTTCTTGACCGGGAAGATCGACGCCAAGACGGAGCTCGGGCCCGGCGACTTCCGGTCCTACTCGCCGCGGTTCACGCCCGAAGCGCGTTCGGCAAACGTTGCCCTCGTCGACCTCTTGAAAAAGGTCGCCGCGCGCAAGCAAGCGACACCCGCGCAGATCGCGATCGCCTGGCTCCTCGCTCAGAAACCCTGGATCGTGCCGATCCCGGGTACGACGAAGCTCGCTCGTCTCGAAGAGAATCTCGGCGCCGCCGACGTGACTCTCACGTCCGACGACCTTCGCAAGATCAACGGGGCCGCGGCGAAGATTCAAATCCAAGGCGCGCGTCTACCCGAAGCCGTGTTGGCCCAGACTGGCCGGTGACCGACGGCGAGCCTCAGAGGCGAAGCCGAACGAAAGGAAAGCACAATGAAGAGCGTCATCGTCGTCATCGGGCCGGGGTCCATCGGCCAAGCGATCGCCCGTCGCGTCGGCGCGGGGAAACACATATTCTGCTCGCCGACCTGCGCGCGGAGAACGCAAAGGCGGCCGCCGACGTGATGAGCAACGCCGGGTTCGAGGTCAGCACCGCGACCGTCGACATTTCCTCGCGCGAGTCGATCCACGAGCTCGCCCTTGCGGCGACGAAGCTCGGAGAGGTCACGGGCGTGATTCACGCGGCCGGCGTGTCCCCCTCGCAAGCGTCGCCGGCGACGATCCTCAAGGTCGACCTCTACGGCACCGCCGTCCTGCTCGAGGAGCTCGGGAACGTCATCGTGCGCGGCGGGTCCGGCGTGGTCATCGCGTCGCAGTCGGGCCATCGTCTCGGAGCGCTAAGCGCGGAGCAAGACAAGGCGCTCGCGACGACGGCCCCCGAGCAGCTGCTCTCGCTTCCGTTCCTTCAGCCCGAGCAGGTGAAGGACTCGCTGCACGCCTAGCAGCTCGCGAAGCGTGGGAACTCGCTGCGGGTGATGGCCGAGGCGGTGCGGTGGGGGAAGCGTGGCGCGCGGATCAACACCATCAGCCCCGGAATCATCATCACGCCGCTCGCGAAGGACGAGCTCACCGGGCCCCGTAGCGAGGGGTACCGAAGGATGGTCGAGCGCTGTCCGGCGGGGCGCGCCGGCACGCCCGACGAAGTCGGAAACGTCGGAGCGCTCCTCATGGGGCCAGACGGCGCGTTCATCACCGGCAGCGACTTCCTCATGGATGGCGGAGTCACAGCTTCCTGCTTCTTCGGAGAGCTCGCTCCGAAAGCCACGACGTGAGGAGGATGCGAACATGAAAAAGCGCGCGCTGGGCAAGAGCGGGCTCGAGGTCTCGGCCATCGGCTTCGGGTGCATGGGGATCAGTTTTGGCCTCGGCCAGCCAATGGAGAAGGACGCCGCGGTCGCGCTCATCCGAGCGGCGTTCGAGACCTGCGTGACCTTCTTCGACACCGCCGAAGCCTACGGCCCGTTCGCGAACGAGGAGATCGTCGGCGAGGCGCTGGCGCCGATGCGAGACAGGGTCGTGATCGCGACGAAGTTCGGCTTCCAGAACGGCGATACGACGGCGGGCCTGGACAGTCGCCCGGAGCGGATTCGCGAGGTCGCCGAGGCTTCGCTCAAGCGGCTCAAGACCGATCGAATCGACCTCTTCTACCAGCACCGCGTCGACCCCAACGTACCGATGGAGGACGTCGCCGGCACCGACCTCCGGAAGATCGAAGGCGCCCTCGGGGAGATCAAGGTTCAGGGGGATCGCTATCCCGCGCACCTGGCCGCACGCAGCGCATGACCCTCACCATCGACGCAGAAAGGATCGTCAGCAGGGGCGAGATGTCGCGAGAAGGGAAGCCCTGGGAGGGCGACTTGGAACTCACCTACGAACGAATCTAGGCGGTCATCACGGGCGGGGAGGGTTAGTCCCCTCTTTGGCCGGGTGACCTACGAGATGATGGAGGCCGCGTGGCGGTCGCCGTCGCGGACGGGGCGAGGATCGCGCCGGAAGTGCGAGGCATCGCGCCGTCTCCGTCCCACGGGGACCGGCACGATGGCGAGGAAGCACGGTGACGCTTGGGCGACCTCAAATTGCCGCAAGGTCACCCCACAGGTAGGGTCCGCTGCCCGGCGATCATCGTGGTGGAGACCGCCGAGCACGGGAGCGGCCACGACATTGCGGCCGCCGCTCGCGGAGGTCGCCGATCCGGTCGGGGATGAGGGGGCCGATCCCCTGGTGGGCCGTATCCCATCCCAGACTGACGTGGTTTCGAGTCCATCCAGGGTCGAGTACGCGCGATACCGGAGGTCGCGACGGCTGCGAAGTGGCGGGCAACAGTGGACGGAGCGCGAGGCGCGGGAGACTTTGGCGGAGCTGCAGCGCGCGCTCTGCCATTTGGGGCGCGAGGTCACAAAGCATTCCAACGAAAGCTCGAAGCACGACCCGAATCTGCAACGAACGCCTGACCGATTCAATCTTGTGCGTCCAGGATTCATGAGTGATCCCGAGGCGGACGCGAGCAGTAACCACCTCAGGGCCGATGTTGCCCCACGGCTCTGCCCGCGCCGATGCTCACACGCTACCGTCGCGGACCTTCGGCTTGATTCGCCGCGGTGAACCGAGACGCTCACCGCCCTCGTACAGGACCACCATAACGCCATCGGCCTCAATCCGCGCAATGAGCGGAACGTCTCGCGAGCGAAGTACCCGACGCACGACAGGCAACGCGCGCACAACCAGCGCTGCGTGCTCCAGCCCGGATGCCTCGCCCAAGAGAAAGACGGCAAACGCACCATGAAGGAGCGCGGCCTGCTCGTTTGGTCTCCTGCGGAGTGCGTGATCTTTCGTGAAGCACGCCCATCCTCCTGCGTCCGCGGCCGGGATCCAGTCGAGATCCGGCGTTCCCTGCGCCCGCATCTCGACACGTTCGTCCGCGGCGACCGACGCCCGGAGTGCGTCGGGGACCATATGACGACCCAAGCATTCGTCAACGAAGAAGACGAATGGTTCAGGCAGCCTGCGACGTCGCACGCAGCGCGTCCTCGATCAGCTGGGGCGTCACGTCGAAGTCGCGCGCCAGTTGCTCGACGGAGTCGCCCGCGTCAAACCGAGACCGGACGTCGACGACCGGCACCGCCGTTCCGACGATGACTGGACGGCCAAAGGCGCGCCGAGGATCGATGACGATGCTCCTCGGCGCAGCCGCGCGACGAAGCAGTGGGAAGAGACGCACCGCGCGACCGCGCTCATCGTACTCGACGCGAGCGAGCGAGCCCACGAGGACGGCCTTCATGCCAAGCTGACCTTCGCGGCTCGCGTTGATGATCTTGCCGAGCCGTTCGACGAAGAGGTCGACGCCGTTCGTCTTGAACTGCTCGCTCGCGAGCGGGTGCTCGACGTCGAGGGCATCGTGCACATAGCGCACGGCCTTGCGAATCGCGTCGAGCTTCAGTGCGTGCTTCCGACGCATCGCTGCGAGCAGGTGCACCTCGACGAGGTTCGTGAACGACAGGAACCGGCGTTGGCCCTTCGGTAGACGGATGACCGCCGGCGACCACCGCTGACCGGTCCGCGCGGGGAACGGTCGTCCGACCACCCACGATCGCAGGGTCGACGTCGGCACGCCGGCCAGCGTCGCCGCCTCGGCGAACGAGTACGCAGGTATGTCCTCCGGACTTCGGCCAACGTAGATGTCGGGCGGTGCGATCACCGGGCGATGATGGCGCTAACCTGACCGTTCGTCCACCTGCCCGCGTGACGCGCCTCGCTCGTCGCCAGACGCCATCGCGCACCATCGCGGCGAGGCCGTCGAAGTAACGGCGATTCGGCGAATAGTCGCGCGAGTGCTCTTCCTGCCTGAGGCGCGTGACTTGACGGCGGTGACAGTGACAGTGGCCAGACCAGCGATCGAGGGGGCGCTCCCGCGCCCCCCGCGGATTGATTTTCGTCACTTGTGTCACTGATCTTTACCGGATCGATTTTGACCCACGCGAGGGACTCACACAGACGAGACGAGTTTCGTCACTTTCGTCAATCGATTGGGGAGCACGCTTTTCATCGTGGGGGACTCGGGCCCCCCATCCCGATGCTTTCCGCAAAGCCCGGCGCGAGCGCGTCGACGTGCCGGACGGAGTTTCGTCATTTTCGTCAATCGATTGGGGGATCCCCATTCTTCATCTGGGGCCTGCGGGCCGTCTCAATGCGGCTCTCTACGGCTCCGAAACACCGAGATCGTTCGAGAGCGCTGTCGGGGTCAACGCCGATGCGTGAGCGGCATGATGTGACGCGGTGCGTGGTTCGATCGCCGCAAGGGCGGCGCCCAGCAACACCCCCAGCGGTCCTCCCGCGGGGGTCAGGGCGGCGGCGGCGGCGATGAGATCGCGCACCATTGCGATGTCGATCGCATCGTCCGCACCATCGTCCGGGCTCTCTGAGCGACCAGGATTCGCGGGGTTTCGGAGGGGGGTCCGATCGAGCGGTGTGACGGCGACCGTGTCGATCTGCGGCGAATCGTGTCGATTTGACAAATTGGCACTGGTTCGATTCCCGTCAGCTCCACAACATTCGTTAATAATTTCGACAACTTACGGTCTTGAGTTTCGGATAAATCCGAAACCCATCCTAAACTCCCTTCCCCCACTAGAACCTCGGGAAGAGGCCCAAAAACCTCGCCAAAATGGCCTCCGCGCACCGCGGTGGCGTTACGCAGGTACCGGTCGGTCATGTCGGTCTTGGTGTGGCCAAGCAGGTCGCGGATCTCGGTCGGCGAGCGGCCCTGCACAGCGAGCCACGTGCCGCACGTCGCGCGCAGATCGTGCCATCGGATCGGGCGGTTGACGCTCGAGCGCACGAAGAGCTGAGGACGGGTGATGCCTGCGCGCCGGAGCCACGTGCGCAGCGCACGCGCCATCGAGGGCTGCCCGAACATCTTCGGGCACACCCGGCCCTTGCCGCCGCTTTCCCGGTGCATGGCCCGCAGAAGGGGCAAAAGAGGCGCGGGGATCGGCACGAGTCGGGGCGCCTCGGTCTTGGTGCCGTCGCGCGTGCCGCCGGTCCGCTTGTCGAACGTCTCGATCACTTGGATGACACCGTGCTGCAGATCGACGTTCGGCCAGCGCAGCATGCGCTGCTCGCCGTCGCGCAGTCCGAGATACACGGCGATCGCGATGTAGCGACGGAAGTACCGGGGCGGGCTCGGGCAGTTCAAGACCGAGACGACTTCGCTCGGGTAGAGGAATTGAAGCGCCGCCTTGGTCTTGACGCGCTCCGGCGGCGAGACGTCGCGCCACGGGTGCGACTGAAGGCACCGCAGCCCCGTCGCCGGCTTGGCGTGCGCCGCGTCCTTGAACATCTTCTTGGCGGTCCCCCAGATGTTTCGCGCGGTCTTGTCGCTGATTTCGCCGGCCTCGATCTTCGCGTCGAGCCTCGCGACGATCGTGTCGCCGTTCGCCGACGTAATGGCCAGCATGTCCAGCGAGCCGATGAGCGGCAGCACGTGGTGAATCAAGTGACTCTCGTTGTCGCCCACGGACCGTACGTTGGCCTTGCGCGACCGAATCCACCGTTGGGCGTACTCCCCCACAGTCTCCCGGGCGACGTCCGAAACGGCGCCGCCGTGCCGAAGGAAGTCGTACGCGAGCCGTGCGCATTCGCGCGCGCCCTCCACGTCGTGCTCCGGGATGCGGCGGTCAAGCGGCGCAAACTTCGTCCGCCTGCCGTTCAACGTGAAGCGGGCATGCCAGCAAAACGCACCCGTCTTGACGTTGCGCAGCCACTTCACTTGCCCGCTCGCCGGGCGGCCGGGGGTCTTCATGCGCCTTCTTCTCCAGGGCTGTTCCCATTCCAACCCCATGTGGCGCCGGGCGCAAGGGCGCCGTGCGCCCGTTCTCAGGTGCGTGATTTGCCAGTCGTTGGACTCTCGATTCCGACTCCGGACCATTCACCAGAAAGCCAAGGCGACCGTCGCTCCGGGCAGCGCGGAACGACTTGTCGCGTCGACACCGAGCCAATGTCCCGCTTTGTAAAGAGCAGATCGCATGCCGAAGCGTTGTCGCTGCGCCTCCGTCCGAGCGGACCATTGAGCAACTGCGCCGATACGAGCGGCGAACCGATTCAGCGAATGCCCGCTCATGGCCGTTGCGGCCGAAGTGAATCTCATCGACGCCGCGCCACCAGCAGGTGAGTCGCCGAGGCGGTCTCGCCCGAGGGAGGGCGAGCACCCAACTGGCCCGCCCAATCCAACGGGTGCGAGTCAAGGTGGACATCGAGCCCGGCGCGCCGAATCTCATCGTGCATCGTTTCCGAATCCCGTTCGCCGATCTGCGGCTCGCGCCACAGCGAAAGGAGAAGACGCCTCAGCGGTTGCTCCCGGCCGCCCTGGCGCGGGCAGGTGTAGTGGATCAGCACCACGCTTCCGGGAGCCGAAGACGTCGCGATGTCGCTCAGGGTGCTGCGCAGGCCGTCTTCACTCAGATACATCACCAGTCCCTCCGCCACCCAGACGGTCGGCTCGTCCGAGCGATGCCCCGCTGCAGCGAGCTCGGGCAGGAGCGATTGGACCTCGAAGTTGACCGGGACGTACGCAAGCGACCGAGCGATGAATGGCTGCGCAGCCGTTTTCCGGCGCTTGTAGGCTTGCGTCGCAGGGTGGTCGATCTCGAAGACGGCAGCCCCGGCGAGCGACGGCATGCGAAATGTCCGGGTGTCGAGTCCTGCGCCGAGGATGACGACCTGCCGGCATCCCGCAGCTACGGCTTGATCCAATTGCGCATCGATGGCGGAAACGCGCAGTGGGATCACATCGAGCTGGGCGATGGCCCGTTCACGACGCGCCGGTGTGAATCGCCTCATCCGGCGCGATACGACGGCGTGTACGAGGGTCCATCCCGGAGACAGCAACGGCCGCACGAACGGATCCGAAAACCGTGGCACGCCGGTGAACCCTTCGTGCGCCAGCGTCCGCTGCAGCGCAACGAACAAGGCCGTTTGGCTTGGGCGTTTCTCTCGCACGGCCCCAGCATAGCGAGACCGCCGCACGACGGAGCCCCATCACAGAGCAGCGTGCGGCCGACGACGGACGGGGTCAAACGGATCGAGCCGAGCGAAGCTGCGCGAGATCGGGCTAAACGATCGGGCTAAACGATCGGGCTAAACGATCGGGCTAAACGATCGGGCTAAACGATCGGGCTAAACGATCGGGCTAAACGATCGGGCTAGCCCGCCCCCACTATGCTCACTCTGCACTGCTTCCCCGGCAACGCGAGGCTCACGCCCCATTGCCAGCTCAACGAGATCGGCACGCGTTTCGAGCTCGCTCTGGTCGATCGCTCGGTCAAGGAGCGGCGATGCGCCTGAACGGAGGCCCGAGAGACGCGACAACGGTGTGCGAAATCCGAGGGATCTTTCGTGGCCGTCTACACACGGCCGAACGATCGGCCGACGAGCAAGATGGATCCGATGCACGTGTTGATGGTGACCACCGGGACGTTGGGCGATGTCCATCCCTTCGTTGCGCTGGGCCTTGGGCTCAAGCGAGCGGGTTACCGCGTCACGCTGGCCACCCACCCCGAATACGAGACCCTTGCGAGCGAGCGCGGGCTCGCTTTTCGACGCGTTGGCGTCAGCTTCAAGGAGTTGCTGGAGTCGCCGGCGGGGCGTAACTGGATCGAGTCAGGAGAGAGCCTGCGCCGGTACAAGGAGGGGATGGCGCGGGCGTTCCTCCCGTCGACGCCGCAATGGCTGGCCGACGTCCACGCCGCCACCCTCGACGCGGACGCGATCCTCTTTCAACCGTTCGCGGTCGCGGCATACCACACGGCGGAGAAGCGCGGCATCCCGGCTCTCTGTGTATCGCCCTTTCCGGTCGTCGTGAGCTCCGAGCTCGAGCCTCTGGTCTGGCCCAAGGCTCCGCGGTGGCGATGGCTCCGACGTAGGCTCAGCGACAGCCTTGGAAAGGTCACGGCATCGGTCTTCGGAGAGCACCACAACGCCCATCGCCGAAAGCTCGGTCTTGCACCGTGGCACAGTGCCAATCCGTTCGCCGAGCTTCTGTCGAAAATACCCACGCTGCACGTCTACAGCCCGAGCTTGCTGCCCGCGCCGAGCGACTGGGGCCCACTCGCGCAGGTCACCGGCTTTTGCTCTCTTGCCGTCGCCGCAGACTGGCGCCCCCCGCCTGAACTCACCCGCTTTCTCGAGAATGGGCCCCCGCCCATCTATCTCGGCTTCGGAAGCATGACGGGGCGCGACCCCGAGCAGCTCGCTCGCCTGTCGATCGATGCGATCACGCGCACGAAGCACCGGGCGGTGCTGGCCAGCGGTTGGTCGGGGATGGGCCAGGGCGTGGAGCTTCCGGATTCCATCTACCGCGTCGACAGCGTCCCCCACGACTGGCTCTTTCCTCGAGTCTCCGCCGTCGTGCATCACGGAGGGGCCGGGACCACCGCGGCCGGCCTTCGTGCAGGAAAACCCACCCTGGTCACGGCGTTCTTCGGTGACCAGCGGTTCTGGGGCGCGCGCGTGGAGCAGGCGGGGGCGGGACCGGCGCCGATCGCGCGTCGCGGCCTTGACGCCAGGACGCTGGCGGACGG
>Ga0116135_1001121_pt1 | contig 14053 bp, 6 predicted proteins | sample June2015DPH_20_1_FD_89738 | JGI IMG/M metagenome (GOLD analysis project Ga0116135, IMG submission 89738) | Peatland microbial communities from SPRUCE experiment site at the Marcell Experimental Forest, Minnesota, USA - June2015DPH_20_10 | ecosystem: Environmental > Terrestrial > Soil > Wetlands >... | reverse complement strand
TTCGCTGTAAGAAGGCCCTCTCTCGGTTGACCCGGGGGAGGGCCTTTTCGCGCCGCAACACTCAAAGTCACACCAACGTGAAGCTGCCTGTGACCTGAATTGACACTGCGCCTGGCTCGTGCCGCGACAGCGCAACAAAAACATTGCCTGCTGATTTTCCTTCAATCGGTAGAGATTGGCGAAAGACAACAATCGAAGTCCCAGGACTCAACAAGACCGGCGAGATCGCGCTGCCGTCATCAATGCATGAAGGAGTGATCCTTGCTGAGCTGCGAAAGAGCAACGAGATGTAAGAACGAACCATCGGGTTCCTGCTGAAGACTGGACCAGAGGGCCCTGCCAGACTGAGTAAACGGTCTGAGCGTCATTCGGAAGGGATGCTTGTTGAGGTCGCGGCGGGCTGGAACAGGATTGACATGAAGGACGAATATACTCACCATAGGGAATAAAGCCGCGACAGACTTCAAGCTCACGGAACAGAGAGAGCATCAATTGAGCTGGAGAGAGCCGGGGTAAAGCCCTGGTTGAAAGGGGAATTCCGCAGTTGAGCAAGTCTGGGCAAGTTCGCGAAGGGGCAACCAGGGATGCAAATCTAAATGCGGGATGGATAGCAATTGTCGAAGCCACAAGCGATGCGTGGAATCCAATGCGCCGGGAGAGGCATGCTGAGCGAAACGCGCGAAACGCGTGTTTAATCGGTTTGCGGACTTCTATTCGCGTTTTGATGCTCTTCACTGCCACCGGCTTCAGACTGATAGCGACACTACAAGCGCAGAATCACGCGCAATTCTCTGACGCCGCTCTCACGAACGAATTGAATCATGCGGTGAACCTGGCTGAACATGGCGACCAGGAACACGCGATGGCTCTTACCAGCGCGCTGCTTGAGCGTCATCCGGAGTTTGTCCAGGCGCTGAAGGTGCAGGGTATGCTGCTGGAGAACGCGGGACGCAGTCAGGAAGCCGCGCTGGCGTATGAGAAGGCGTTGAAACTCGCGCCTGAGGATCCGGAACTTCTGTTTCAGGTGGGCCTCGATCGACTGATGACGGCTGACAAGGACGGAGCGATTGACCTGCTGCTCCGCGGTCTGAAAGTCTCTCCAGGAAATGGGAAGGCGCTGTACTTCCTTGCCCAGGCATATCAGGAGAAGGGCGACGAAGACCAGGCGTTGAAGGCAATTAAGGAGTGTCTCAAGGCTGAGCCGGAAAGCGCTTTGGTGTGGCAGAAGCTTGGCGAAATTCTCTCAAATATGGGAGAGAATGCGACTGCGGAACAGTGGTTGCTGAAGGCCGCGCACGCTGATCCGACCCTCAAGCGAATCGACTTTGACATTGGAGTGGCGAGCTTCAGGGATGGAGATATCTCAACCGCAGAAAGCTACGCCGCAAAAGCCGCCGAGATTGATCCGAACGATTTGAAAGTGATCACCGTGCTAGCCGCGGTGAAGCTGAAGCTCTCAAATTGGGAGGATGCACAAGCGATCTTCAAACGCATTTTGTCCGCGAAACCCGACGATGTTTCTTCCTTGCTTGGTGTGGGACAATGCGAACTCGAACTCAAGGATTATGCGGCTGCGGCGGACTCTTTCCAACGCGTTTTGCAACTCGATCCGACGCGGATCACCGCTCACGCATATCTCTCCAGAGCGCTTGCCAAACTTCACCGGGCAGACGAGGCAAAGCACGAAGCGGAACTCTACCAGAATCTGATGGAGCAGAATGCTTCGGGTCCGTCGAAGCAGCAATTGGATTACGAGAATGGCATCCTCAATCAGATTGCGCAGCTGCTCCTTGAGAATCGTGAAGCGGATGCACTTCGACTTGCTCAGAGTAGCTACAAGGCGAGTTCTGTTTCAGCCGGAAGCGGGTATGCCATGCTCGGTTCCGTGTATCTTGCCATGCACCGTCTGGACGATGCGCAGCGCGTCCTGACTCGGGCTCTCGACATTGATCCCAAGACTCCAGAAGCAAACACGTATCTAGGGAGACTCGCCCTACTTCAAGGCGATCCTGCTGGAGCCGAGAGGGATTTCCAACTGGAGCTTTCTCTCTACCCATCCCATTCCCTGGCAAGAGCTGAGATGGGCGAAGTTCGCTACCGGCAGGAGAGATGGGCCGAAGCCGCCGAGTTCTTTGTGAACTCCAGAACGACAGTTCCGCGACTCCTTTTGCTGCTTTGCGATTCTTATTTCCACATGGGCAAAGTGACGCAGGCCGACTCGACCGCCGAGGTGCTGGCGACGTATGGCCACAAAGCGCCGGAAGTGATGCAGGAACTTATAGATCTGCTCAACCGCAATCAGCAATCGGAGCTGGCGCAGCGTCTGTCACAAGATATCAATCCCTGATTTGACCTGGTGGGGCGAAGTGCGAAGTGCCGCAACTACCAGACGTAGATGGCGACGACCTGGGCGGGACCGGCGATCGAGTCGGTCACAGTGGTCCTGACGAGGATCTGAACGTTCTTTCGGCTCCAGTCGGATGGGGCATTTTGGAGAGCCTTTTCAAGGCTCTCAGGACTCGTTGCAATCTCCGCGGCGGCCTCTGAACCATCGCTGGTAATTCCCGCGATGTCGACCACAAACTGGCCTGTTGAAGAGTTCACGAGCCTGGTAACGACGCCGTAATCCTCAACAATCTGGCCATTCGAATCGAGCCGGGCGTACCACCTTTTTCCCGAGCTGCCCTGCTCCTGGATGCGGAAGACGGCATTCTCTTCAGCGAAGGCGAAGTGCAGGTTGGAGGTCATTTGCATGGTCCATCGATTGCTGAAGGCTCCGATGATAATGGCCGGAGAATTGCGCAAATCCTCAAAGGAATAAGTGTTTCCGATTCGAACTTCGTTGTCCTTCCCAATTCGCCCCAGGAGGGTGGAGAGACGTATGGCAGCGGCAACATCGCCCGATCCGACACCGAGATCGCCGTATTCAATCATGTCGCCCCACACCAGCTTTTCGTCGGGACTCAGATTGGGTCGTGCGTTCATCCTGTCGACTTCGTGATCGAATTCCCCAGGGGTTTTCTCATGTCGCTTGAACAATGCAACGGAAGGCCGGTAGGTCACAGGCTTTGGCAGGCAGATCAGCAAGGGTTTGGAAGTTGCAAAAATGGGAGCCCAGAATTGATCCAAAACGGACTTTGGCGCTCTTGTCCGATGTACCCAATATCCGGCAAGGGCTGCCGTCAACACCAGGCATGCAACGAGCGCCGAAGTCCACACCCGGTTCTTCCGTTTTGCCGAGGTCTGGGGGGATTTCCCCTCTCGATTGGCAATCGGTTGAACTGAATCGGGTTCAGGTGAGGCCAATGGGGCTGCGGCTGGAATTGCGCTTTGGGCCCAGCGAAACTCGGGTGCGTACGATCCCAGCGGCAACTCAATCCGAACAAGTGATTCGGTTGCGGACCCCTGGTAGTATTGCTCAAGCCGCCGACGAACCTCACCCGCCTGCACCCTGACAACGGAGTCGTCGCCAGTGGCGTAGCCGGCAGGCCGGTTGAAGACCTCGGTGCCAATGGTGCGCTCTTTCAGTGGCTCAAGGTTTCCGTCGAGGGTATATTGCACGACGTAGGAGAGAAACTGCTGGCTGCGCTTGCTGGTTCGAAAGAACGGACTACTAAGAATCGATTGCAACTCGTGGGTGATGGCGACTTTATCTGGTGCTTCCAGAGTCGGGTGCTCCAGGACCGCGGGGTTGCCGATTTCGCCCTGGACTGCATTGCGCAGATTATCCGGGTTCCCGTTGCTGGAATTCATCTCGCCCATTGAGTGCAATCACCATCTCACAGGTTGAGTCTCGCACCATTCAGTTTGATTTGGCGGACTCATTCCAATATTTGAACATTCCGTTCAGTCTCGTTTGACGCGGGACGTGTTCACTTTGAGACGGTCCGCCTGCGCCAAATGGAATCCGGGGCCGCTTCGGCGACGCATCCATGAAACAGCTCACTGCGATTTCAGACGATCCAGTGCGGATAGTCCAGTCCCAACCCTCTGCTCTCTGAGTTTGGAGCGCGGCAGAGACCGCTTCGAGATCCATTTTACTCCTTCGCGTCTCCGTGCCATGTTGTTTGACCGCTTAAAAACTCTGCGAACATCGGCCTAACAGCACGCGATCCGGGTATTGTCGACGTCTAATTAAGATTAATTATTTCAATAGCTTATGATCTCCGCTTGAGTGCGAATGGGGAAGATCTAACCGTGGTAAACCGTAACTCACTTGCAAATTCTGATCGCAGAAGAGCCTAGTGTTTGACGGCGACGATTTGTCCGCTGCGGCTCAACAAGCTTCGACTCGATTGAGCAGATTGTCTTGTTGGGAAGAGTTGCCGGGGGTCGATGCTTCAACACATTTGAGATCCCAATGGCGGCTAAGAATCCATTGACGGATAAGTGTTGAATCGAAATCCAAATGGGGAAGTTCTGGAAGTTTAACGAGCAGAGGGAAAACTAGACGAACGCGGGTAAACGTTTTCCATTTCGCGTACTACACGCCTTCGATTTTGGAGAGTCCAGATGATTTGTTCAAAGCAATTTCGTTTTTTTGTGTTGATCCTGGTGGCAATGGTTCTGCCGTCTCTTGCCATCGCGCAAACCTCGACCGGCATTACAGGACGGGTGACGGATCAGACCGGCGCGGTGATCCAGAAAGCCATCGTCATAGCGCACAATGAGTTGACGAACGAGGACCTCACAACTGTCTCCACGTCTACTGGAGATTTCTCCTTTCCGGGTTTGAAACCGGGACTGTATGACGTCTCAGCCACCGCTCCCGGTTTTGACACTGCCAAGGAAGTTGCAATCCACCTTGAACTGGATGCAACGGTCACTGTCAAACTGGCGTTGAAGCCAGGAGCGGCCAAGGAGAGCGTTGTGGTCAAAGCGGATGAGATCCAGCTTGACCAGGCTCGCGCGGACCGCGGCGTGGTTTTTTCCCAGGATGAATTGGAGCAAGCTCCGCTCAACAGCGGCAATCCTCTTTTGCTCGCCAACACCGAGCCAGGAGTTTACTTCAACGGCTGCGTCTCCTGCGGCTGGGTTCGCCCGTTTGATAACGGAGCCATCAACCAGTTCTCAAACAATGGCCAGGGCTCAGACACGAACGATTTTCAGTTCGACGGTTCGCCTGACAACGCGAATTCATTTGGACTGCGTGACATTGGGTACGTGCCGCCAACAGCCAGCATTCAGGAAATGAAGTTTATCTCCAACCCCTACGATGCCCAGTACGGCCATACAGGCGGCGGCGTTTTTGACATCGTGAGCAAGTACGGCACCAACAATCTGCACGGGCAGGTGTATGAGAACGCCCGGCGCACCGCGCTGGACGCCAACTCGCACTATAACGACAATCCTGTCATCGACCTTCCCAAGACAAGCGACGTGCGCAATCAGTATGGCTTTGAAGTGGATGGGCCGCTAGTGATTCCGCACTTCTACAACGGACGCAACAAGGCCTTCTTTGAAGCGCAGCTTGAGATTTATTCGATGAACACTCCGTTGTCGGGCATCGATACGGTTCCTGCCCTGAGCCCTGGGTCCACTACGCAGACGGTAGCGCAAACCGGCGACTTCAGCCAGGATTACTACTGGAATGGAACCGCCAACGCGCCCATCACCATCTACGATCCGCTGACCGAAAACACCGCTGGAGGGTGCGATTGCCGCCAGCCTTTTCCGAACAACCAGATTCCGACCACCCGGCTGAACTCGACGGCGGAGGCGATATTGAGCTATCTGCCTTTGCCGAACCGTCCGACCCCGGCGATGGAGTCACTGGGAACGGATGACTACGCCTGGCAAGCCACCGGAACGGATCGCTTCAAAAATGTCGTGGCGCGCATTGACCAGACGTTCAGTGATAAAGACAAAGCGTACATCCGCTTTGCCTGGGACAAGCGCGTGCAGAATTACGGCGATCCCGGCGAATACAACGGCATCGCCGGGCCTGGCGAGTCCGGAGTCTTTCCGCTCGTCCGCCAAAATCACTTCTTCACCACGGATTGGACGCACACCTTCAATTCCAATTCGCTGTTCGACCTGCACGCATCGTTTACGCGCTATGCGTACGCCCAAAACCAAGGCTATTCGCCATTCGACCTGTCGAAGATCGGATTGGGCAGCCTGACCCTGCCGGGCATTACGCCGACCTTTCCGCAAATCGACATGAACGGATACACGGTCTTCGGCAACAATGCAAACAACGGCGGCACTAAGGTCACCATCACAGATACGATTGCCGCGATGCCCATGTGGACTTACGTTCACGGCGCACACACGATCAAAGCCGGCCTAGACTACAGGTGGATGCGCGCAAGCAACTACACGGCAGGCACGAGTTCGGGTTACTTCTACGTAGATAGCGAGTGGACCCAGCAGTACTCGTGGGGCTGGACCGGCCCGCAAGGAGGAGACTCGGTGGCGTCGATGGTGCTTGGCACGATGGATGCCCCTGGACAAAATGGCCAGACTTCCAACATCAACATTGCGCCCAATCAGTTTTTCAGCTATCCGTACTTTGCGCCGTTCGTGCAGGACGACTGGAAGGTCAACCGCAAGCTGACGCTCAACCTGGGCGTGCGTTGGGACCTGCAGGGGCCACCTTCAGAGGCAAACAACAAAATGGTCGGCGCATTTAATACAACGTCGCCGAATCCCGTAATATCGCAACTCACGTCGCCGCTGCCGGGGGGCATGACTCTGGTAGGCGGCAACACGTATGCAGGCGTCAATGGACAGCCGCGCACGCTCTTCAACTGGAGCTTGCTCGCGCTGCAACCGCGCGTGGGATTCGCCTATTCGCTGGACCAGAAGACGGTGATCCGCGGCGGCATCGGAAGTTCGTATGTCCAATTCCCAGGGCAGGGATTCAGCCAGGGCTTCAGCCAATCGACCGCGTACGACGCAAGCAACAGCAACGGGCTGTTTCCAGACGGAAACTCGCTCACGAACCCATTCCCGACCATCGCGCAGCCTGCCGGCGCCAGCCTTGGACTGCTAAACTCGCTGGGAGATAGCTTCGGCGTCTCCAACCGTTATTTCAAATTGCCTGGCGTGGTCAATTACTCATTCGGCGCCGAGCGACAGGTCACCAATCACATGACGGTGGACTTGAGCTACGTTGGCAGCTCCGGCTTTCACCTCGACTCCTCTGACAACATCAATCACATCAGCGAAGCCTTCGCGGCCAGTTGCAATCTTGAGATGGGTGCGACCCCGGCAACCTATCAAAACTGCATCTCGGCGCCATCTGCAGCGACGGCGTCAAATCCCGAATGGGTTACAAATCCGTTCCTGAACGCCCCAGCCTTCTCAACTGCGGCCACCGGAAACGGCAATGGCTACTACACCAACCCGGTGCTTTCTGCCAGCATCTATACAACCCCTTATCCACAGTTCGGGGCTATTACGCAAACCGAGCAGAATCGGGGTGAAACCCAGTTCAACTCACTTCAGGCAGTGGTCATTCATCGCTGGAGCAATGCTTTCACCGCGCACGGTTCCTTTGTGTGGGCCAAGACCATTGACTCGGGATATTGGAATGACGAAGTCTATCGGATTCCTCAACACTATCTCGACCTCGGCAATCGCAAGTGGCGCTTTACAGCCAACACCGATTGGCATATTCCGGTGGGCAAAGGGCGCGCGCTGCTGGGCAATGCCGATCGCCTGGTGGATTCGCTCGCAGGCGGGTGGATTATGGGTACGACCTACTACTATGAGGCCGGCACGGCAGTTGGCGTGCCAAGCAGCCTTGAAATCGTTCACACGCAGCACTACGGCATTCATCGCACCGTGGAAGCCGGTGTCCCCCTCATTCGTCAATCGACAAACTGCGTCGGCTGGTATGACCCCACTCCGTCCAACGGCGACCCGGCCTATACGCTTGAACCGGAGCAGGGAACGAACACCACCAACTGCACAGCCGAGACGACAGCTCCACACGCGGTCAGCAGCTACGATTACATTGTTCAGCCGGGCTACGCAGCGAATGAAAATGTGCCCGAGCCTGGTGTCTTCAACCCCAGGGGACAACAACTCGACGTGAGCCTGAGCAAGTCAGTCCCCATAAGGGAAAGGATGAGCTTCGAATTTCGCGCGGAAGCCTACAACCTTCCCAACCACCCGTCGTGGCAGGGCTTTGGCAGCTGGTGGGATCCAACCGACCCGCACTTCGGCACGATCAACATGATCTACAACGGGCAAACGAATATTCCCAGGAATATTCAGCTCTCAGCAAAGATCCTCTGGTAACGAAGAGAAGCTAGCTCCTGAACTTGCTGCACTTTGAGGGGGTGTCCACGCGGCGCCTCCTCTCTTCATCGGCGTAGTATCGCTGTTGAGATTTCTATCGCGCCGATCAGCGCTCTTTCAAATTGGTTTGCATAGGATAGGGCAGGTAAATGTGGACGGGCACTCGGACACCCACGACAACTTGCGAGGAGATACTTTGAGGAGTTACGGTTCGCAGAAGACAATTCAGTCAATTCATCTCGCATTCCTGGGACTTACCGTGGGTGCCTTCGCAATAATGTCCGGCTGCGGTAGCGGTGGAACTTCAACTCCAGTACAGGTAACAACGGCAACGCCGGTGATTTCGCCTTCAGGAGGCTCTTTCACGGCTGCCCAAACTGTAACGATTGCGGACTCCACCGCGGGCGCGACCATCTATTACACAACGGATGGAAGCACTCCGACCACATCCTCGACCAAATACTCTGCTGCGATCTCTGTATCCTCGACGGAGACGATCAATGCAATTGCGGCTGCCAGCGGCGACAGCAACAGCGCGGAAGCGTCGGCCAGCTTCACATTCACGACGCCGATCGTGGCCACTCCGGCCATCTCGCCCGCGGGAGGCTCGTTCACGGCCGCACAGACAGTGACCATTACAGACGCGACCACCGGCGCGACCATCTACTACACGACGGACGGTTCCACACCTTCAACATCGTCGACGAAATATACAGCGTCATTCACTGTCTCCGCCGCCGAGACGGTCAATGCGATCGCGACGGCGAGCGGAGACAGCAACAGCGCCGTGGCGACCGAGAGTTACACCTTCACGCCCGACATGGGAACCATCGTAAACGTGCAATATCCAGCTTCCTCCACGCTCGACAGCTACCAGTTTCAGATTCAGAACGCCGCTACCGGCATGGTGCTTGGCATCAGCGGGCAGAGCCAGGCGGACGGAACAAGCGTGGTGCAGGAGAGCGACACCAGCTCAACGGATTCGATGTGGCACTTCATGCAGCAGGTAGACACTCCGGCCACAGGTGATTACCGCGCCAACATCGAGAACCTGTTAACGCACCAAGTTATAGGATTCTCAAGTGTCCCGCCATCCAACGGAGTGGTGCCACCCGCTGCCGCCGAAGCCGGCGCGCAGGCGCTCCAATACAGCAACACAGGAAATGACGATCAGAACTGGGTGCTCTATCTTCTCGCGGACGGAAACTATCTGCTCAAGAACCACAACAGCGGACTCTATCTGCAGTACGACTCCACGAATTCGACCATCGATCAAAATGCGCGCGCGACCACCGGCCTTGGTTGCATCTGCCAGGAGTGGAATTTGATCAATACAAATACGGCGGCGTATACGGCCCCGCTCACCGTGCAGGGGACAGGTATTTACGTCCACGACCCCTACATGAATCAGGATCAGAATCACGTCTACTGGCTCTATGGGACACACCAGACAATCGCGTATTCGACCGACCTTTCCACATTCACCTACACGACGGGCACTACTCCTCTCGGCGCATGCGAGAACACGCAGGCGAGCGACGACTGGCTTACTGAGGATGGCCGCTGCGCTGACATCGGTCCGGACTTCGCATCGTGGACGGGACTGCAAACACCGCCATCGGATAACAACGGCGGAAACACGGATGTCTGGGCGCCGAGTTTGATGTATGCGAACGGCACTTACTACCAGTACTACGCGATTCCTGTTGAACCGGACACGCTGGGCGGAGAAGCGATCATTGGACTCGCCACGAGTACCAGCGCCTTTGGACCATGGACGGACAAGGGATGGGTTGTCCGTTCCTGGAGTAACGATTCAACCCCCATCAGCGGCTTTGGATTTGTCGACGGTACGACCGATAATGCCATTGATCCGGCGCCGTTCATCGATGCGCAGGGAAACTGGTGGCTGGTCTACGGGTCTTGGTTCGACGGCACGCACATGATCGAGTTGGACTCGAGCACCGGTCTGCCGTCGACAACCAACACGACCAACTACAACATCGCCTACCGCTGGTGGGGTGAGGAAGGCCCGTTCATCTACTACTGGAACGGTTACTACTATTACTTTGCGCCAGTCAACGCCTGTTGCAGCGCGACCAGCCCATACCGCATCCTTTATGGGCGCTCGACCAGCCCGACAGGGCCATACGTTGACCGCGGCGGCGTTCCGCTTTACAACAGCGAGGGCGGTGGTGGCGGCACCATTCTGCTTAGCGCCCATGGTCACATTGTCGGGCCAGGCGGCCAGAGCGTATTCACCGACACGGGCGCGAATGGCACCGAGGCGCTGCCCACGCTTGTCTACCATTACTACGACGGCAATAACAATGGAACGCCGACGCTTGGGATTAACAGGATCGCCTTCACGGCAGACGGTTGGCCCTATTTGAAGTAGAACAAGCCCAACTGAAGAACATATGTGGGCGCTCAATGCGACCTTGAATGCCTTTCAGGATCCCGGAAGACAGCGCGGAACCTCGTTCACGGTTCATTTGACTCACTTGAATAATGAGGGGCTCTCAGTTTCAACAATTCACGGATGTTTCTTGCGCTTCTTTGCGCACTCCATTCGAGTTTTGCCGTCAGACTTTTGAATGGAATGCGCTGCACCGCGAACAACCAAGGCGACAGCGCCAGACGCAACCATCTGCAGAGACCACGGCACCGAAACGAGGAAAGGCCAAATCTGGCGAGTCCTTGGCATGAAGCCGGCGCGGAATGGTGCCATGCGCGAGACTCGCCTAAAACTCATCTCCGGCATGGTATTGACGCCGCCGTAAGCTGATTCATGCGCTCCCATATCTCTTTGTGTTCGTATCTCATACTTCCATGGGGCAAGACATTCCACATAAGGAAGCTCCCGCGCGCCAACAATTTTAGAGAAAGCTGATCCGGGGTGGGCTGCTCTCCGTCTGAATCCGCAATCTCCAAGAAGCTGGTTACCAGCTTTTCGACTGCGCGGGTCATTTCGTCGTATGTCCAAATTTTCTCGTTCATGCTACCTTTTCCAAAGTCTTGATAAACAATAAAGCGCAATTAGATAGGATTTAAGGACTTCTGACAAGCGCTGTGCCTTGGATTCCCGTAACAGGACACCTTGACGCGCCTTCCGGAACTCTGCTAACCAGAACCTATGGGCAAATCTTGCAACTGAAACTGTATCGGGTGCTGCGGCGCTCATTCTTCTGCTTCCGTTTGTATTTCTTCGCAAGAAACTAGGTCGGCAGAACATCTGGAGTGCCTGCCCTCTGATAACGGGTGATTATCCGGGGTCAGGAAAGGGATTCGCCAATTGCATCCCAGGACACTGGCCGACATTTCAGTACTAATTCTTGGACAAGCCCGTAACCCGCAGAACAGATTGTTTGTTAGAAGTACCGTCATAGCGGCGGATCGACAACACTCAAATGTCTGAAATGGCGACTCTACGGCAAATTGAATGACGCAAGGGACGGTCTCGGAATAAGCGTCTGTTTCGCTCGTGGCACGCGACAGCGAACTACCGATCACGGTGGCCTGTCTCCATTTTGCATATCACCTCACGAAACTGGGTCGTCGGAAGTGATGCAACCGCCGATATGACGAGCCATCCCGGAAAGACATGCCAACGTTTGCGCCATACAATTTCGCAATACCCGCTACGAAGAACAACGGTGATGGTCCGAACGACCCAATCATCGACGTTCATGGAAGCTTCCATTCAGGAGCCATAGCGAGCAGCGCGTCCTCTGCGCCACGACAGTCATAAACACCGCAGTGACGCCTGAGGCGCGTCAAATTCATGTAAGCGTAAAGGTGAAACTCTTCCTGATCGTTCCTGACAAAAACACCATACCGAAGACCGTCAGTGACAATCAGCCGATGACAATTCGCCTTTCCGTCGGCATAAGCCAAAGCCTGAGATTTTGCGGTGAGGCAGGAATTGTCCATCTTCTTGGCTTCAACGACGACGCGCAGTGTTTGATCGCCGCGCGGGAGACGCTCGAATAGAGCCAGATCAACACGGTTCCATTCAACCGCCATGCGTTGTGGTGTCCAACCTAAAGCTCTGAGCAAAGGCACGACCAGGTACGCGACTGTCTCATGCTCTGACGGCATACCTGCACGCTGATACCACTTCGCGATCCGACTCAGCTCACCAATCTCGTTGACAAGATTTGTAATTGAGGCACTCGCCACACCGTGATCGAAGAGAAACTCTGAAATCTCCGGCACTGAGATTGCGTCGCTATCGAGTGCATCGGGTAAGGTAGCAAGTGGACGTTGATGTGCGCTCTCCGCAATGTGAAGAGAAGACAACCACTTCATGACAGGACCCTCGCTAAGCCTTTGGGTCGTGTCGCCTTGCTTGAGATCGTAAGTACTAAAGACTTTCGGCGTCTCGGAATTCGTCCAGAGCCATCTGACGCGTCGGACGTGCTGCAGATCCCATCCATCGATATCACCGAAACCATCGTGCCATTCGTAAGGTCCAACGACCTGACCCACTGCCGGGACTAAAGAAGTTCCAAGCCGCAAAACCACGAGATCACCATCTGTCATCTCTTCGGCAAAGCGTCGCAGATCAGTGATTTTCCTTGAAGATCGATTATCGGCTCGAAGAAATGGAACGCATTCCGGCCATTTGCATGGTTTGCCAGGCCCGTTCAGAATGACATCCCACTTGATGCAAAGATCTGAATAATTGCGATCTGTATCGCCCGATGCTTGTTGCCATATCTTCTTCTTGGCAATGTCCATGAGTCGGCGTCTCCACGTCTGCTAGGCAAAGCAATTGTAACTGTGCTTTGAGAACCCTATTTCGGCTATCCACTGTATTGGCCTTTTCGGGCAAGTGATCTTCCCCAATTGGCACACTCCAGCTTTCCCGACGAGCGATGACTCGCCAATGGCCCACCATCGACAGCCAGACTTGCCGCTGTGCGTGATCCGAACTCGCGAATCCGCGAGCGATTTTGAGGTCAGGGCGACCGTTGATCTGCGAAAAAGCTCTAACGGTGATGCTCCCCGCGCCGTTCAACATCGAGTGGGTTTTCCAATTTCTGACCGCGGGAAATTTCACATTATCAGGGGTCAGAAGTCATCAAGGTAGTAGCTCCCACAATCTCGCCGTGGAGGAGCTGATGATACTCGTTCACGCTGGCGCTACGAATAGTGATGAGGAGAAGTTAGGCGCCCAGTGACGTCAATTTAAAAGACGCCGAAGGCGCCTTTTGGTGGCGTAATACCCCTCCACTTCAAGCATTCTTCGAGGTGCCGCGCAGTATTTTGACGCTTTATCGCAACATCGATAGCGGAGGAATCGAATGTGTCTAAGAGGTTAGTTGACAGGAGCATCGCATCAGGAAGGCTCTTGGCCTGCTCGAGTGGCGAGATTGTATACGTTTCAAATACATCCCCGCTCTTAAGGGGAACGCCGAATTTAACCATGTGGGTGTTGGTCGGCTGATCCTTAAGCCAAGTCGCAACATGGTTTCGAGCTGTTGGCGTTAGCCAAATGATTGCACCTTGAGCTAATTCGTGAGCCGCGGCAGCCTCATCAATTGCGGGTCCGATGAGGAAATGATGGGAGACTTCATATTCTCCGAACGAAATTGCCCCACGATAAGCGAAGCGTATCGATGAACGAAGTTCTCTATCCAAGACCCAACTAATTACATCTCCAAGGTAGAGCGCCGACATGGCCTCGCGATGCTCGCGGGATTCGTCGAGGGCCATGGATACTGCGATGGTATCGGATAAAAAGGCGACGTCGCAGTAATAACCAACCTGGGTTTCAAACTGCTCTTTGATCCGTGTT
>Ga0116135_1001120_pt1 | contig 14070 bp, 13 predicted proteins | sample June2015DPH_20_1_FD_89738 | JGI IMG/M metagenome (GOLD analysis project Ga0116135, IMG submission 89738) | Peatland microbial communities from SPRUCE experiment site at the Marcell Experimental Forest, Minnesota, USA - June2015DPH_20_10 | ecosystem: Environmental > Terrestrial > Soil > Wetlands... | reverse complement strand
CGGCTGGCGCCGATCGTGTTCATGGGAGGTTCGCTGGTCCCGCATGGCGGCCAGAATCCGATCGAGGCGATCAAGCTCGGCGCCTCGATCGTTCATGGGCCGCACGTCTTCAATTTCACCGATGTTTACGAGGCGCTCGACGGCGCCGGCGGCGCCAAGCGGACCGACACGACGGAAGCGCTGGTCAAGCAACTGGGCCAGTTGCTGGCCGATCCGGCGGCGCGCGACGCGTCGGTTGCGGCCGCGGAGCAGGTGGTTGCGCAACTCGGCGGCGCGCTCGACCGCACGCTGGCCGCGCTCGAACCCTATCTGTTGCAATTGCGGCTCGAAATGGGGGCATCCAATGCATGAGCCGGCCTTTTGGTACCGGCCTTCATCATGGATGTCGCGATTTCTGATGCCGCTCGGCGCCATTTATGGCGTGATCACCGGCCACCGGTTGCAGCGCGAGGGATTTGACGCCGGCATCCCCGTGCTTTGCGTCGGCAATTATCATGTCGGCGGCGCCGGCAAGACCCCGACGGTTCTGGCCCTGGCGAAATTGCTGCGCGAACTCGGCGAGACGCCGGTCGTGCTCAGCCGCGGTTATGGCGGACAATTGCGCGGACCCATCATGGTCGATCTCGGGCGCCACGCCGCGATCGACGTCGGCGACGAGCCCTCGATGCTGGCGCGGACGGTCCCGGTGGTGGTCGCGCGCGACCGTATCGATGGCGTGGCCCTGGCGCGCTCGCAAGGCGCCAGCGTGATCCTGATGGATGATGGTTTCCAGAATCCGGCGATCGCCAAGGACGCCTCCCTGATCGTGATCGATGCCAACCGCGGCCTCGGCAATTCTTGCGTGTTTCCCGCCGGTCCGTTGCGGGCACCGCTGCCGCCGCAACTGGCCCGCACCGATGCCCTGATCGTCATTGGCCGTGGATCGGCGGCCGAAGCGGTCGCCGCTGCCGTTGCGGCGCGGGGCAAGCCGGTCTTGTCGGCGCAGCTTGAGGCAGACGATGCCTCGGTCGCATCGCTGCGCGGCAAGCGCGTGCTGGCCTTTGCCGGGATCGGCGATCCTGCGCGGTTTTTCAGAACGCTGCGCGACAGCGGCATCGAGGTCGTGCTGGAGCGCGCCTTCGCCGATCACCACGCGTTTTCAAAAGGTGAGATCGAGACGTTGACCACTGAAGCCAAACGCGATGCGCTGACGCTGGTGACCACGGAAAAGGATCTGGCGCGGCTGCGCGGCCGCGACGGTCTGCCGCCCTGGGCGCAAGCGATTGTGCCGTTCGCGGTGACGCTCCGGTTTGGCGATGCCGTACAATTACGGAAATTCGTGGCCGACCGGTTGTTCAGCGCGCGCGAGACGAAATTTCGCCGCTAACCCTGCGCTTTCAGGGCGCCGGGAAAATGCCGTTCCAGCACGGCGCTGGGGATGGCGTAGGCCTCCTGCAGATCGACGCTCCAGTATTTCAATTCGTCGAGCGGTATCCGCACGTCGGTCACCGCGCAGCGCACATAAGTCCCCGGTGAGATCACGCGGAAATCGCCATCCAGATATTGCAACTGCGCTTCGCCATGGCCCGAGGGACCGAATTTATTCAGCACGGATAGAGCTCTCCGATCGGTTTCAGTTCCCGGTACCGCGACCGGGCAACATTCAGAAATGGTATCTAGCATAAATAGGTCGTGGTGTCCGCCCGTCAAACCCACCGATTTGTGATGAATTTACGTGTTTGCCACATGCTAGCCTTGACGCCCATGGATTGCTGCTGTGCCAGCACCAAAACGGCCCGGTAACCGCGATGCGCCTTCTGTCAGCAATTGCATTCCTGGCATTGTTTGCCGCGGCCAGCGCGGTGGATGCGGCGCCGTTGCCTGCCCCGCGTCAGGTCGACATTCCCCTGAGCGGCGGGACATTGCACGCGCAGCTTTACAAGCCCGAAGGTGACGGGCCGTTTCCGACCGTGATCGCGCTGCACGGATGCGGCGGATTGTCCGGTCATGCCGAGCCGATCCTGCCGCGCTATCGCGATTGGGCGGAGCAATTGCTGAAGGACGGCGACGCCGTGTTGTTGCCGGACAGCTATGGCTCGCGCGAGCTCGGTCCGCAATGCCGGGTTGGGGATCGCCGGATCCATGCCCGTCGCGAACGGGTGGCGGACATCATGGCAGCGAGACAATGGCTGATGCAGCAGTCCTGGGCGGCGCACGACCGCATCAGCCTGCTGGGCTGGGCCAATGGCGCCAGCGCGCTGTTGTGGGCGGTGCGTCCGCAATTGTCCTCGCGCGGTACTGAGCCGGACTTCCGCTCGGCGATTGCGTTTTATCCGGACTGCCGTCTCTCGTCGGGGCTTGGATGGAGCGCGCGCGTTCCGACGCTGCTCCTGATCGGCGCCAAGGACGACGTCAGTTCGCCGCAGGCCTGCCATCAGATGATCGACGGGGCGCGGGGGCGCAGCGCGCTGACGCGGATCGTGGTCTATCCCGACGCCTACCATGATTTCGACCGCGCCAATTTTCCGCTGCATGCGCTGGCCGGAACGTCCGATGCCACCCTGCCCGAACGCGGCCATCTCGGCACCGATCCCGAGGCGCGCGCCGATTCGCAAAAGCGCGTCGCCGAATGGCTGGCGCGGTAATCTCTAGAACAGGCTTCCTTGCTCGACCGGCTTGACGGCGCGCTTGGGCGTTGCGGCCTTGGACGTCAGGGCCTTGGGCTCGCTCGCCGCCGGCTTGGCCGGCACCGACCTTGCGGCCGGCCGATCCGCATCGGCGGTCGCGGCAACGTGTCCATCGGCAAATTCCAGACTGAGCCGCGCCCCCGGTCCAACCGCCGCGGCCGCGTGCACCGCGAGGCCCTGCTCGTCGCGCACCAGCGCAAAGCCGCGCGCGAGAACGCCGCGATAGGACAGCGCTCCCAGCAATTGACCGCTATGGGCGACCCGCGCCTGGAAGCGCTGCACGGTTGTCGCGAGCGCTCGCCGCGCACGCTCGGCCAGCCGCAGCGCGCGCTCTCGGTCCCGCGCAATCGCGTTGCGTTGCGCCTGCGCGTTGGAGAGTTTGGAGGCTTTCAGCCTGACCTCAAGCCCGGCAAAGCGATCCCTGCGTTGTTGCAGCAGCGATCTCGTGGAATTGCGCATCCGTTCGCCGGATACGGTCAGCCGATGCGAGGCCTGTGCGAGCTGTCCGCGCAGCACCCGCATGGTCAGCCGCGCGCTGACGCCCGCGAAGCGGCGGAAATGCGCGTGGGTATTGGCTTTCAAACCACGGGGCAGGGCGCTTGAAGCGCCATCCAGCCGCTGTCGCGGAATCCCCAATAATTCGCTGAGCCCCGGCAGCGCGCGTACGGCGGCGCGCAGCTCGTTACGGCGGGCTTCCTGGCCGCGCTGCCAGCACACCATGGTGCGGCGCGCCAGGCCGGCGACCTCGACGAACAATTCGCTGCGCACGGGGACAGCCATTTCGGCGGCGGCGGTCGGTGTCGGCGCGCGCTTGTCGGCGGCAAAAGCGATCAGCGTAATATCGGTTTCGTCGCCGACCGCCGAGATCAGCGGAATCATGCTGTCGGCGGCGGCGCGGACCACGATCTCCTCGTTGAACGACCACAGATCTTCCAGCGAGCCGCCGCCGCGGGCGACGATCAACAGATCAGGCCGCGGAATCCGGCCGCCTTCCGGCAATGCATTGAAGCCGCGGATCGCGGCCGCGATCTGTTCGGCCGAGCCTTCGCCCTGCACCCGCACCGGCCACACCAGCACGCGGCGCGGAAAGCGGTCCTGCAATCGATGCAGGATGTCGCGGATCACAGCCCCGGTCGGCGAGGTGACGACGCCGATCACCTCCGGCAACCAGGGCAGCAATTGCTTGCGCGCCTCGTCGAACAGGCCTTCCGCGGCAAGCTTCTTCTTGCGCTCTTCCATCAGCGCCATCAGCGCGCCGATGCCGGCGGGCTCGATCGCTTCAATGACGATCTGGTATTTCGACGAGCCGGGGTAGGTCGTGAGCTTGCCGGTGGCGATGACCTCAAGGCCTTCCTGCGGCTTGAAGCGCATCCGGCCATGGACGCCCTTCCAGATCACCGCCTCGATCTTGGCGCCCTCGTCCTTGAGCGCGAAATAGCAGTGCCCGGAAGAATGCGGCCCGCGGAAGCCGGTGATTTCGCCACGCACCCGGACGTGCCCATAGGCATCCTCCACCGTCCGCTTCAGGGCGGACGATAGTTCGGACACCGTGAACTCCGGCGCGTTGATCAGGGCTTCGGCTGCGGTCATCTCGGACAATCGAATCGGGCTTTTCGGGTTGGAGCACAAGTTAGGGATTTCGGCCGTCACCGCAAATCAGCACTTGCAATTCAGATTACTCTGTATTACAGAGTTATCTGTCTTCGGAATAAGTCTGAAATGGACGCCCGGCTGATATCTTCGAGTGGAGGACGCTCATGAATGCCAACGACAGCAAGGCGCGGCGTCAATTCCTCTTCGGCGCGATGGAGGCTGTCGCGCTGCTCGCGTGTTCACCATCCCGGGTCCTCCGTTCCGCTGCCGCCAAGTCAGCTGCCGACAAGTCCGAGGAAGCCGCCATGCTTTATCCGCTGGTGCCGTTTTTCACCATTGTAGACGCTTGGGATCATCACTGGTTTCTGTGGCTCCCGCATCATCCGGTTTACGAAGCGGTTGAGGTGGCGAGCCGCGATCCGGACCGTGATGGCCGCGTTGCCGTCTGGGTCTGGTTCACCGAGCGCGCCGGCTCCAAGCGCCAAATCCACTACCGCAACGATCCTCAATTGGCGACCTTCGTCGGCGGCACCTACCGCCCGATCGACTATCAGATCTCGGGAGATGACGGGCGACCACGTAGCGTGCGTGCGCGCTTTGACGACGTCGAAAACATCCCGGTGGATATCGACGTCCAGTTCGATCCAGATCAAACCTTGAGCCGGCAAGGCGCGGGGCTGACCGACCAGAGCGGCCACATGAGCGACCGCGCGTTCCTGATCTTCTATCGCGACACCAACGCACGTGCCCGGGGGGGCCGCGCTTTGATCGGACCCGGGAATTACGCCTTCACGCCTGAGGACGCCCAAGGCTCATTTCCATTCAAATGGTCATACAGCCACGGAATCTCGATCAACCTCATCCTCTACAATTCATTCAAGGCCACGTTCGGCGCGGAAGGCTATGCGCCGTCGTCCGGGAGCGCTGACCTGTATGTCTTGAACAAGGCCTGGGGTGGCAGCATCTCGCTGCTGTCGGATCAATTCGGACAACTCAGGGAATACGTCGATCGCAGCGCCGATGGCGACTTTCTCCGCGTTGTTTTCGATCCTCCGTTGCCATCCTGCGGGCGTGACAGCCAACAGCAATCCTCATCATTTTCGATTTCAATCAAAGCGGCCGCGGATCTGGTCAGGGGTAGCGTAGCCACCCGGTGCAGCGATCAAGCCAACGTGCTCGACTGGCATCCTGACCAGCCGGCTTGGGCAAGCAAGCAGCCGTTCCGATCCGAAATCTCGAGACCCGATGACCATTCTCTTGTGGTCGCGGTGACATCTGCGCCGTAGGCGACGGGCAGTGGCAGCGAAGCGCTGTCTCGCCTGATTCCGTTTTCCAAGTTTCGTACAATTCAACCTGGAGGTCTGCGTCATGGTCGTAACAATGGTTTCCGGCGGTCTCAAAGCTCTGTTGTGGGGGCTGGCCCTGGTGGGAATCGCTGCACTGGTGCTCGGCGGTCTGATCGCCTGGCCGGTCCATCAGCCACCGGAGCTGAAATCGATTTCGGCCTACCGCAAATTGATGGACTTCAGTGCGCTGCCTGAACTCACCCGGTTCCAGGCCCGCGACGGCACCGAACTGGCGTATCGGCATTATCCGGCGCACACGCCCTCAACCGGCCGCATCGCCGTCGTCGTGCATGGCTCATCGGGTTCCAGCCAGGGAGCCGTGCATTCGCTCTCGCTCGCATTGGCCGCGCGAGGGGTGCAAACCTATACGGTGGATATCCGCGGACACGGCGCCTCCGGCAACAGGGGTGACATCACCTATCTCGGCCAGCTTGAAGACGACATGGCCGATCTCGTGACCGAAATCCGCAAGACTGATCCGACCGCGCCTTTGACGCTGCTCGGTCATTCCTCCGGCGGCGGATTTGCGCTGCGCGTCGCCGCCTCGCCGATCCAGAACCTGTTCACACGCACGGTGCTGCTGGCGCCCTATCTCGGCTACGACGCGCCGAGCAGCCGCCCCAACTCCGGCGGCTGGGCCAATCCGGATATTCCGCGCTTCCTTGCGCTGTCGGTGTTGCGCAAACTGGGGATGCCGTGGGCGGAATCGCTGCCGGCGATCGCCTTCGCGGTACCGCCGGATTCGAGCCAGAGACTGACCGCGACCTATTCCTACCGGCTGATGCGCAACTTCGCCGCTTCCGACTACCGCGCCGACCTTGCGGCGGCGACCAAGCCCGTGACGATCTTTTCGGGCTCCGCCGACGAACTGATCGATTCCGAAAAATTCGGCCAGACCGTTGGAGACCGCGCGGCCGTCAGGATCATCCAGGGGGTCGACCACATGGGCATCATCCATGATCCCGCCGCGATATCGGTGATCGCCGACGACGTCGCCACCACGGGTGTGAGCTCATGACGGGCATCGATCCCAGGGAAGCCGCTTCGGCGCTGGCGGAAATCGAATCCATCGTCCACCGCGTTCGTCAATCGACGATCTACCAGCTCTCAAGCCAATTGATGATCCTGTGGGGCGCTCTGGTATTCGCGGGCAACCTCGTGACTTACCTGACACCGCTCTACGCCGGCTACGCGTGGCTTCTGGTTTATGTCGGAGGTGTGATTGGTTCGGCTGCGTTCAGTCAGGTCAATCACGCCAGATCCGGGGTGCGTACCGTCGATCTGAGGATACTCGTCACATACTTGATGTTCTTTGCGTTCGGCTTCTTCTGCGTGGACATTCTCGGCCACTTCACGCCACGCCAGCAAGGAACCTTCTGGCCGATCTACTTCATGCTGACGTACTGCATCGCCGGTCTGTGGTTCGGTCATGCTTTCGTTGCGATCGGCCTTGCCGTGGTGGCGCTGACGCTGGTTGGCTATTATTTCATCGGCGAGGCTTTCCCGTTGTGGATGGCCTTCGTCAATGGCGGCGGGCTCATTCTGGGCGGTCTCTGGATGCGCCGGAGCTGACCGATGGCCGAACTCGACGACATCATCCACCAGCCGCTGCGGCTGAAAATCATGGCCGCGCTGAACGCATTGCCGGCCGCCGCGGGACTTGAATTCTCCCGCCTGAAGAAGCTGACCGGCGCCACCGACGGCAATCTCGGCGCCCATATCGAAACGCTGGCGAAGGCCGGCTATGTCGCGGTCGACAAGGCCTTTGTCGGCAAGAAGCCCCAGACCACGGTGACCGCGACGGCGGTGGGGCGCGGTGCCTTCGCCCGCCATGTCGCCACGCTGCAGGAAATCATCGCGGCCTCGGCGCGGCAGATTTAGCGATCGTTGCAAGCGACTCCGTGAGCCAAATACAGATTTGCAGTAAAGGAGAACAGAAATGATGGGTAAGCTGGCGATCGGTCTGTTGAGCCTGTTCGTCGTGATTGCGGCTATCCCCGTTGCCGTCATCGCGTTCAATGCACCCACATCCCCGCCGGCCATGGCTTCCATGGCGAAGTCGTCCAGCCAGGACACCGCAGACTTTCCGGCGCCGCGACAATTCGTGGCCCACGATGGCAACAGCCTGCAATATTATGCCTATCCCGCGGGGCCGGACAAAGTCGCCGTTCTGATCCACGGCTCGGCTTTTCCAGGAACCAGTATGCATGCCCTCGCAGAGTCGTTGCGCGCCGCTGGCGTCACGGTCTATGTGCCGGACATCCGGGGCCACGGTGGCTCGGGCCGGCGCGGCGATATCGATTACATCGGACAGATCGATGACGATCTCGTGGACTTTGTAGCCCAGCTTGGGCCGGCCAAAAGCGGCGAGACGCGGACGCTGGTCGGCTTCTCCGCGGGCGCCGGCTTCAGTGTCCGCTTCGCCGGCGGCCCTCATGGAATGCTGTTTGACCGCTATGTGTTTCTTTCTCCGATCCTGCCGGGGTCGCCAACCCTGCGCCCGGCTTCCGGCGGCTGGGTCGGTCTTTCTGTTCCACGCGTCGTGACAATCGACTTGCTCGATCGTTTCGGCATTCACTGGTTCGATGGATTTCCTGTCCTCCGCTACGCGGTCCCCCCTGAGATGTGGCGATGGGTGACCGCCGGCTATTCCTATCGGCTGATGAGGAATTTCGGCGCCGGCGGCCAGTATGAGACCTATTTGAAAAACATTCGCCAGCCGGCTGCCGTGCTGGTCGGCACCGCCGACGAGCAGGAGTTCGCCGACCAGTTCGCACCCCTGATGCAGCGCCTTGGCGTGAATATCCAGGTCATGTTGTTGCCGAACATGAAACACGCCGACATGATCATCAATCCCGATGCCGCACAGACGATCACGCGGGTGATCTCTCCGCAGGGGTAGCGGCCTCGTGCGCGAAGCGAGACCGGGGCTGAAGGGCGGCCATCGTATTTTCGAGGTTCCGGATCGGCGCTGGCGCGCCGTCCGGAATGACGGAAATGTCCCCCTTGCGGGTTGCAGGAGTTCGTGCGACCGACTCGGTTTGGTCAACGTCCATTGGTTTCCTCAATGCACATTCTTCTGCTCGGTTCCGGCGGCCGCGAACATGCTCTGGCCTGGAAAATCGCGGCGTCGCCCCTGGTGACGAAACTCTGGTGCGCGCCGGGCAATGCCGGCATCGCGCGCGAGGCCGAATGCGTGGCGCTCGATGTCGCCGACCATGCCGCGGTGATCGATTTCTGCCGCGGCAACGCCGTCGATTTTGTCGTGGTCGGGCCGGATGCGCCGATCGCCGCCGGGATCGTCGACGATCTCAACGCCGCCGGCTTCAAGGCCTTCGGGCCGACCAAAGCCGCGGGGCGGCTCGAGAGCTCGAAGATCTTCACCAAGGAGCTGTGCAGGGCGAACCATATCCCGACCGCCGCCTATGGCCACTTTGACGATGCCGAGGCGGCGAAAGCCTATATCCGCCAGCAGGGCGCCCCGATTGTGGTCAAGGCCGACGGGCTGGCCGCCGGCAAGGGCGTGGTCGTCGCGATGGACCTCGAGCAAGCGCTCGCGGCGGTCGACATGATGTTCGGCGGCGGGTTCGGGGCTGCCGGTGCCGAGGTCGTGGTCGAGGAGTTCATGCAGGGCGAGGAGGCCTCGTTCTTTGCGCTGTGCGACGGCGAACACGCGCTGGCGCTGGCGACCGCGCAGGACCACAAGCGCGCCTTCGATGGCGACAAGGGCCCGAATACCGGCGGCATGGGAGCCTATTCGCCGGCCCCTGTCATGACCGAAGCGCTGTGCGCGCGGGTGATGGAGGAGATGATCAAGCCGACGCTGCGCGCCCTCAAGGCGATGGGATCGCCCTACAAGGGCGTGCTCTATGCCGGGGTGATGGTGACCAAGGATGGGCCGAAGCTGGTCGAATACAATGCCCGCTTCGGCGATCCGGAATGCCAGGTGCTGATGCTGCGGATGATGTCCGACATCGTGCCGGCGCTGATCGCCTGCGCCGACGGTCAGTTGAAGAATTTCAGCCTGCGCTGGTTCGACGATGTCGCGCTGACCGTGATCATGGCCACCAAGGGTTATCCCGGCGACTACGGCAAGGGCTCGGTGATCGATGGTCTCGATGACGCCGCCAAGGTCGAGGGCGTCGAAATATTCCATGCCGGAACCAGGGCCGATGGGACCAGAATTCTTGCCAATGGCGGCCGTGTGCTGAACGTCTGCGCGACCGGCTGCTCAGTCACTGAGGCACAGCAGCGCGCCTACCAGGCGGTCGACCGCATCCAATGGCCCGACGGATTCTGCCGCCGCGACATCGGCTGGCAGGCGGTGGCGCGTGAGAAGGCGGGTTAGTCGTCATTCCGGACGACGCGATGCGCGTCGATCCGGAATCTCGAGATGAGGCACACGAAACAATATCGAGATTCCGGGTACGGCGCGTGACGCCGCCCCGGAATGACGCGCCGTAGCAATGAAGTTGCCGCGTCGCCTCTTGTCGGCCGCAAATGTTGGTGCTTACTGATCATTCGCTTTTGCAGATACGTGAGTGCACCTGATGCCCGATCTCGCCGACCTGTTTCCCGGCTATGCCTCCGAATGGATCAACACCCAGTCCGGGCGCATTTTTGCGCGTGTCGGCGGCAACGGCCCGCCCTTGCTGCTGCTGCACGGTTTTTCCGAAACCCATGTGATGTGGCATCGCGTCGCGCCGCAGCTGGCCGACAGGTTCACGCTGATCATCGCGGACCTGCCGGGTTACGGCTGGTCGGATATGCCCCAGAGCGACCAGGATCACACGCCCTACACCAAGCGTGCGATGGCGCAGACCATGATCGAGGCGATGCAACAGCTCGGCCATGTGCATTTCGCGCTGGCCGGGCACGACCGCGGCGGCCGCGTCGCCTATCGTCTGGCGCTCGATCATCCCGGCCGGCTGTCGCGGCTGGCGGTGCTCGATATCCTGCCGACCTACGATTACTGGATGAAGATGGATTGGAGCTACGCGCTGAAAATCTATCACTGGACGTTTTTGGCGCAGCCTTATCCGCTGCCGGAAACCCTGATCGGCGGCAGTCCCGATTTCTTCCTCCGCCAGAAAATGGCGAGCCAGACCAAATCGAAAAATCTGGACGCGATCGACCCGCGCGCGCTCGAACATTACCTCGCGGCGTTCCGCGATCCCGCGCGGGTGCATGCGATGTGCGAGGATTACCGCGCCGGCGCCACCGCCGATTTCGAAATCGACAAGAGCGATCGCGATTCCGGAAAGAAGATCACGATTCCGATGCTGGCGCTGTGGGGCGACGTCGGCATCGCGCGCGCCGCGGCCACGCCGCTCGATACCTGGAAGATTTGGGCGACCAATGTATCGGGCATGCCGGTCGTTTCCGGTCATTTCCTGACCGAGGAAAATCCGGATGTGACGGCGAAGGCGCTGAGAGAGTTTTTTGCGGCTTCGTAGTCGGGCACGAGTGAGGCCGCGCCCTTCCTGTCATTCCGGGGCGCGTAGCGAACCCGGAATCTCGAGATTCCGGGTCTGGTCCTTCGGACCATCCCGGAATGACGGTTACGCTTCACCGCCTCGCCTTGAAGAACTCCCTCAGCAACGTCGCTGCTTCGCTCTCGCCAACCGCGGAATAGACCTCCGGGGCATGATGGCAAGTCGGCGACGCAAAGAACCGCACGCCGGATTCCACCGCACCGCCCTTGGGATCGGCGGCGCCGTAATACAGCCGCCGGATCCGTGCAAACGAGATCGCGGCCGCGCACATGGTGCATGGTTCCAAGGTGACATAGAGATCGCAATCGACCAGCCGCTCGGTGCCGATGCTCTCGGCGGCCAGCCGGATCGCCAGTATTTCGGCATGGGCGGTCGGATCGCGGTCGGTTAACGTCCGGTTGGCGGCTGTGGCGATGAGTTCGTAATTGCGCACAATTACGCATCCGATCGGGACTTCGCCGGATTTTCCGGCGTTTTTGGCTGTTTTGAGCGCCAAATCCATGAAAGATGGTGCGGTCATGCCTCGTATCATCAGAAAATACCTGCTACTAGATGCAGCTTCAGCAAAAGTGGATGCCGGTTTTGCGTGAGAATGCGCCTTGAGCCAAGTGCGCGCACGTTATCGCTATGACAACCCTTCCACATCCACCTGATCGCCATTTCATACGTGAGACCATTCATGCCCCGCGATAACGATAAAAACAACGATTCCCGCGGCCGGCGTGACCGGCCCTCCGGTGGCAAGGGCCGCTCCGGCGCTGCCCGCGGTCCCGACAAGAAATTCGCCAAACGCGGTTTTGCCGGCAAAAGCGACGGCGACAAGCGCGACGGCGAACGGCGCCCCTATGCCGGCAAACCCGATGGCGCCAAATCCTATGGCAAGAAGCCCTATTCGGGCCCGGGCAAACCCTATGCCGGCAAACGTGAAGGCGCTCCGCCGCGCTTTAACCGTGACGACCGCCCCGCGCGTGGCGACGGCGAAAAGCGTCCGTATACGCCGCGCGGCGATCGCCCGAATTACAACCGCGACGACCGAGCGCCCCGCTCCGACCGTAGTGATGCCCGTCCCGCCGCGCGATTTTCCGACCGGAAATTCGGCGACAAGAAACCCTACGCGTCGCGCGACGGCGGTGGTGAGAAGCGGCCCTATACGCCGCGTGGCGAAGGATTCCGCAAGGACGGTGACCGGCCGCAGGGAGATCGTCCCTACAGCGCGCGGCCGCCGCGTGATGGCGACCGTCCGCGCGGCGATCGTCCCGAGAGAAAATTCGGCGGCGACAAGAAATTCTCCCGTGGCGCTCCGCGGGACCGCAATAGCGGCCCTGGAGACCGTGGCCCACGCAAGGATTTTGGCAGCCGCCCCGAACGTGGTCCGGATCGCAGCGATTCCAAGCCATGGCAAAAGCGTGATGCTTCTTCGCCAGACCATGAGGGGCGCAATTCTCGTCCTTCCCGCGACGGTGCAAGAAATTTCGACAAGCCTCGCTTCGACAAGCCGCGTTTCGATAAGCCTCGTGACGACCGCGGCGGCGATGAGCGTCCGCGCTTTTCCCGTCCGCGCCAGGATCGTCCCCAAGGAGATCGTCCCCAGGGTGACCGCCCGCGCGGTGATCGCCCGTTTCGCGAGCGGCCGAAGTTCGATCGTCCCAGGGAGGGCCGCGAGGATCGTCCGAAATTCGAACGCCCTCGCGAAAGTGGAAGTTCCTGGCAGGAGCATCCGCGCAGCGACGCGCGTTCCACCGATCGTGACGATCGGCCGCGGCGCGACAACGAGGATGACAGCAAGGTTTTCGTCAAGCGCCCGGCGTTCGGCGGCCGGGGTGAATATCGCGAACGCAAGCCGGACGAGCGGCGTCCGCCGAAGCCGCCGCGCGAAAAGAAATCCGGCGAGCGCATCGCCAAGGTGGTGTCGCGGGCCGGGCTGGCCTCGCGCCGCGACGCCGAGGAATGGATCGTGCAGGGCCGCGTCACGGTCAATGGCCGCGTGATCAATTCGCCGGCGCTCGATGTCACCACCAACGATGTCATATCGGTCGACGGCAAGCCGTTGCCGCCGCGCGAGCGCACCCGGCTGTTCATGTTTCACAAGCCGCGCGGGTTGATGACCACCCATGCCGACCCCGAGGGGCGGCCGACGGTGTTCGACAATCTGCCGGAGGGCCTGCCGCGGCTGATCTCGATCGGCCGGCTCGATTTCAATACCGAAGGCCTGCTGCTCCTGACCAATGATGGCGGGCTGGCGCGCGCGCTCGAGCTGCCGGATACAGGCTGGCTGCGGCGTTATCGGGTTCGCGCCCATGGCGAAGTCACGCAGGCACAGCTCGACGAATTGAAAAAAGGCGTCGAGGTCGACGGCGTCAAATACGGCCCGATCGATGCGACGCTGGAGCGCGACCAGGGCGCCAATGTCTGGCTGGTATTTGCGATCCGCGAAGGCAAGAACCGCGAAGTCCGCAACGTGATGGCGCATCTCGGTCTCGAAGTGAACCGGCTGATCCGGGTGTCCTACGGTCCGTTCCAGCTCGCCGAACTTCCCGAAGGCGAGGTCGAGGAGGTCAAGACCCGGGTGCTACGCGAGCAGCTCGGCGAGAAGATCGCGGCATTGGCGGGGGCGGATTTCAACCGGCCGATGCAGGGCGAGCCACCACCGGAATCCGGCCATGAAGACAGCGATGCGCCGCGCGGCAAAAAGCCGTTCAAGCCGGCCGGCAAGAACGGCCTGATCGCCGACCGCAAGGGCCGCCGCGTGCTGGTGCAGCGCACCGGCAGCGAGGAAGCGCGCGCGCGCAATGAAGCCGAGGCCAACGGCTACGGCCCGCCGCGCCGTCCGCAACGCGGCTATCACGGCAAGCGTGATCTCAAGCCCCGGGATGAATAGGCTTATGAATCTGGAATCTGCCGCCGGGCGCGATCCCGGTGAGGGGTTACGGCTTATCGAACCAGCGTACCCCACCCCAACCCTCTCCCGAT
>Ga0116135_1001113_pt1 | contig 14118 bp, 9 predicted proteins | sample June2015DPH_20_1_FD_89738 | JGI IMG/M metagenome (GOLD analysis project Ga0116135, IMG submission 89738) | Peatland microbial communities from SPRUCE experiment site at the Marcell Experimental Forest, Minnesota, USA - June2015DPH_20_10 | ecosystem: Environmental > Terrestrial > Soil > Wetlands >... | reverse complement strand
GGCGCGAGGCCGGCGCCGGACTGATGCGATGGCACAACGAATATAATGTCGGCACGCTGCAGCGGCCGGGCCTGCAGGCGTTTACTTCGCCCGAGGACGCCGTCGAGAAGACCGCCGGCGGCGAGAACGCCGCCTCCACCATCGGCACTCCCGACGATCTGGTCAAAACCATCAAGAGCCTGATGCAAGTCTCCGGCGGCGTCGGCACCATTGTCGGCTTCGTGCATGACTGGGCCAACCCGGAAAATACCCGCCGCAGCTGGGACATGGTGGCGCGCTATGTGATCCCGGAAATCAACGGTCACATCGCCAAACTGCGCGAATCGCAAAAGTTCCTGATCGAGCACCGCGCGGTGTTCGATCGCGCCGGACAAGCGGTGATGGCCAAGATCATGGAAAACGACAAGGCCGCCGCAGCGCTTTCGCTCACCGGTCCCGGCCGCGTCGCGATTCCCACCATCAACGCGCCGGATTTGCAGCAGGAAGCCGCGAAACGGAAGGCCTGACGCGTGCGATGCGGCAACCCTTGCAGATTTATTTCCAGCGGCACTTGCCACGGTTCTTGAGAGCCTTTGCGCAGGCGCGGCAAAGGGTCTATTTTACAGGTCTTACTTTATAAGTTGGGGCTACGCCGATGACATCGACCCGGACCAGCGATCACAACAAGATTGCGGTCCGATGGATTCACTGGGATCACTGCGACCAATCGGAGCAATTGCCATGTCCATGCAGACTGTGGTTTCGCCCGCGATCACCCTCACGCCGGCCAAACGGACTTCGCTGACGCACATTCCGGGCGATGAGGGCTGGCCGATCGTCGGCCGCACGTTGGCGATCCTCGCGGACCCCAAAGGGGAGGTCGAGCGGATGGCCGCGAAGTACGGCCCCGTCTATCGCAGTCGCGTGCTGGGCGAAACCAGCATCACCTTGCTCGGACCTGAAGCCAACGAACTCGTGCTGTTCGACCAGAGCAGGCTGTTCTCCTCGACCCATGGCTGGGAGACGGTCCTGGGCCGGTTGTTTCCACGTGGCCTGATGCTGCTCGATTTCGACGAACACCGCCTGCACCGGCGTGCGCTGTCGGTCGCGTTCAAGTCCGGGCCGATGAAGTCCTATCTCGCGGCCCTCGACGCCGGGATCGCGGCGCGGGTCGCGCAGTGGAGGGCGCAGCCAGGGCCGATATTGTTCTATCCGGCGATGAAGCAGCTCACGCTCGATCTGGCGGCGACGTCGTTTCTCGGCACCGGCATTGGCCCCGATGTCGACGCGATTACGCGCGCGTTCGTCGATATGGTCGCGGCAGCGGTGACCCCGATCCGTCAACCGTTGCCCGGCACGCAGATGGCGCGCGGAGTCAAGGGCCGCGCCCGCATCGTCGCTTATTTCTCGGAGCAGATTCCGATCCGCCGCGCGAAAGGCGGCGAAGACCTGTTCTCGCAATTGTGCCGCGCCACCCACGAGGACGGCGCGCTGCTCTCGACCCAGGATATCGTCGACCACATGAGTTTTCTGATGATGGCCGCGCACGACACCCTGACCTCGTCGCTGACGTCCTTTGTGGCCGCACTTGCGGCCAATCCGCAGTGGCAGGACAAACTGCGCGAGGAGGTCAACGCGCTCGGCGTCGCCGCGGATGGACCGACGACATCGGACCATCTCGAAGCGATGCCGCTTGCCGAGATGGCGTTCAAGGAGGCGATGCGGATGAAGCCGCCGGTGCCGTCGCTGCCACGGCGTGCGACGCGCGATTTCAGCTTTGGCGGCTATGCGATACCCGCGGGCACGCTGGTCGGAATCAATCCGCTGTTTACCCATCACATGCCGGACATATGGCCCGATCCCGAAACCTTCGATCCGTCGCGCTTTACCGACGAGGCGCAGCGCGGCCGCCATCGCTTCGCCTGGGTGCCGTTCGGCGGCGGCGCCCACATGTGTCTCGGGCTGCACTTTGCCTATATGCAGGCGAAATGCTTCACGCGGCATTTCCTGCAGAATCTCAGTGTCTCGCTGCAGCCCGGCACCACGCCCGACTGGCAGATGTGGCCGATCCCGAAGCCAAAGGACGGATTGCGCGTGGTGCTGTCGCCGGTTGCGTGAGCGGATCAGGCCAAAGCCGGGGCGTCGATGCCGACCACGTCGATCCCATCGGCGCGCCCGCGAATAGCTAGCCGCCCGAGGTCGCGCACCGCAAATGGCGGCGCCGAGCGGAAGCGGTCCATCGCCGCGCGGGACGCGAGAAAGCCGCCGTCGACATTGCGGCTGAGCTCCTCGAGCCGTGCCGCGGTATTCATGACGTCGCCGTTGAAGACGATGGCGCGCTTGACGTCGCCGATCTCGCCGACGATCACCGGCCCGAAATGCAGGCTCCCGCGAATCCGCGGCACAACTCCAAACTCGTGCTGCAATTGGGCCGACGCCTGCGACAGCTCTTCCCGCATGGCCACAAAGCAGCGTAGCGGACGGCAATCGATCGCGCCGTGGTCTTCCCGCCAGGTCACGATCACCTCGTCGCCGACATAGTTGAGGACTTCGCCGCGATAATCCACCACCGCCAGGGTCAGCAGGCGAAACGTGCGGTCGAGCAGACGATGGATGGCGACCCCGCCGAGGCGCTCGGCCAGCCCGGTCGATCCCGCGATGTCGACGAACAGCACGAAGCGGCTTTCCTCGACCGGCGTATGATATCGCCCGATGACGAAATTAAGGAACGCGCGGGGCCCGATGATATTGGTAATTCCGATAACGAGATTTGCCAGAACCACGCATGCAACGGAATAGGTGATGTCGATCCAGAAGGTTCTGTGAGACGGATCGCGGGCAACCCCCGCGATAACGCCACCTAATTGAAAGAAGAGGATGGGAACAATAATCGCAGAGTAGATCGCGCTTCGCACCATCAGACTCGCTGTAAACGAAAGGCTTCCGAGCCAGCCCCGCATCGGACCTTCGAGGATGAATTGCGAAACGCCCCCGAGCGTGACACTGAGGATCAGTCCGTATAGGATTCCCACGGCTATCTCTTTTGCAGAGGTAAAACCCTGTGAGAGAGCATAGCCGGCGGCCCCGATCGTGCTGGCCGTAACGATGACCGCAAGCAGTCGCAATTTTTTCTCAAGCCTTGCGTTCATTCCGCCTGCCTCCGCGTTGACTCGACCATACACGGAACCCGGTCACGGTTCGACGAAACACGACTACTCGATAAACGTCGTGAGCTGCGCGCCCTCGTCCGCCACGAACACCGCGATCAGTTCGGCAGGCTCGGTGTTGCTCGCATTGGCCGAGATCAGATGCGTGGCGCCCGGGGGTTCAAAGAAAGACTGGCCTACCTTGAAGGTCTCAACCGGGCCGCCGCCAAGCTGCGAGCGGATCTCGCCCTTGGTGACATAGGCGGTGACCGAGCCCGCATGCCGATGCGCGCGGGTAAATCCGCCGGGACCATAGAACACCCGCACGATGGTGACGCGCTTGCCTGGCACATTCGGCAGCGCGTAGGACGCAATCGGCTCGACGGTATCAAGTGCCGACCCGACGGGATTGCTTGCCGCGCAAAGCGGAGCCGCGATCGTCGAGATGGCGTCCATGGTGAGCGGCAACGCCTTCCCGGCGACAAACGCGCAGGCGAGACCGGCCATGATGGTCATATAGACCGGCATATGAACCTGGCTGGCTTCAGTCCTTGCCACACCCACGATTGCGGACATTGACGCCTCCTCTGAAGGACTATCCGGTGTGCTGATCGAACGCCTTGCGCATGGTGACATACCCTTGCTGCTGCGCGGTCCAGTTGCGCCCGCCGGTGATGGCGCCATCGACCACCAGATCGTGCCCGTTGATGAAACTGGATTCGTCGCTGGCCAGAAACACCGCGGCATGGGCAATGTCCTCAGGCAATCCGGCCCGCGGTATCGGCTGTGCGCTCTTGGTGACCTCGCGCATCACCTCGGGGGTTTTCTCGGCGGCTTCCGTGGACAAACCCAGCGCCTTGCCGAAAATGCCGGTGGCGATAGCGCCCGGCGAAATGCTGTTGACGCGGATGCCGGATTCGCCAAGCTCCATCGCGACGCATTTGGTCAGGTGAATCACGGCGGCCTTGGCCGCGCCATAGACGACCGACGACGAAAAGCCGGCGAGCCTGCCGGCAATGCTGCCATTGTTGATGATGCTGCCGGAACCCTGGCGGCGCATCTGGGGCGCTGCGTGTTTCATGCCCAGCATCACGCTGCGCAACAGCGTCGCCATCGCGGCGTCGAAGCGCGCCGCGTCGAGGTCCTCGATGCCGCCGGTCTGCGCCGGGCCGCCGGCATTGTTGAACAGGCAATCGATGCGGCCGAATCTGTCGACCGCCTGGCCGATCAAGGCGCGGATATCTTCCTCGATCGTGACATCGGTCCGGCGAAACACGCAGGCCGCGCCGAGCTTTTCGGCGAGCCGTTCGCCCTCCGGCGCGCGGCGGCCGGCGATAATGATTTTCGCGCCCTCCGAGACAAAAATCTCGGCGGTGCGCAGGCCGATGCCGCTTGTCGCGCCGGTGATGACCGCGACCTTCCCGTCCAGCCGTCCCATCTCGCTCTCCTTTTTGACAAGGTTGGGTCCAATATATCTCCGGCCGGCCGGAACAACGCAAGCCATGTATGGCGGCGCGGCGTTGCGCTGCACCGAGGGTGGCATTTTACACGTATACCCATCATGCCCGGCACTTGGTCCGGCTTTGCCGGACCAGGCACGGATCCCCTTGTGACGGCCATTCTCGCAGCGCGTTATTTTGTTCTATGCTCGGCCTTGTTCCGGATGAGCTGATCGGCTGATGTGACCCATGGCAAGATTGATCGACGAGTTTCGGCAGGGCTGGCAGGGAACCTCGCGGCTATCTCCGCTATTGAGCATTGGATTTGCGGCAGCCTGCATCGCAGTCTCGACCGCGGCGCGGTGGGGTCTTTCGTTGGTCCGGCCGGACGTCTATTTCACCCCTTATTTTCCAGCGGTGTTCTTTGCCACCGCACTCGGCGGTTTCCGGATCGGGATCGCGACCGCCATTCTGGGCGGCCTGTTCGGCATGACGCTGAATTTCGGCGATGCCCCGACCGATTTTGCAAGACTGGCGCTGTCGACGATCTATCTGATCGTGTGCGGCCTCACGATCTGGGGTATCGAGCACTATCGAACGGTCGCCTTAAATCAGCGGGAAATCGCCAGGCGCCTGATTCTGGAGGAGGCCTATCGCAAGCTCGTCGTCGACGAGCTCCAGCACCGGCTGAAAAACAAATTGTCGACCATTCACGCGGTGCTGCATCAGGTGCTGCAGGATCAACCGCAGATCTGGGCCAGGATCGACCATCGGATGCGGGCGCTGTCGGCGACCGACGACCTGATCGCAAAGGTCGATGGCCGCGGTTGCGACATCAAGGATCTGCTGCTCTCCGAGCTCGGGCCTTATGGACATGTCCGGTTCAACTTGAACGGCGAGCGGCTGTTTCTTCCGGCCAAACTGGCGGTGAGCCTGGCATTGATATTTCACGAATTGGCGACCAATGCCGGCAAATACGGCGCGTTTTCATCCGCCCGCGGGTTATTACAGGTATCGTGGTCGGTGACCGACGATCGCCTCAATATTGCCTGGGACGAAACCGAAGGACCCTCGGTCAGCGCGATTGGAGCCGCCGGCTTTGGCAGTAAATTGCTGAAAACGGCGCTCGGGCCTTTTGAGGGCAAGACCGAAATGACCTTTTTGAAGACCGGCGTTCATTGCACGATGCAATGCCGCATACCCGCCAGTTGAGTTTTGCGAGTTGAACTCCCTGGCGCATTCCGAAATCGCGTTGACATTTTATTAATGACGATCAGGACGGTACTGATCCAAAAACGCTCGCCGCGGGGTTGTCACCGCTTTTCCGGGCTCCATTTAACCAAACCTACAAGAGAGTTTGACAAATTCGGCGGCTATGCAAAGCCCGATCCGCCAGGACCTGCACGCCGCGACGCAAGACGACAGCGAATGCGCCGTTGACAGCGACCTGAGCATCCTGCGGGATGTTTTCAGAATGCTCCCGACGGGTGTCACCGTTCAGGACGAGCAGGGCCGCTTCCTGCTGGTCAACGACGCTGCCGCGGCCCAGCTCGGGCTGGCCGATGGGCAATCGTCCGCGCTGGCCTCGCAGCCATTGAACGACCGCCGCGAAGTCGGCCTTGCATTCCTCCGCGCCGGGCGCGCCGCCGTTGCCGAAGAATGCGTCACCGGCGGCCAGGGCAAGCAGGTCTTTCTCACGGCCCATCGTCCGGTCCGCATCGCGGACCGCAATCTCTTGATTTCGAGTTCCGCCGACATCAGCGAGCAAAAGGCCGTCGAGGATCATCTGTTCCGGTCGGCCTACTTTGACGAATTGACTAACCTGCCGATGCGGCGTGTGATCGAGCACCGTGCCAACAGCCTGATCCGGCACGACGGCGTATGCCCCAAATTCGCGCTGGCGTTTCTCGACATCGATAATTTCAAGCACATCAACGATTATTACGGCCATCCGATCGGGGACGCGCTGCTGATAGAGGTCGCCAAGCGGCTCGGGCTGGATCTGCGCGAGTCCGACATGCTGTCGCGGATCAGCGGCGACGAATTCATGCTGTTGCTCAACCCGATCCAGAACCAGCAAGAGGTGGTGGAATATATCGAGGCCACGCTGCAGCGGCTGAAAGCGCCGTTCTTCATCGACGGATCGGAAATATTCGCCTCGACCTCGATCGGGGTCAGCCTTTATCCCGATCATGGACGCAGCTATGACGTGCTGCGCCAGAATGCCGACATCGCGATGTACCGCGTCAAGAACGAGGGCAAGGGTGCGGCGGCCTTCTTCGACGCCGGCATGGAACGCGAGGCGCTTGAGCGGATGAAAGTCGAGCAGTCGCTGCGGCTGGCCATTCTCGACAAGCGCTTTTGCTGCGCGTTTCAGCCGAAAGTCGACATCCGGAGCCGGGATATCAAGGGCATCGAGGCGCTGGTCCGTCTGCGCGACGACGAGGGCGTGATCCAGGCCCCCGGCACCTTCATCAACCTCGCCGTGGAATTGGGACTGATCGACGAACTGACGCATCTGGTACTGGCGGAGATCGTCAAGTCGATCGATCTCATCAACGAGACATTTGGCCATGACACCAGCATCAGCATCAACGTCGCGGCCAAGCAGGCCGGCAATCCTGAGTTCATGCGCTCGTTTGCGCAGGCGCTCGAGGCGACCGGTTTTCCAAGACGCTTCATGATCGAGGTGACGGAAGATGCGTTCGTCGCCAAAACCCGTTTCCAGGACGAGATTCTGCCGATCTTCCGCAAGCTGGGCGTCGGGATCTCGATCGACGATTTCGGCATCGGCTATTCTTCGCTGTCGGCGTTGGCCGACATCACCGCCGACGAAATCAAGATCGACCGGTCGTTCATTACCGACATCCATCTGCGTCCGCGCAGCCAGGGAATCCTGCGGGCGATCGAATCGCTCAGCGAGGCGCTGGGCATGACCGTCGTCGCGGAGGGCATCGAAACCTTCGAGGAACTCGCCTATCTGCAGGCCGCCACCCGAATCCGCTACGCCCAGGGATTCTATTTTTCCAGACCGATTTTTCTCGAAGAACTCAAGCCAACCGTTCCCGTTATAAGCGACGCACGCGTCAGTTTGGCGAGCCGCCCGCCGCAAGAGGGCCGCCAGGCCCAGGCCCGGAATGAGCGCTATCGCCGCTAGGCGCGCGTCCTTACTATCGCCGCAGCCCCGTAAGGCTTATAAACGTCCCGGAAACCCCGCGGCGCACGCGGCCAGTCTCATTCACGGGAAGTCGCATGCATCCTGTCTCGCTGGTTCTGAATATATTCTGGGTTCTTTGCGGCGGCCTGTGGATGGCGGCCGGCTGGGTCATCGCCGCCATCATCATGGCCATCACCATTATCGGCCTGCCCTGGGCGAGGGCCGCGTTCAACATCGCCGCCTATACGCTGTTGCCGTTCGGACAAAAGGCGGTGCGCCGCGACAGCCTGACCGGTCAATCCGATCTGGGCACCGGGCCGCTGGGGCTGATCGGCAACCTGATCTGGTTCGTGCTGGCGGGCTGGTGGCTGGCACTCGGGCACATCGTTACCGCGGTCGTGCTGGCCGTGACCATCATCGGCATCCCCTTCGCCTGGGCCCATGTGAAGCTCGCCGGCATCGCGCTGTGGCCGATCGGCAAGGTGATTGTTCCAGCCTGATCAGCCGGTCGGATCCGCCTTGCCCAGCGCCTTGATCGCCTCCTCGACGCTTTGAAACAGATGGTCCGGGCCCAAGAGTTCACCGACACCGAAACGTGCGATGGCCTCCTGGGCGCGAACGGATTCAAGCCGCGCGATGGCGAAGTCGACCTCGTCGGCGTGACATCTGCGAATGAGGTCGGTCAACACCTGCGCGGCAGTGAAATCAATCTCGACAATGCCGGTCGCCTCGAGCACCAGCAGCCGGGGCTTCTGGGGGGAGGACTTCAAGGCGGCCAGAATACCGTGCCGGAAATCATAGGCGTTGAGAAAAGACAGCGGGGCCTGGAATCCCGCGACAATGATGCCGGGCTCGCGTTCACCGGGCAGATTTGAACTCGACGGCCACCAGATCGAGGTTCCGGACACGCGTTCGAAGACGAGTACCCGCGCGCGGGTCGTGCTCCATATGCCGTGCAGCAGCGAGAGCGCAATGCCGATTCCAACCCCTTGTTCGATCGGCAGAACGATGATCGCGGCCGCCGTCAGCAGGATCAGTAGGAATTCGCCCAGCGACTGCCTGAAGATCGTGACGATCTGGCCGACACGGATGATTCGGAGCGCGACGAACAGAAGAACGCCGCCGAGCGCGGCATTGGGGATCTGACGCAGCAGCGATGCGCCGAACACCAGCAGGAGGATCACGATCGCCACCGCGGCGAGGCCGGCGAACTGGGATTGTCCGCCGGTTTCGGAAACCACGCCGGTGCGCGGCGGGCTGGCATCGACCGGAAATGCGCCGATCAGTCCCGACAGGATACTGCCGACGCCGACGCCGACGAAATCGCGGTCGACATCCGGCGGCTCGTTGGGGTTGGACGGAAAAGATCGCGTCGTGGCCGCCGTTTGCACCATGACGACAATTGCGATGATGAGACTGAGCGACAGCAGGCTCGTCAGCCGGCTGGCCGAGACGACCGGGATCGCGACCACCGGCATTGTTACCGTGACCGCACCGAGCACGCTGACGCCCCGGCTCTCAAGCGCGAACAGCACCACGGCCGCGCTCGCCAGCGCAAGACCGATCAGCGCGCCGGGAATCCGCGCATCGATTTTCTCGGACAAGGCAATGATCGCCCAAACGCCGAAACCAATGACAAGCGTGAACGGGTTGGTCTGGCCCAGATGCTCGGCGAGGGTTACCAGGCGCTCCAGCATCGGGCCCTCGGGCGTCGGCAGACCGAGGATCTCCGGCAGCTGCGAAATCAGGATGTGTACCGAGATGCCGACAAGAAAGCCTGTGGTCACCGGGATCGAGAGCAGATCGGCGATCCAGCCGAGGCGGAAAATTCCCGCGGCGAGCAGGAAAAGCCCGACCATCAGCGCGAGCGCCGCGGCAAGCGTCAGGTAGTCGGGCGAGCCGGATGCGGCCAGCACGGCGAGACCGCCGGCGAAGATCGGGGTGATCGTCGAATCCGCGCCGCTGGACAGGAAGCGGTTGCTTCCGAAGGCGGCGAATGCGAGCGATCCCGCCAGAAAGGCGAAAAAGCCGATCTGCGGGGTGAACCCGCCCAGCCGCGCCGTCGCCATCTGTTCGGGAATGGCGATCGCGGCCAGCGTCAGGCCCGCAAACAGGTCGTGGCTGAGGAATTGAATGCGGTACCCGTTCAGCGAGCGGAACAGCGGCCACGCCTTGCTCGTATCAACGGAATCCGCGGCGCCGGAAGTCTTCGCCATTGCTTGTTGCCCCCTGGAGATGCGCGGGTCCGATCCGCGCGTTTTTCAGGCTACGCTTATCATGACGGTTCGGGGGCGGAAATAACGGCGGAGAACCACGAAACCTCGCCCGACAGCCCTTGCCGATATCGGGCAAACGAGCACGAGTGCGGCTTTTCTTGATTGAACGCCGCGTTGGCGTGGCGGCCACGAGGACCCCCTCATGACCCCCGCCCCCCAAAACATCAATTAAGGTTTAAGTAACCGGATTCCCTAACGGGTATGCCATTTATGCATCGTATGCCTAATACCCTTGGAGTAGGGGAATGTGGAATTTAGCCTCCAGCATTTGGGGTAGAGTTGGAAAGCTCGGAACCTCGGCCATCGGATCGTATCACACCGCCGTCTCTGCCCGGCGGGGCCCGGTGCTATGGCTTGTCCTCGGAGGGGTTTTCCTGATCGCGGCGATCATCGTCGGCACCGTCGTAATGGTCGGTGAATTTCGCGAGAGCGCGCTGCGCAACACTGAGCGTGAACTCGAAAATACGGTGCTGCTGTTGACCCGGCACTTCGATCAGCAGTTCGAAGATTCCGATGTCATTGCAAGCAACCTGATCTCCCAGATGCAGATTTCCGAGATCGTCTCGCCCGAGATTTTCCGGAGCCGGCTGTCTTCTCCTGAAGCACACCTGGAGTTGAAGTCGAAGGTCAGCGTTTCGTCCTATATCGGCGACGTCAACATCTTCGATGCGGACGGAAATCTGATCAACACGTCGGGGGTCTGGTGGCCTCGGCCGGCGGCCAATATCGACGATCGGGCCTATTTCAAAGCTCTCAGATCAGACCCACAATCCAAAACAGCCATGGTCGAATCGGTTCGCAGCCATTCCACCGGCAACTGGGCCACGATCATCGCCTATCGACTGACAGGACCTGACGGGGTTTTTCTCGGCGTGATGGCGAGGCGAATCGACCCCATTAATTTTGAGAACTTTTTCGCATCCGTCGCGCTCGGCGAGGGTGCGGCAATTTCCATGTTCCATCGCGATGGAACGATGCTGGCGCGTCACCCTCATGCCGAATCGATGATCGGGCAAAGATTAAAGGGGCTTCCACTGCTAAACAAAGTCCTGACCTTAGGCGGTTATCAGACTCTGCGTCTGAAAAGTCCCATCGATGGTAAGGATAGACTCGGGTCAGCGGGTGAATTGAGCCATTTTCCAATCGTGATTTTCGCGACCACGACGGTTGCGGCCGCGCTGGCCGACTGGCGTGCCCAAACCAGAATCATGATCGCAGCGGCCGTTCTCTCCGCCTCGGTGATCGCGATCCTTCTATTCCTGATCGTCAGGCGGATGACCAGGCAGCACCGGGAATCGCAGCAGCGACTGGCGCAGGAAAAGCATCAGCTCGATACCGCCCTCAACAACATGACACAGGGCCTTGTGCTGTATGATGCATCGGCACGGGTCGTCGTCTGCAACCAGCGCTATATCGATATGTACGGCCTGTCGACCGCGGACGTAAGGCCTGGTACGCATTTTTACGACGTTATCCGGCGTCGCAAGGAGATCGGATCCCTCAAGGGGGACGTCGATGAGTTTTGTGCGACCGTGCTGGGCAACGTCGCGCAGGGTGAGGTTGTTCACAGCATTGTCGAATCCGCGGACGGACGTTCGGTTCAGGTCGTGGTTCGGCCGCTGCTGCAAGGCGGCTGGGTTGTGACAATGGAAGACATCACGGAGCGTCGCAATCTCGAACAGGAACGCGACCGCAATCATGCATTCCTGCGCCAGATCATCGACCACATACCGACCCAGATCACGGTGAAGGACGTGTGCGATCGCCGTTACGTCCTGGTCAATCGGGTGGCCGCGACCCAGTTCGGGCTGTCGCGTGAAGAGATCGTCGGCAAGACGACCTTCGATCTGTTTCCGAAGGCAGCCGCCGATATCATCGTTGCAGACGACGAAAAAGCCCTGCAATCCGCCGACGGCCTGTTCCTGGACGAGTTCCTGGACAAGCGCCCGGTGGTAAGCCAGGCGCTGGGCCCGCGCTATATCACATCAAGGCGCATCGGAATTCCGGATCAGGCCGGCCAAATGCGGTACATCATCAACGTGGTCGACGATGTCACCGACCGCCGGCGCGCCGACGAGAAAATCGCGCACCTTGCGCGTTACGACGCGCTGACCGATCTGCCGAACCGGGTACTGTTCCGCGAGTGGGTCGAACGCGAGTTGCGGAGAATCGGCCGCGGCGAGCAGTTCGCGTTGCTGTATATCGACATCGACGAGTTCAAGGGCATCAACGATTCGCTCGGGCATCATGTCGGCGATGAATTGCTGAAGGCCGTGGCCGGTCGCCTGAAGAGCTGCATCAGAGAGAGCGATTTTGTGGCGCGGCTTGGCGGCGACGAGTTCGCGGTGGTTCAGACAAACGTCGATAAACCCGCCGATGTGGTGGAATTCGTCACCCGAATCCATGAGGCGATACGGCAACCCTATCAATGCCTTGGCCATCAGCTCTCGAGCGATGCCAGCATAGGCATCGCATTGGCTCCGCACGACGGCACCGATCTGGATCAGCTCATCAAGAATGCCGATCTGGCGATGTATGGCGCCAAGGCCAGCGGACGCCGCACCCATCGCTTCTTCGAGCCGGCCATGGATGCCAGCGCAAGAGCGCGGCTTATACTGCAGCAGGATATGCGTCACGCGCTCGCGGATGGCGGTTTCGAAATCCACTATCAGCCGCTTGTCAATCTTCGCGATGACGAGGTGACCGGCTGCGAAGCCCTGCTGCGCTGGCGCCATTCCGAACGCGGCATGATTTCTCCGGCGGAATTCATCCCGGTAGCGGAAGACACCGGCCTGATCGTTGAGCTCGGCGAATGGGTGCTGAGAACCGCCTGCGCCGAGGCGGCCAACTGGCCGGATCATGTCCGCCTTGCCGTCAACGTCTCGCCCGTGCAGCTGAAATGCTTGACGCTGCCGCTGAAGGTCGCGGCCGCGCTTGCGGCCTCAGGTCTTCCGGCCAGCCGGCTCGAACTTGAAATTACCGAGGCGGTGCTGATCGGCGATGACGAGGCGGCGCTGGCCATCCTGCATCAGCTCCGCGCCATTGGCGTTCGCATCGCGCTGGACGATTTCGGCACCGGCTATTCCTCGCTGAGCTATCTGAAGCGTTTTCCGTTCGACAAAATCAAGATCGACCGCTGCTTCGTCAGCGACATCGCGGAGATCGACGGCTCATCGGTGATCGTGCAGGCGGTGGTGAACATCGCCGCCGCGGGCAACATGACGACGACCGCGGAGGGCGTCGAAACCCAGCAGCAAAAGGAACGGCTGCGCGCGCTGGGTTGTACCGAGATGCAGGGCTATCTGTTCAGCGCCGCCAAGCCCGGTCCCGAGGTGAGGCAAATGCTGGGTGCACGCCGCGAAAAAGCGACGGTCGCGGCTTAGAGCATGATCCGGAAAAGTGGGAACCGGTTTTCCGAAAAGGTCATGCTCAAACCAGAAGATGGGCGACGAGCATGATTCAACCCAGTTGAATCATGCTCTAGGGGCAACGGTTCGTGGCTGCATCAACAGGTTTTAACGGGGTAATGCCATCCCGGACGTCTGCGCGCGTGATCGACGCCGGCCGGCGCCCTGGCCGGAACAAAAGTATGGGCGGCACGCTCAAGACCAGTCTTCGCGTCCCGGTTCGAGCGCGGCACCTTTGAGGTTTCGCATGGCCATCAAAAATTTCGCTTGATATAAGATAGAGCCTATTAGACGATACAACCTCCGGAAGATCGCTTTGGCCGCCGGACTTTATTTCATATTTTCGGGTGGAATTTTGAAAAAGCGAATAATTTTATTACTGGACGGCACATGGAACGACTCGGATTTTGGTCCTTCAGATACCAATATCGTTCGGATTAGAGAGGCAATTGCGCAGACGTTGAATGCGCGAATCTCCCAGGCGGCCACTCGCTCAGATTCGACCATTCCCGAAACAGGCAGTGGAGAGGAAAAGGTAACGCCGACTACTACGAATGAACTTCAAAATATTGTTTTTTATGAAAGGGGTGTCGGCACAGGGGCGTTCTTGGATCGGTTTTTCGGCGGGGCATTCGGACAAGGATTAAGCGACAACATCCGCCGAGCTTACAAATTTCTTTCATTTCATTTCGAAGAAGGTGATGAGGTATTCAT
>Ga0116135_1001110_pt1 | contig 14128 bp, 14 predicted proteins | sample June2015DPH_20_1_FD_89738 | JGI IMG/M metagenome (GOLD analysis project Ga0116135, IMG submission 89738) | Peatland microbial communities from SPRUCE experiment site at the Marcell Experimental Forest, Minnesota, USA - June2015DPH_20_10 | ecosystem: Environmental > Terrestrial > Soil > Wetlands... | reverse complement strand
GCGAGATGCGCTCCTTCTCGACATCGACGTCGAGCACCACGGCCTTGACCATGTCGCCCTTCTTGAAGTTGTCGATCACCTGCTCGCCCGGCAGCTTCCAGTCGAGATCGGACAGATGGACCATGCCGTCGACGTCGCCCTCGAGGCCGAGGAACAGGCCGAACTCGGTCTTGTTCTTGACCTCGCCCTCGACCGTCGATCCGACCGGGAACTTCTCGATGAACACTTCCCAGGGATTGCGCATGGTCTGCTTGAGGCCGAGCGAAATCCGGCGCTTGACCGAATCGACTTCGAGAACCTGCACTTCGACTTCCTGCGAGGTCGAAACGATCTTGCCGGGATGCATGTTCTTCTTGGTCCACGACATTTCCGAGACGTGGATCAGACCTTCGATGCCCGGCTCCAGTTCGACGAACGCGCCGTAGTCGGTGATGTTGGTGACGCGGCCGGTGAAGCGCGAATTGAGCGGATACTTGGCCTCGATGCCCTGCCACGGATCATCAAGCAATTGCTTCATGCCGAGCGAGATGCGGTGGGTCTCGTGGTTGATCTTGATGATCTTGACCTTCACGGTCTGACCGATGGTCAGCACTTCGGTCGGGTGATTGACCCGGCGCCAGGCGATATCGGTGACGTGCAGCAGGCCGTCGATGCCGCCGAGGTCGACGAACGCACCGTAATCGGTGATGTTCTTGACGACGCCGTCGATGACCTGACCCTCTTCGAGATTCTGCACCAGTTCCTGGCGCTGCTCGGCGCGGGTCTCTTCCAGAACGGTCCGGCGCGACACCACGATGTTGCCGCGGCGCCGGTCCATCTTGAGGATCTGGAACGGCTGCGAATTGTTCATCAGCGGCGCGACGTCGCGGATCGGGCGGATATCGACCTGGGAGCGCGGCAGGAAGGCCACCGCGCCGTCGAGGTCGACGGTGAAGCCGCCCTTGACCTGATTGAAGATGACGCCGTGAACCTTCTCGTTGTTGTTGAAGGCCTTCTCGAGCTTGCCCCAGCTCTCCTCGCGGCGCGCCTTGTCGCGCGACAGCACGGCTTCGCCGAGCGCATTCTCGATGCGGTCGAGAAACACCTCGACCTCGTCGCCGACCTTGAGTTCGCTTTCGCGGCCGGGTCCTGCGAATTCACGCAGCGCCACGCGGCCTTCGGTCTTGAGGCCGACGTCGATGACGGCCATGTCCTTCTCGATCGCAACCACAATGCCCTTGATGACAGAGCTTTCCTGCAGGTTGCCGCCGGCGAAGGACTCGTCGAGCATGGCGGCAAAATCGTCGCGGGAAGGATTATAGGAAGCAGCAGTCGAAGCCATTTGTTCTCCAGATGCGGGTATCGCCGGCGATTGGGGTTAAGTGGCGTATCGGGCGTGAAGTGTTAGAGGTCCGCAACCCCTAACGACCGCGTTTGCGAAAAGCGCAACAGCGGGCCGGCAGCATGACTGCACGTTCGATACGTTGGTTTTTATCCGGAACCTGAACGAGGCAAATCGGCCTCGGGATATCGATGTTCAAGACCTGGAGCGGGCTTTCCTCCAATGACGGCAGCGGTTTCGTTTGAACACGCTCATACGAAAACGTTCAAACCCGCTGCCGGCCCGCTCGGACGGCCTCGACAATGTCGATGGCGGCCCGGACGCCGCCTTCTATATCCAAATGCGAGTTATCGAGCAAGTGAGCATCCGCTGCCGCTTTCAGGGGGGCGGTCGGCCGGTTCCGGTCGCGTTCGTCGCGCCGCAGAATATCGGCCAGCACCGCGGCCTCGTCGGCGTCCTCACCCCTGGCCCTGGCTTCCAGGGTCCGGCGCCGGGCGCGGACTTTCGGGTCGGCGACGACGAAAATCTTCACATCGGCGTCCGGGCAGATCACGGTTCCGATGTCGCGGCCGTCGAGCACCGCGCCCGGCGGACCGGCCGCGAATTGCCGCTGAAAGTTCAGTAATACCTCCCGTACCCTGGGAATCGCCGAGACCACGGAGGCGGCGTCGCCCACTTCCTGGGTCTTCAGCGCCGGATTGCCGAATTTTTCGGGATCGAGCTCAAGCGCCGCGGAGACCGCGAGTACCTCGTCGGTCAGGTCGGCGCCGGCGTCGAGCAGCGCCTTGGCGACCGCCCGGTAGATCACGCCGGTATCAAGGTGACGATAGCCGTAATGCTTGGCGAGGCGCTTGCCGAGCGTGCCTTTTCCCGAGGCCGCCGGTCCGTCGATGGCGATGATCATGAAAACTCCGCCCCCAGCGAACGCATCATCGGAATGAAATCCGGAAAACTGGTGGCGATGAACGCGGTATCGTCGACCTTGACCGGCTTGTCGGAGGCAAGACCCATCACCAGCGCCGACATCGCAATACGATGATCCATGTGGGTGGCGACCAGACCATCGCCCGCGACATGGCCCTTGCCTTCGACGATCAGGTCATCGCCCACGATCTCGACCTTGACGCCGTTGACGCGCAGCATCGCGGCAGTCGCCTCCAGCCGGTCGGATTCCTTGACCCGCAATTCCTGCAGGCCGCGCATGATGGTGGTGCCTTCGGCAAAGGCCGCTGCTACCGCCAGCACCAGATATTCGTCGATCATCGAGGGCGCGCGCTCCGGCGGCACCTCGACGCCACGCAGCCGCGAGGCGCGCACCCGAAACTGCGCCATCGGCTCGCCGGCGTCGCCACGAACCAGGCTTTCCTCGATCGAGGCGCCCATCTCGCGCAGCGTCGTGAACAGCCCGGTGCGCAGCGGATTGGTCATGACATCCGACAGCACGATGTCGGAACCTTCGACAATCAATGCCGCCACGATCGGGAATGCCGCCGATGACGGATCGGCCGGCACCACAACTTCCGCGCCATGCAGTTCAGGCTGTCCGATGAGGGCGATGCTGCGGCCGTGACGGCCTTCCGGCGTTGAGACGATCTGCGCGCCGAAATGTTTCAGCATCAGCTCGGTGTGGTCGCGGCTGGCCTCGGTCTCGATCACGGTGGTGACGCCAGGCGCGGCCAGCCCTGCCAGCAGCACGGCGGATTTGATCTGCGCCGAAGCCACCGGGGTGCGGTAAAGAATCGGCAACGGGTCGCGCGCGCCATGGAGCGTCAGCGGCAGGCGGCCGCCTGGCCCGCTGGCGCCGACCCTGGCGCCCATCAATTCCAGGGGATCGAGCACCCGCCGCATCGGTCTCGAGCGCAGCGACGCGTCGCCGTCGAAAACAGCCGTGATCGGGCAACCGGCGACCGCGCCCATCACCAGCCGGCAGCCGGTGCCGGAATTGCCGAAATCGAGCGGGGCCTCCGGCTGCGCGAACCCGGTCACCCCGACGCCGCGTACCGACCAGGCAAAATCCCCGGATCGTTCCACCCGGGCGCCCAAAGCCCGCATGGCTTTGGCGGTATTCAACACGTCTTCGCCCTCCAGCAGGCCCGAAATCCGGGTTTCGCCAACCGCCAGCGCGCCCAAAATCAGGGCACGGTGCGAAATCGACTTGTCGCCGGGAACCCGGACCTTCCCGGTCAGGGGTCCGCTGGAGCGGGCTTCAAGCGGCGTCGGTCGATCTGCAAGGTGATCCGAATGGGTCAAGATTGTGTCCTCTGCGCTGGCGGCAGGTATCACATGGGGCGCGCGGCGTCACGATAGCCTCTGTCTCCCGCAAAGCGCTATTGACAGCAGCGTCTCAACTAGCCAAGTGAAGCACCGTTTTTCGAAAAATTCCCAGGATTCCACACGTGGCCAAATCCGATCTCGGAACCAAACGCATTTGCCCGACGACGGGTAAGAAATTCTACGACCTCAACAAGAACCCGGTGATCTCGCCCTATACTGGCGAGGTGGTGCCTATCGCGCCGATTCCACCACCGCGCACCCGCGCCGACGCCGCCGCGCGCGCCAGCGCGGCCGCCGCCGCCTCGGCCGCCGAGGCAACGCCGGAACCGGTCGAGGCGGAAGAATTGGTGCCGCTCGAGGAAGCCGACGCCGAGGAGAACACCGGCAAGGTCAAGGCTGTCGTTCCCGAATCGGAAGACGATATCGAGATCGACGAAACCATCGAAGACGACGATGATGATGATTCGACCTTCATCGCCGACGAGGAAGAAGGCGACGAGGACGTCACCGACATTATCGGCGACGTCGGCGGCGACGAGGAGACTTGAGATCAGCCCTGAACTGTGTTCAGGGTTTTGCCCGCGCCGCCCACAGGCGTGTGGAGAGCATGATCCGAAGGACCATGCTCTGACGACAGGTTAAGGGGCCATAGCTCAGCTGGGAGAGCGCTTGCATGGCATGCAAGAGGTCGGCGGTTCGATCCCGCCTGGCTCCACCAGCCTTCGCAGGCTGCGCCTGCTTCGGCTCGGCAAGCCCCATCGAAGCGAAGGCTGCCGCGTCGTTGCCCGAAGGGCGAAGACGGGCCTCGGCAAGTCTGGCTCCGACATTATAGTCTTTGCCGCGAAGGCAAGCCCTAGCCTCCCGCGTTATAGCCTCCACAGCGAATACGGGCCTCGGCAACCGATGAAATACGTTTACATCCTAGAAAGTCAGGATCTCGAGCACTTCTACGTCGGCATCACCGACGACGTGCCAGCTAGATTGGTCAAGCACAACGCGGGCAAAGTGGCGCATACTTCGAAATACAGACCGTGGAAGTTGAAAACCTATGTCGCGTTTAGCGACGAAAAGCAGGCTTTCGCATTTGAAAATATTTGAAGTCTGGCTCCGGCCGCGCCTTTGCGAAGAAGCGCCTGTGACGACTGAAACCGCCGCAAGCAGCTACTCCCCGAGCGCGGAATTCAGCCGGTCACGAAGGCCGATCAGCTGGTTCTTCATCGCCGTCAGCTCGGTGACCGAGCAGGCCGAGGCGGCAAGGATCGCCTGGGGCACCGCCCGGGCCTTTTCGCGAAGGGCCTGCCCCCGGGAGGTCAGCGCGATCAGCACTTGCCGCTCGTCTTCGGTGCTGCGGGTGCGCTTGATGAGTTCGGCGGCCTCGAGCCGCTTGAGCAGCGGGGTCAGGGTGCCGGAATCGAGAAACAGCCGATCGCCGATCTCCCTGACGGACAGGCCGTCGCGCTCCCACAGCACCAGCATCGCCAGATATTGCGGATAGGTCAGCCCGAGCCTGTCAAGCAACGGCTTGTAGACCCGGTTGAACGCGTGCGCGGTGGAATAGATCGCGAAACACAGTTGATTGCCGAGCAGCAGCGGCTGGTCGATCCCGTTTTTCTTGGCCATGGGCCACCTCGTCAGATCACAGACTCACCGGTTCATTCTGGGCCCGGCCCTGCCCGCAATCAATTGCAGCCAATTAAATTGTACACGTTCAATATTTGTTGTATTGCACACAATTCAATTGTGTGCAATACAAATGGCGTTGAAACCGCAACCGGAGGAGACCACCATGTCGGTAAATGTGCTCTACAAAACCAGCGCCAAGGCTACTGGCGGCCGTGACGGCGAGGCTGCCACGCTGGATGGATCGTTGAAAGTCAAACTCGCCACGCCGAAGGAACTCGGAGGCGGCGGCGGCGCCGGCAACAATCCCGAACAGCTTTTCGCGGCCGGATATGCCGCCTGCTTCATCGGTGCGATGAAGTTCGTGGCTTCGCAAGGCGGCCCGAAAGTGCCCGCCGATGCGTCGGTGACCTCGACCGTGGGCATCGGACCGCGCGCGGCCGGCGGCTTTGGCCTGGATATCGCCCTCGACGTCTCGCTGCCCGGGCTTGCCCGCACCGAGGCCGAGGCTCTGGTGGAGAAGGCACACCAGGTATGCCCCTATTCCAACGCCACGCGGGGCAATGTGGATGTTCGGCTGAAGGTTGTGTAACGGCCCGCCCAAGACAATCGCGGGCTGTTCGCCGCACCTAAGTCGACCGGCGGCCGGCGAGGTCCACCTCGACGGCCGTCCTGACATACGCCTACGCGCCAGAAAGCATTGCTGGCGCGGCCGAACCTCGCTAGCTCTGGAAATCGAACGCGCTTCCTGTTCCGATTGATTCCCCTTTGAGCGAAGGTTGTTTCCATGAGTTCTCAAACCGCCGCTGGCGCCATGACCGGACTGCGCGTGATCGACCTCACGCGGGTGCTCGGCGGCCCCTATTGCACGCAGATCCTGGCCGATCACGGCGCTGACGTGATCAAGGTCGAGCCGCCCGCCGGCGACGAGGTGCGCGACTGGGGACCGCCGTTCCATGAAGATGACGCGGCCTATTTCGTCGGCATCAACCGCAACAAGCGCTCGATCGGCCTCGACCTCGCGTCCGAGGGCGGCCGCATCGTGCTGATGAAGATGCTGGAGAGCGCCGACGTCCTGATCGAGAATTTCAAACCGGGCACGCTCGACAAATGGGGCATCGGCAACGACGTGCTGCGCCAAAAATTTCCCAAACTCGTGCATTGCCGGATCTCGGGCTTCGGCGCCGACGGCCCGCGCGGCGGCAATCCCGGCTATGACGCGATCATCCAGGCCATGACCGGAATGATTGCCGCAACCGGCTCGCCGCAATCCGGACCTATGCGGATCGGCGTTCCCGTTGTCGACATCACGACAGGGCTTTATGCGGCGATCGGAATCCTGATGGCGCTTTCGGAGCGGCAACGATCCGGCGTCGGGCAGTTTCTCGAAACCACGCTGTACGAAACCGGCCTCGCCGTCATGCATCCGCATGCCGCGAATTATTTCATGCACGGCAAGCCGCCGCAGCTCACCGGCAACGAGCATCCCAATCTGGTGCCCTATGCGATCTTCCCGACCCGCACCGACAACATCTTCATCGGCGTCGGCAATGACGGCACCTTCCGTAAGCTGGCCAAGGAAATCGGCAAGCCCGAACTCGGCACCGATCCGCGCTTTGCGCGCAACAAGGACCGCATCGCCAACCGCGATGCGCTGCGCGCCGAGCTCGCCGCGGTGTTCAGTCAGCACGACGCCGCGCCCTTGTGCGATCGGCTGCTCGCGGCCGGGCTGCCGGCCGGACCGGTGCAGTCGATCGACCAGGCCCTGACCAACAGCCACACCGTCTATCGCGGCGATGTCATCGAAAAGGACTGGTACAAGGGGGTTGCTTCCCCGATCCGTCTCGACCGCAGCAAGCCGAGCCTGCGCCGCGTGCCGCCGAAATTCAGCCAGCACGCCACCGAGGTGCTGACGGAGTTTGGCTATTCCGGCAGTGAGATCGACGCGCTGGTCGCCAAGGGCGTCGTTTGCGGCCCGGAGCGTAAGCGTTAACCTTTCGAGCTCGATGCGACGGGTAGCGGCGCTTTGCCACGGCCCAAAGCGGATTCCTGAGGTGCTTGAACACCCTTCAAATCATGCCCATATTGGCTATTGATCGGGCGGCAAATCCGCCATCCGGTCGCAATGGGGCGCCGCAAGGGCCCTGAAACTTCAAAGTCGCTTCGAGAGGACTTTGCAAACTATGTCGCGTGTTCCTTCGCTATCCAGTCCGTTCCTGTTGGGATTCGACGAAATCGAGCGTGCGCTCGATCGCGTCGTCAAAGGCGCCGACGGTTATCCTCCCTACAACATCGAGCGCTGCGACCGCAGCAATGGCCAGCCTGAACGCTTGCGCATCACGCTGGCGGTGGCGGGATTTACCCGCGACCAACTCGATGTAACCATTGAGGAAAACCAGCTCGTGATCCGGGGCCGCCAGCAGGACGACAAGGCCCGGCAATACATCCATCGCGGCATCGCCGCGCGCCACTTCCAGCGCACCTTCGTGCTGGCGGAGGGGATGCTGGTGCTGGGCGCGGATCTGAAAAACGGGCTGTTGTCGATCGATCTGGCCCGGCCGGAGCCGGAAAAGGTCGTTAAGACAATTGCTATCAATGAACACGAATAATGGAACGAGGAGCGGACTCGACCGCTTAGTCTGACAGAGGAGTCGAGACCATGACTGAAGCTGAAGTAGTGTTTGAAACAGCCGGTGTCTCCACCGAGGCGCTGGCGAGCCTGGGCGAAGGCCATATCGCCTATGTGAAGCAGATCCGCTCCGAGGATGTACCGGGACTGTTTCCCGAGGCGCCGAAGATCGCACCGGGCCTGAAGCTGTTCGCGCTCCATGCCGCCGACGGCACGCCGATCATGCTGACCGATAGCCGGGAAGCCGCGATCGCCAACGCCTGGAGCAATGAACTGCAGGCCGTCAGCGTTCACTGACGAAGCGCTTGCTTCTGTCACTGACCGAGCCATTGCTCGTGTCACTGACGAAGCGCTTGCTCGTGTCACTGACCGAGCCGTTGCTCCTGTCACCGACGGGGCGTAGCGAAGCTGAAGACGATGTCATACGCGGGCGTAAACCCCCGCGTATCCATCGATCTTTCCCAATCGATTTTCGCAACAAGCATTTTCACAAACAGATCGATGGCAGGGCGTGGAGAAATCCGCGCAAGGCGGAAGGCTGTGCCTGGCGATAACAGCCGCCGGCGTTAATCTTTTTTGACGCGCTTTCTTTACGCGAACCGGTGTCCACGGAGCCTGTCATCGGGCGCGCATTCGCGCGGCCCGTTGGCTTGAAAACGCTCTACGCGGCGCTTGCCGGCGGCAGCGCCAGCACCGAATAGATCGCCTGGGCGTCGCGCGAGGCGCGCAATTTCTTGGCGACATCCTGATCGCGCAACAGCCGGGCGATGCGGGCCAGCGCCTTGAGGTGATCGGCGCCCGCGCCTTCCGGCGCCAGCAGCAGGAACACCAGATCGACCGGCTGGCCGTCCATCGCCTCGAAATCGATCGGGCGCTCAAGACGGGCAAACAACCCGAACAGCTTTTCCAGTTTGGGCAGCTTGCCGTGCGGGATCGCGACGCCATAGCCGACCGCGGTGGTGCCGAGCTTCTCCCGCTGCAACAGCACCTCGAAGACCGCGCGTTCGTTCTGCCCGGTCAGGCTGGCGGCCCGCGCCGCCAGTTCCTGCAGCGCCTGCTTCTTGCTGTTGACTTTCAATGCCGGGAGAATCGCCTCGGGTGCGACCAGGTCGGTAATCGTCATTGGGCGTTCCGAGGTGAATTGACCGTCAGGTTGCGAAATAGGCTTCAGCTGTTGTCGTCAAGGAGATGGGGCGGGAGCGGCCTTCCGCCTGATCCTAATTGGGGGGCTTCTACTCCAACGCAAGCGCGGTGCCAACTCCCGCGGAGGTATTCCCACCCCCTATCGTTAAGGGCGCGGACCATAGGGAGGGGCCCCGGGGGCGTCAATGCCGGGGACACCCTACCCCCCGGAGTTAACCACAGGGGGATCGACCCAACCCACATTGCCGTCCGGCCGCCGGTAAATGATGTTCACCCGGCCGCTGGAGCCATGCTGGAACACGATGCAGACGGCGCCGGTCAAATCCAGTTCCATCACGGCTTCGCTGACCGAAAGACGCTTCAGCGCGGTGGTGGCCTCGGCGATGATGACCGGGCTGTAGCCGGCGATCTCGTCATCGCCATCCGCCGGCGCCTCGATCACATAGCTCGGCGCGTCCAGTGTCGGGGCCACCATCTCCGCCAGCGCCGCCGAGGCCGCATGGGCCTTGCGGGCGGAGCGATCCTTGAGGCGGCTCTTGTAGCGGCGCAGCCGCTTCTCGATCATGATCAAGGCCTGATCGGCGCTGGCATAGGCGTCGGCGGCGTTGGAATCCGCCTCAAGCGTGATTCCGGAATCCAGATGCAGCGCGCAGTCGGTGCGGAAACCGAAACCATCCTTGCTCAGCGTGATGTGGCCGGAATAGTTGCCATCGAAATATTTGCGCAGCACTTCATCGGTGCGCTCGCTGACGCGTCCGCGCAACGCGTCACCGACGCTGATGCTTTTTCCCGAGATTCGGAGAGTCATGTTGATCCCTCTTGAGGCCTCGATTCTGGAACGGAACCGACACTATGCCGATTTGGCCAAGACGCAATTAGACCCGCAATCAGGCGTCATCAGGCAGGCTGCGTATCCCGGGACCGGTCAGAGGAGGCGGCGGGCGCCGAGAGCGCATTACCGAGCATACTTTGTTTGTCGCGGCGCCGCTGCACCGACGAGGGGATTCGCATCGCTTCGCGGTATTTCGCGACGGTGCGACGGGCGATATCAATGCCCGATTCGCGCAATCGTTCCACGATGGTGTCGTCCGAAAGTATCACCGCCGGGTCTTCGGCATCGATCAGTTGTTTGATGTGGTGCCGAACCGCCTCCGCCGAATGGGCTTCGCCGCCGTCGGCCGATGCGATCGAGGCGGTGAAGAAATACTTTAATTCGAAACTGCCGCGATTGGTCGCCATGTATTTGTTGGCGGTGACCCGCGACACCGTCGATTCATGCATCTGGATCGCATCCGCCACCGCTTTCAAATTGAGCGGCCGCAGATGCGCCACGCCATGGGTGAAGAAGCCATCCTGCTGGCGCACGATCTCGGTTGCGACCTTGAGGATGGTGCGGGCGCGCTGGTCGAGCGCGCGGACCAGCCAGGTCGCGTTCTGCAGGCAATCGCTGAAATAGGATTTGTCGCCGTCCTTGCGGATCGTCTTCGACAGCTCGGTATAATAGACCTGATTGACCAGCACGCGCGGCAGCGTGTCGCTGTTGAGCTCGACGTGCCAGCCGCCATCGGGCCCGGGCCGCACATAGACGTCCGGCACCATGGTCTGCATCCGTGCCGAGCCGAATTTCAGGCCCGGCTTCGGATCGAGACGGCGGATTTCGCCGATCATGTCGGTGATATCATCGTCATCGACACCGCAGAATTTTCGCAAGGCGGCGATATCGCGCTTGGCCAGCAGATCGAGATGTTCGACCAGCGCCTGCATCGCCGGGTCGTAACGATTGAGTTCGCGCAGCTGGATCGCGAGGCACTCGCTTAAGGATCGCGCGCAGACCCCGGGCGGATCGAATTTCTGCAGCACCGCCAGAACCTGTTCGACGTCCGCCGGCGACGCCCCGAGCCGCTCGGCGGCCTGGCCCAGATCCGCCGGCAGATAACCGGCTTCATCGACCAGATCGATCAGGTATTGGCCGATCATGCGCTGCGCCGGGGCCGCGAAAGCCACCGCCAATTGTTCGGCGAGATGACTGCCGAGCGTAATCTCGGCGGCGACGAAGGCTTCAAGGTTGTAGCTGTCATCATTGGAGGCGCCGCCGCCCCATTCGGTATAGGCGGTCGGCGCCGCGTCCTGCGCGGTGCGCGCGGCGGCCTCCGCCGGCTCCTCGGAGAACACATTGTCGAGCCCGGTATCGAGGGTCTGCTCGATCTCGGCGCGGCTGCCAAGATCGCGGTTCATCCATTCTTCCTGGACCGGCTCGAAATTCTCGCTCGTGGAACCGTTGCTGAACTCGGAACGCTCGCCGCCGGCATCGTCGCCGTAGGCGGACCCTCCCTCGTCGGAATCGGAGAATTCGGCCCGTTCCGGCATCGGTTCGCCGGCCACCGGGGGCTCGGAGCCGTCGCTGGCGCGCTCAAGCAGCGGATTTCGCTCCAGTTCCTCCTCGACAAAGGCCGAGAGGTCGAGATTCGACAGCTGCAGCAGCTTGATCGCCTGCATCAGCTGCGGCGTCATCACCAGCGACTGCGATTGGCGGAACTCTAATCTTTGCGTCAGCGCCATGGAGGCAAGAACCGATCCCGAAAAAGTTGGTCCGATTCTTGCTTAAACTAGTCCTGAGCCGATGTACACGGCTTGACGAATTGTAAAAATGGACTAGAGGCGAAATTCCCGCGAGGGTTAAAGCCGGAATTCCTCACCCAGGTAAAGACGGCGTACATCCGGATCGTTGACGATCTCATCGGGACTTCCCTCCGTCAAGATCTCCCCCGCATAAACGATATAGGCGCGATCGGTCAGGCCCAGCGTCTCGCGCACATTGTGGTCGGTAATCAGCACGCCGATGCCGCGATTGGTGAGATGGCGGACTAGATCCTGAATGTCGCCGACCGCGATCGGATCGATGCCGGCGAAGGGTTCGTCGAGCAGCATGTAATTGGGCCGGGTCGCCAGCGCGCGGGCGATCTCGACGCGGCGCCGCTCGCCGCCCGACAGCGCAATCGACGGTGTCTTCCGCAGCCGCGTGATGTTGAATTCGTCGAGCAGGGAATTGAGTTCGGCCTCGCGTTTCTTCTTGGAAGGCTCGACCACTTCGAGCACGGCGCGGATATTCTGCTCCACGGTCAGACCGCGAAAGATCGAGGCCTCCTGCGGCAGATAGCCGATGCCGAGCCGCGCGCGCTGATACATCGGCAGCTTGGTGACGTCGTGGCCGTCGAGCTCGATGCTGCCGCGATCCGCCTTGATCAGGCCGGTGATCATGTAGAAAACCGTGGTCTTGCCGGCGCCGTTCGGCCCCAGCAAACCCACCGCCTCGCCGCGGCGAACATAGATACTGACGCCGCGCACGACCTGGCGGGTGCCGAAACTCTTTTCCACGCTATGCACAGCCAGATAGCCCACGCGCGGTGACGGCCGCGGGGCGGCCGCGCCGTTGGTCTTGGCAGGAGGAGTCTTGGCCGGGCTCTTGACTGGCGTCGGGCGCGGTTTTTCGGCCCGGGGCGGATCCAGTTTCGGCAGCGGCGTATCGCGGGCCATCGGCGGCGCGTCGCGCACCGGGCTCGTCAACATCTCGCCCATGCTGTCGCCGAGCGCGGTGATATCCGCGCGCGAGCGCGCGAATCCGGGCGCGCCGCGTTTGGCCGGGCGTCGACGAAACATGCCGAGTAAATCCACCATTCCCGCTTCGTTCAGCCTTTCACGGTGATCCCGCGACCCGCCGCGGCGATTCGATCGCTCGCGCAACATGAAGGAATGGACGCCCCTTGCCCAGCGAAACACCCTCGATGTGAGGGGGATCGCACGGCTAGGGCATGGCCCGCCAAAGTGTCAGCGGTTAGGCGAAAAGGTCCCGCGCCCGGCCGATTGTTCCGGGCGCGGCTGGGTAGATATAGGCTCGCGCCGATACCTTCAACCTCGTCGCGCCCGGCCAGCTTGCAAGCCTCTAATTTATTTGGATTTATTTGGAGTTCCCCTGGCGGGCAACGGCAATCCCGAGCCCGGCGAGGCCGATCCGCAGTCTTGTCCGGACTGGGTGATCAGGGCCTGGACCTTTTGGCTGTCGGATTCCACCCGCGAAACGCCCGTGGTCATATCCACAAACAAGCGATCGCCACGCAGCACGTTTTTGCATTGGGTCAAGATCACCCCGCCGCGCATGGTGATCAGGTTGGTCTTGGTGTCGAACACCGCGGTTTCGCCGGTCACAGTCTGGTCCTTCTGGGTCACGACCACATTGCCTCTGGCTTCCAGCCGCTTGATCGACGAAGCGCCGCCGGGACCGGGGGTTGCGGCTTGGAGCGGAACTGATTTCGCTGCCTTGGCATCGCCCGCCGGCGTTGCGGCCGAATCATAAAACACCACAAGCGTCCTGGACGTCATGGTGGTGTCACCCTGCACCACCTTCACATTGCCGGCGAAGGTCGCTTCTTTTTTCTTGTCGCGCATCTCAAGCGTGGCGGATTCGATCTGGATCGGCTGATCGCGATTTTGCGAAAAGCCCTGCATCGCATTGGGCACGCCTGTCGCCGCGTTCTGTGCCGCGACTTCGCTGGTAATCATCGCGAGAGCAAAGACGGCGCCAGTGGTGCAACGCGCCATCCGCCCAAGCCGATAGATGCGTCGGAACGGCATCGTGAAAATCATTTCGAGTTGGCGGACTCCGCAGACAAGGGCGCCGCGAACGATTGATATTATTTCGGTTTATTTGAATTCGCGGGTCCCGACGAGGGCGCCGGCGGCGCGCCCGGGAGGCCCGGGCCGCCCTGGCCGGACGACTGGAACAGGCCCTGTACGCGGCCTGAGTCGGATTCCACCCGCGACACGCCGGTGGTCATGTCCACCAGCAGGCGATCGCCGCGCAGCACATTCTTGCCCTGGGTCAGGACCACGCCGCCGAGCATGGTGACCAGATTGGTCTTGGTGTCGAACACAGCGGTTTCGCCGGTGACGATCTGGTCCTTCTGTGTCACCACCACATTGCCTCGGGCTTCCAGCCGCTTGATCGACGAAGCGCCACCGGGACCGGGGGTCGCGGACTGGATCGGCGCCGCGGGGGCCGGCGCCGCTTTTGCCGCCGTCTTCGACGTGGCCGCCGGGGCGGCGGCGGGGGCTGCCGAATTTGATTCGTAGAACACCACCAGCGT
>Ga0116135_1001108_pt1 | contig 14133 bp, 11 predicted proteins | sample June2015DPH_20_1_FD_89738 | JGI IMG/M metagenome (GOLD analysis project Ga0116135, IMG submission 89738) | Peatland microbial communities from SPRUCE experiment site at the Marcell Experimental Forest, Minnesota, USA - June2015DPH_20_10 | ecosystem: Environmental > Terrestrial > Soil > Wetlands... | reverse complement strand
GCGCAAATGGCTCTTCGCCCAGGACGTGAATCAGTCCAAAGCCGAGCAGTTGTTAGCCGGCCGCCTGATTCCCGTCCAGTCCATCGCCGACAAGGCCCTCTGGACCGATCGCCCGCTGAAGTAAACCGCCGTGGTGCGGGACGGAAGGAGCAGGGGCCTTCCAGGCCCGTGAACTCGGCTAGACATTGAATTCGGCTTTAGCCGCGGGTCTTTTGCCGCCCCGCGCAAGAGCCTATTCTGCCGCCCGCATCTTCCCGCCCGGCAGCAGCTCATACACCCGTCCCCGCCACAACACATGGCTTGACGCATAGCTGGCCGCCCAAAACCCAAATCCCATCAAGTCGCGCAGCGGATAAAGCACAAGCAGCCCAAACCAGCTTGTGTCCTCAACCACAAAACCACCGACTGCAATCGCCAGCGCCAGTCGCGTCGCAACGCTGAATCCAAGCAGCCCCAGCCCCCACCACGGGTGCCCCAACCCCGCAGCCGCCGCCAAGGCCAGCAGCCCAAACGGCATGCTGAATGTGAGCGCTGTGCCAAAATGCCCCGCCGGCCGCGAAAACCGCGTCGACCGCATCCAGCGCGCCTGGTGTTTCATTGAATCCGCAAAGCTCGCGTTGATCACCATGTGATCGATCGTGTGATGGCTCAGCACCACCGTCTGCCCCAGCTTCGCGGTCTCGTTGCCCAGCACAAAATCGTCCGCGCAATAGTCCGCCGTCACCTTGAATCCGCCGATCTCCCGGATCACCTCGCGCCGAAATGCCATCGTCGGCCCGAGCACAAACTTCATCCCCTCCATCGCCCGCGCCGCCAACACCCCTGCCGTCATCTCCACCGACATTCCCGCAGCCTCAAGCCGCGCCCAGATCCCGCCTTCCGCCGCTACTCCGCGATAAAGACAGCACATCCCGCCGACTGTCTCATCGGCAAACGGCAGCGCCACAGCCCGCAGATAATCCGGCGTCACCCGCACATCGCTGTCGCTGATCACCAGGATCGTGTGCGCAGCCTCCGCTTCCATCTTTTCGAGCGAAGCCACCTTGGCGTTGATGTAATCCGGTTCTCCACCCGTCCAGAGAAACTTCGCCGATACCTTTGGAAAACGCGCCGCGACCCGCCGCGCCGTCGCCAGTCCTGCGTCCTCTGCAGACCGCGCACAAAACAGAATCTCGTACTCCGGATAGTCCTGTTCAAAGAAGGTAGCCAGGTGCGCCTCTAGGCCCGGCTCAGCCCCATGCACCGGCTTCAGCAGTGTCAGAGGGGGCGTGAACCCCGGCCGCGCCTTGAGTTTGGCCAATGCCGCGCGCCTTTCGCTCAGAAAGCGCGGCACCGCCGCCAAAACAATGAAAGCGAATCCCGTAGACGTCACCAGCCCGGCGACGCCCAATCCTAGAAGAACGTAAAACATGCAAAATCAAGCATACCCGCATTCCCGGCGCCGGGGCGACTCGGGTCCACGCAGCACGCACTCCTCGGCTAATTGCCCACGCGATCGAATCCCAGCTCTTCACCATACGTCCGACGCACAATCATCGCCGTCAGCAGAAATCCGACAGCCAGGACGAAAAGATTAGGCAACGCGCAAATCACTTCCTGCCAGTAGGCCGGACGCAGTTCCCAGGAACCCCGATAGGTCAGCAGACCGGACGCTTGTGAAAGATTGCTCAAAGGGTCTTTAAGGAACAGCATCGCAGCCTCCCATATCACCGGAAACTGCGGCGTGGGCAAAGAGAAGATCGCCGCTCCCGCAATGAGAAACGCCTTGAGCAAGCCGCGCCTCACTCGATTCCACATCCACACAAAGACCGGAAGCAACAGCAGCGCACTGTAGTAGCGCGTATACACCGGTAGCATCGCGATTGCCCCGAAAGCACAAATCACAACAACCCACTCGTTCTCAGTCACGCTTTCGCGACCGGCGCGGCGCCACAGCACCACCATCAGGATCAGCAGCAATATTCCAGCCAGCGCGAGCGGCACAACAATCGACATCCGCGCATTCCCTGAAAACAGGTAGACCACCGGCGACAGGTCGATCCGGCGAAAGTTCGCGGCACCGTTGAAGACAAAGGACGCCGTCGTCTCTTCAACGTGTTCCAAATCGGCAGGCCCTTGCCGCAACCCCTCCAAAAACGGCGGCAGCCAATGCACGCCATTGATCGCCATCCAGCCCACGGCCAGCGCGCCACATGCCGCAACCGTCCCCGCGGCCACAGCCAGCCTCTTACACTCCCTCATCGCCAGCAGAAGCAGCAGGAAAGGCCCTCCCAGCTCCGGCTTGATCGCGATGCCAAGACCCACAAAAATGAACCACCAGGCGGACAGCCCCCTGTTCCGAGCCATCGCCAGCAGCGGAATCAGCAGCATCACCGCCACCAGCACCGTGATATTGCCGGGCCGCAATCCACTGTGCAGCGGCGCATAGTTCAACGCAAACGCCAGAAACAGGGCACGCTCCATGGCAGCCAGCCTCCAGGCCAAAATCCACGCCAGCCACAGATAGGCGCCCAGCGAGACCGTAAACATGGCGAACGCCACAACCTGGTGCGGCAAAATCAGCAGCGGCAGCGACGCGACGAAAGCTGTCGGCGGGTAATAGGAATCGATTCCCTTATAGGTCTTTGCTCCCACTGGCCCATAAATTTCAGCCGCCACCTCCCTCACGCTCGCTGAGGTATAGGGCTGCTTGCCTTCCATCCACGCATGGCCGGGAAGATACACGTAGATGAAATCCATCACATCCGGTCCACTCAGGTAGACGAAATCCTGGCGCACAAACTTGAAGCCAGCCATGACCAGGAGAAGCGCAATCAGCGCGGCCGTCCAGCCCTTGCTCATCGACCTCCCCACGTTTTCATTTTGTGAATTTGTATACTGACCAATCGGCCCGCATCGAGGGTAGGAGCTTTACGATTTCCGCGTCGTCTTCGCCACCACCGCCGACCGTCGAATCGGCACAATCGCCCCTGCAGACCCCGGCGCATTCTGCTGGAACCGCGACAGCATCTCCGTGCGCACGTACTCCACAAAGCTCTGCATCTGCCGGTTCATCTCTTCCATCCGCTCGCGCATCTGCAGCACAATCGCGATCCCCGCAATGTTCACGCCCAGGTCCCGCGCCAGGTTCAGAATGAACTCCAGCCGCTCCAGGTCCTCATCGGTGTAGAGCCGCGTGTTGCCCTCGGTGCGCGACGGCTTCAGCAAACCCTCGCGCTCATACAAGCGCAGCGTCTGCGGATGAATCTCGTACATCTCGGCCACCGCCGAGATCATGTACGCGCCCTTCGATTTTTTCCTCGTCGCCATATCGTGTGCCACCAGCGTACCGCACCACTGTAGTCCTTCGTGTTTCCTGGTCTCTAATATCCAATCCCTATTCCCTGCCCTTTTCAAACAGCGACACCCGCGGATCCTGATTATTCAGCTTCGCAAGCTCGCGCATAATCTCCTTGCTGCGCTCGTCCTGCAGCGTCGGCACCACCACTTCTATAGTCACTATCTGGTCGCCGCGCTGGTTCGGCCGCTGCGCATTCTCAACCCCGCGCTCTCTCATCCGCAGTTTCTGACCGCTCTGCGTACCCGGTGGAATCTTCAACTGCGCGCGCCCATCGATCGTCGGCACATCCACCTTCGCGCCCAGCGTAGCCTCGGCAATCGTCACCGGCACAGTCAAGTGAATATCGTCGCCCGCCCGCGTAAACACCGGGTGCGTCCCGGTCCGCACAATCACAAACAAGTCGCCGGGCGCACCGCCGTTCAGCCCCGCGTTGCCCTTGCCTTGCAGGCGAATCCGCTGACCGTCCCGCGTCCCCGGCTTGATCCTAAATTCGACTGTCTCGGTCCGGCTCACCACTCCCTCGCCATGGCAGGTCGGGCAATCGTTCGACGTGCGACCCGTTCCATTGCAGCGCGGGCACGGAATGTTGAACTTCATCCGCCCGCCCATCTGCGTCACCTGGCCAGTCCCGTTGCACTCCGGACACTGCATCGGCCCGCCGGTCTGCGCCTGCCCATGACACGTCTGGCATGTCTCCTGGCGATTCACCTGGATCCGCGCCTGTCCGCCGCGAATCCCTGTCCAGAAGTCCACCGTCGCCTGGTACTCCAGATCCGATCCCGGCTGCGGTCCGCGCGGCCGCTGCGCTTGCTGCGACCCGGAGAATATTCCCGAGAAAATATCCTTGAAGCTGCCCCACGACTGCGAGCCCGCTCCCGCCTGCGTTCCCTGATTGAACCCCGGGCCGCCCTGAAATCCGGAGAAATCGAAGCCGTCAAAATCCACCGGCGGCCGGCCGCCGCTCGCCTGCTGCCGCGCATAAGCCTCAGCCTGCGCCGGGTCAATCTGGTCGGAGTAGAAGCCCACCTGGTCGTACACCTTGCGCTTCTTCTCGTCGCTCAGTACATCGTTGGCCTCGGAGATTTCCTTGAACTTCTCCTCGGATTTCTTATCGCCCGGATTCACGTCCGGATGATACTTCCGCGCAGCTTTCCTGAACGCCTTGCGGATCTCCTCCGGCGTCGCCGTCTTCTTTACGCCAAGACTTGCGTAATAATCCTTGTTTTGTGTCGTGGGCATGTGTGTTGTTGACCTGTTTCCTTGTTAAAGCTTGAACTTGCTCTCTTTCTGATTAGGCTGCGGAGCATTGGGATCTTCTACGCGATCTGCCGTGCCTTCAAGTCTCCCGTTTCGGTGCGCGGCGCCGGAAATATCTCCACCTCAATCCGCGCCATCACTTCCCGGCTGGCCAAAGCCAGATCGTAGGACATCTGCATCTTCATCCAGAAGTCCGGCGTTGTGCCAAAATAGCGTGCCAGGCGCAGTGCCGTATCCGCTGTTATTCCCCGGCGCTCGCGCAAAATCTCCGAAATCCTCGTCACCGGTACACGCAAGGCAAGGGCCAAAGCATTGGCCGAAAGTCCCAGCGGTACAAGAAAATCCTCACGCAGGAACTCGCCGGGATGGATCGGCACCCCCCGCTGCTCGTGTTTCCGCGCAATACTCATAGCCGGCTCTCCTTAGTGATCATCAACAATTCCAACGTCCCATGCATCCTTATCGTCCCAGCGGAAGCAAACCCGATACTTGCCGCTGAGAGCGCATCACACTAATCACCTCGAGCCAATCGAGGATGACCAAACACAAGGCAGTCCTCTTCGCTGGAGAGAAATGTACGAATCCGCGGTGCCGCATTGCGAAGAATGAAGTCCACTCGTGTGGCGGTGCAGTTGCCGATTCGCAACCAAATTACCTCGGGCGGACTGCCCAGCAAAGAGCTCCTTTGCGCGAAGTCCGAGTCTTTCGACAGGATCGCAAATCCGTTTTCCCGCGCGTACTGCCAAACTTTCCCTTCGCATGCGCCGCGAAGATCGCAATCTCGCAGGTGGAGCGACTGTGGATAGAGGTCAGCGAGCCCGGCCACCAGTCGCGGCGAAAGATTCTCATCAACGAGAGGTTTCAAGACGTGACAATCTCAAATCTGCGCTCTCCGTCCGCGGCAAAGGCCAAACAGGCGCGAATGTCAGCCTCGGTGAGATCCGGAAAATCGGCCAGAATCTCCGCTTGAGTCATCCCCGCAGCCATGTAGCCCAGCACGTCATAGACAGTAATCCGCAGCCCGCGAATGCAGGGTTTCCCACTGCGCTTGCCGGGGTCAATCGTAATGATCTGCGAGTAATCCACTGGCTACCTCCGCTGTTTTCGTGTTGGAGCTATTCTAGGCGCGGATTGATCGCCCGCGCAAAAGCTTCCCGCCGCTTACCCGCTTGCGTGGCGTCATTCTCTTCCGGCGTATGCACCACATGCGATCCCACGGGCGCTGTCCCTTCGACAATGGCCAGCGTCTGCTTTAGACCCAGGATAATGCCTTCGCCAACTTTGCTCACGATCAAGCTCCTGTTTGCAAAACCCATCTCGCTTACGACAGCAAGGCGGTCTGCCTTCGAGCGCCTCGAACGGGGGTGTTAGCATCCCCGCCAGAGATCTTGGATTATGTTACCGTTTGACCATGTTCCGCATACTTTCCAGAACTGTGCTGTCGCTTGTGTTAATTTGCTGCTCGTGCCCGGCGTTCGCCCAAGAGCCGAAAACAGCCGCGTCAGACCAACCGTGCAGTCAAATGAAGATTGCCGCGACATCAACTCGCCTCGTTCTTTCGGAAGATCAAGCAAGCGGCCTTCTTGTCCACAAGGTCGATGTCAAGTACCCGGGTGTCGCTCGGGCCGCTCATATTTCCGGCACCGTAATTCTCCAGGCCACCATTTCAAAACAGGGAGAGATTTCCGAGATCCGCCCATTGTGCGGCCCCAAAATCCTTCAAGAAGCTTGCATTAAAGCGGTTCGGAAGTGGAAGTATCGACCGTACCTTTTTAATGGTCAGCCCGTTGAACTGGAAACCACGATTACCTCGGTTTTTAAGATCGGAGACTCCAAATAGCCCGCGCCCAAACGAGCGAGGGCGGCCGAAGTAAAGCCGCCCATTCCTAATCCCTCCGCCCCACGGGCATTGCCCGCACAGCCAGTTCTACTTCTTCTCTTCCACGTCCACGTACTCCGCGTCGATCACGCCTTCGTCCTTCTTGGCCTCCGCCGCCGGCTCTCCATCCGCCGGTGCGCCAGGCGCGGCAGCCGCTGCGCTCGCCTTGTACATCACTTCTGCCAGCTTGTGGCTTGCGTGGGTCAGCTTCTCGTGAGAGTCCTTCAGCTCTGCTGAAGTCGGCGTGCCTTCAAGCAGCTTCTTTGCCTCCGCCAGAACCGACTCGACGTCCGCCTTCTCCGCACCCTGGATCTTGTCGCCGGAATCTTTCAGCATCTTCTCGATGTTGTAGACCAGCCCATCCAGCGAGTTGCGCGATTCGATCTCCTCGCGCTTCTCCTTGTCCTCGGAAGCGTGTGCTTCCGCTTCCCTGGCCATCTTCTCCACTTCGTCCTTGCTCAGGCCGGAGCTTGAAGTGATGGTGATGCGCGTGTCCTTGCCCGTCGCGTTGTCCTTCGCCGTCACGTTCAGAATGCCGTTCGCGTCGATGTCAAAAGTGACCTCGATCTGTGGCACCCCGCGTGGCGCCGGAGGAATCCCCGCCAGCTTGAACTTGCCCAGCGTGCGGTTCTGCGCAGCCAGTGGACGCTCACCCTGCAGCACGTGCACTTCAACTTCCGTCTGCGAGTCCGCGGCCGTCGAAAACGTCTCCGTCTTCTTGGTCGGAATCGTCGTGTTGCGCGGAATCATTGAAGTCGCCACGCCGCCCAGCGTCTCAATCGACAGGGTCAGCGGCGTCACATCCAGCAGCAGCAGGTCCTTCACTTCGCCGGCCAGAACGCCCGCCTGAACCGCCGCGCCAATCGCCACCACTTCGTCGGGATTCACCCCGCGATGCGGCTCTCTGCCAAACATCTTCTTGACCAGTTCCTGGATCCTGGGCATGCGCGTCTGCCCGCCCACCAGCACCACTTCGTCAATCTTGTCCACGCCGATGCCGGCATCCGCCAGAGCCTTCTTGCAGGGCTCAAGCGAGCGCTCCAGCAGGTCCTCGACAAGCTGTTCCAGCTTGGCGCGCGTCAGCTTCCGCACCAGGTGCTTCGGCCCGGTCGCATCCGCGGTAACGAACGGCAAATTGATTTCAGTCTCGACGGTCGTCGAAAGCTCAATCTTTGCCTTCTCAGCCGCGTCCTTCAGACGCTGCAGCGCCATCTCGTTGCCCTTCGACCCGAGATCCAGCCCCTGCTCCGTCTTGAACTCCGCTATGAGCCACTCCACAATCCGCTGGTCCAGGTTGTCGCCGCCCAGATGCGTGTCGCCATTGGTCGACTTCACCTCGATCACGCCCTCGCCCACTTCCAGAATCGAGATGTCGAACGTGCCGCCGCCAAAGTCGTATACGGCAATCGTCTCGTCCTTCTTCTTGTCCAGCCCATAGGCCAGCGCAGCCGCGGTCGGCTCGTTCACAATCCTTTTCACATCCAGCCCGGCAATCTTGCCCGCGTCCTTGGTCGCCTGTCTCTGCGCGTCGTTGAAGTAGGCCGGAACCGTGATCACAGCCTCAGTCACCGTCTCGCCCAGGTAGGCCTCGGCAGACTTCTTCAGTTTCTGCAGAATCATGGCCGAAATCTCGGGCGGCGTGTACTCCTTGCCCTGCGCAACGACGGCAATATGGTCGCCCTGCTGCACCACCTTGTAGGGCACCATCTTCATTTCGTTGTCCACTTCGTTGAAACGGCGTCCCATAAACCGCTTGATCGAGAAAATCGTGTTCTCAGGGTTGGTGATCGCCTGCCGCTTGGCTACCTGGCCAACCAGCCGCTCGCCGCTCTTTGAAAATGCCACAATCGAGGGCGTCGTCCGCGCACCCTCCTCATTTGGAATAACTTTGGGCTCCCCGCCCTCCAGGACCGCGACGCACGAATTGGTCGTGCCGAGGTCAATACCGATAATCTTCGCCATGTTTGGTTTCCTGCCTCTTCGATAAAATTCTGACTCTTATAAGATGCATGATTGAGTGACTTAGTGTCAACTTTATTTGATAATGTTTCCATTAACCAGTCCGCACGGCCATTCCCCACCACCAGCTACCGCGGGGAGCTCGAACTCGTCCCCGCATCCGAGTCGTCAAACGGCCCACCATCGGGAGAAACCGGGTCGTTCTGATCCTTTTCCGGCTCATATTGGTTCTTCATCATCCAATCCTTCAATAACTTAGCCGATTCTTCCGCCACCTTTCCGTTTTGGAAATAGAAGGCCAGCCCCGGCCGCATTTCCGCGTGCAGCCCGCAGGTCTCCAGGTTCCACGGCTTGCCCGCCTGCGGCACCAGGATCTCCAGCGCCTTTCCCTTCTTTTTCCACCGCGCCGGGTAGCTTCCGTAGCCCGATGAAGCCTTCAACCCGCCAATGCAGCTATAGCTGAACTCGAACCCCTGCGGCTCCCCGCCTTCAAACAGGTCCGCGACCCCCATCCCGTCCACGTAATCCGGCGTATCTGAAAAACTCTTGCTCTCCCGTGCGTGCCGCGATTGGGTCGTGTTCTTGAGCACATGCACCCGCAGTGGATAGTCAGCCGGATCTGGCCCGCCCGCCATCACCGCCGTTGACAGCGCCAGACAGCCCACAAACACGCTCACACCGCACAGCATTGCACGCCCCATCACAAGCATCCCTCTCCAAACGTTCAATCCCGAGCCTATCAAACATTCAGCGCCCCTTCCCGCGCGAACACCGGCATTCCCCGGCAAGAACTGCTGGAAGCTAGAGGCTAAAAGCTAAAAGCCGGCCTTTAGGCTGTTCTCCGTCACTTTCCCAGACATCCCCAATCGTTTACCCTCATCTGTTTCGTCAACCATGACCACCGCCGCCGCCCAATCCCGCTACCCGCTTTCCCAGGGCGTGAATCCATGGCTGGTCACCGTCTCCGTGATGCTGCCCACCTTCATGGAGGTGCTTGACACCGCCATCGCCTCGGTGGCCCTTCCCTACATCGCCGGATCGCTCTCTGCCTCCAATTCCGAAGCCACCTGGGTCCTCACCAGCTACCTGGTCGCCAACGCCGTCATCCTGCCTGCCTCCAACTGGTTCGCCTTCCGTTTTGGACGCAAACGGTTCCTGCTCTTTTGCGTCGTCGTCTTCACCATCGCCTCTTTCTTCTGCGGAGCAGCCCCGTCGCTCGCCGTCATCCTGCTCGCCCGCGTCATGCAGGGAGCCGGCGGAGGCGCCCTCCAGCCTCTCTCGCAGTCCATCCTGCTTGAAAGCTTTCCCGTCTCCAAGCGATCCATGGCCATGGCCGCCTACGGCCTGGGAATCGTCGTCGCCCCGGTCCTCGGCCCCACCCTCGGCGGCTGGCTCACGGACACCTTCAGTTGGCGCTACGCCTTTTACATCAACATCCCCGTCGGCCTGCTCGCCGTCTTCATGATCAGCCGCTTCGTCCACGACCCGCCCTACATCAAGAACGCCAAGGTCCGCCCCTTTGACAACATCGGCTTCGGCCTCCTCATCGTATGGACCGGCTGCCTGCAGATCGTCCTCGACAAGGGCCAGGAAGACGATTGGTTCGGCGCACTCTGGGTCCGCTGGGCCGTCGGAGCTCTAATCGTCGCTCTCATCGGCTGGCTATGGCACTCCTGGACTCACCCCAAGGGCCTCGTCGACCTGCACATCCTCAAAAACCGAAACTTCCGCACCGGCTGCTTCATGATCGCCCTGCTGGGCATGGCCATCTACATCACCATCGCCATCCTGCCCCTCTACTATCAGGAAATCCTCGGCTACACCGCCTTTACCGCCGGCCTGGTCGTCGGACCGCGCGGCATCGGCTCCTTCCTCGGCTCGCCCGTGGTCGGCTTCCTCGGCTCGCGCATCGACAACCGCAAGCTGCTCTCCGGCGGTTTCCTCGTCTTTGGCATCTGTGCCCTCGTCTTCGGCACCGTCGATCTCGGCATCGGCCCTTACACCCTGCTCATCCCCATCACCCTTACCGGCTTCGCCCTCAGCTTCGTATTCGTTCCCCTGGCCACCATGACCACTTCCACCATTCCCCGCGAGGAGATGGGCAACGCGACGGGCCTCTTCAACATGCTGCGCAACATCGGGGGTTCCATCGGTATTTCCATGGCCACCACCGCGCTCGTCCGCCGCGCCGCGCTCCACCAGACCCAGATTGGCGCCCACGTCACTGCGTCCACCATGGTCTTTCAGCAGAAATCCGCAGCCGTCGCCGGCTATCTCGCCCACCAAATCGGCCCGGCTCAGGCCCGACCCGGTGCCATCGGCCTGCTCTACGGCCTCATGGAGCAGCAAGCCGCTCTCAAGTCCTACATCGACGTCTTCCGCTGGACCGCGCTGTTAGCCTTCTTCTGCGCCATCGCCTCCTGGCTCTTCAAGAAACCGCCCAAAAATGCCGCCCCGCCCCCCGGCGTGCATTGACCGCGAACGGCCTCGCGAGCCGCTGAAAGCGCCCCTCCCGGCCCAAAAGGCAGCCGCCCTACCGATCTTTAAATCCAATAGATTCAACATAAAAGGGCGTTCCGCGCCCCATCCAGCACCGCTTTAGGACAACTCCCCTCCCACCGCAAGCATCCATTTTTCACTGTACGGCTAAAGCCTGCGGTCTGCGCTTTAACCAGCACCGCAACCCAGCTTCGCACAACCCCAACCAAGGAGTACAAACCGATGACCAAGTTCAAACCTTGCCATTGCCTCCTCATCTCTCTCGTCGCCACCTCCATCTCGTTGAGCGCGCAGGAAGCCAATCCCACCGCCGCGCCGCCGCAAGCCCCGCAATCGCAAACGCCCGTTTATACGCCCGACAACGTCCCCGTTTACAAGATTCAGGTCGTCGCCCGCGACATCCCCGCGATCAATTACTTCCATCGCAGCGGCTCAACAAAGATCGGCTTTCAGGGCACCAGCCTCCTGCCGCAGGCCAGAGGAGAGGCCAAAGTCGAAAGCAAGCTGGGGCGCACGGTGATCGATGCGGACATCCGCGGCCTGAGCCCTGCCAACGGCTTCGGTCCTGAATACCTCACCTATGTCATGTGGGCCATCACACCCGAAGGCCGCCCCGTCAACCTGGGCGAAGTGCTTCCCTCGGGCGGGAAAGAGGGCAGCCACATGACCGTAACCACCAACCTGCAGGCATTCGGCCTGATCGTCACCGCCGAGCCCTACTACGCAGTCACCATGCCCAGCGACCTGGTCGTAATGCAGAACTACGTTCTCGAAGACAAGACACAAGGCGTCATCGAGCCCGTCGTCGCGCATTACTCTCTGCTCCCGCGCGGAGCCTACGCGGAAACCGCGGGTCGCCATACCGTCCTCCACCCCATCACTCGCAACGAGCGCTCGCCCCTGGAGCTTTTCGAAGCTGAAAACGCAATGCAGATCGCGCAGGCTGCGGGAGCGGACAAGTACGCCGCCGACACCATGGCAACCGCAAAGACCGCCCTCCGCAACGCAACCGATCTTGACACCAACGGCAAGGGCGACCGCAAACAGACCATCACCTACGCGCGTGAAGCCGTTCAAGCCGCTGAAGACGCGCGCATCATCACCATCCGCAAAATCAAGGCGGAAGATGAAGCAGCTGCGCAGCAGGCTCGCGTGAACGCGGAACAGGAAGCCCAGCAGCAGGCGCAACAGCGCGCCCAGGCTGACGCCGCCGCCGCCGCGGCAGAAGCCCGCGCCAAGGCGGCACGCGAAGCCCAGCGGCAAGCCGAATTGAGTGCGCAGCAGGCGCAACAGAACGCGCAGTCCGCGGCCCAGCAGGCGGCCGAAGCCCGCGAGCGGCTCCGCCAGCAGTTGAACCAGGTATTGCAAACCACTGAGACCGCGCGCGGCCTCATCGTCAACATGTCCGACGTGCTCTTCGACTTCAATAAGTACACATTGAAGCCGGAAGCCCGCGAAAAGCTCGCTAAGGTCTCCGGAATTCTGCTCGCCTATCCGAACTTGAAGTTGCAGGTCGAAGGCTACACCGACAACATCGGATCCGACGAGTATAACCAGAAGCTTTCCGAGGAACGTGCGGACGGAGTGAGAGATTATCTCGTCTCCCAAAGCGTCGCCGACGCCAACGTAACGGCCGAGGGATTCGGCAAGACGCACCCTGTCGCCGATAACTCAACCAATGCGGGGCGCGCTCAGAACCGCCGCGTCGAATTAGTCGTCTCCGGTGCCGCCATCGGCATCCAGCAAAGCCAGCCCGGAGACTCCTCGCAAGCCCAGCCGCTAACTCAGCCGGCGGCGCAGCAGGCCCAGGGCTCCGCATATGCGCGGCCTCAACCATCGCCCGGCACAAGCGGCACGTCCAACCCACCTCAACAGTAAAAGCGGCGTGATCACTGCCGTTGAGTGCATGGGCCGCTTCCGTTATCAGGAAGCGGCCCATGCAGTTTGCTGACAAACTCTGCTCTAAACGTGCTTTGTATCAGGTTATGACTTCACAGCTTGCTGAAAAAGTCGTACCGCAACAGCCTCTTAAATGAGAGAAGTGGGGCTTTAGCTCATGCGCTGATACGTTGGTTTGCTCTCCATCGACTCTTTATCAGCAGTCTGATGGCCTGCTTGAAGCCCGCAGCCAAACCGGCGAGCTCTGCAGCTTCGACCGCCTCAAGACCCTCTTCGCCACCCACCCCACTGCCGAACAAGCCGCGCAAGCCGCGGTCAACTTCGGCCAGGACGACGACATCACCGTCCTCACCCTCACCAGGGACGAAGCCGCTTCAGAATCCGCCGCCTGGCGCGCTGCTTTTTGAAAGGGTCTATCCCACCAGCGGCAAGAAACGCCGCATCTGCTCGTCGTATTGCTCAATCCGCCCGCTCAAGATGTCGTAGTACCAGCCATGCACGGTCAACCGGCCCTCCACCAGCGCCTTCGCCACCGCCGGCTGCGCCTTCAGATTCAGCAACTGCGCCACCACGTTCCCGCGAATCAGCGATCCCAACTCCGCATGTTCCCCATCCGCCGGGTTCAGCGGCTGGCGATGCGAAAACGCCGCCTCCACATGGCTCAACCAGCGATGTGCCTTGGGCAACTTCTCCAGTCCCTTCCGGTCAAGCGCCGCCTTCAACGCTCCGCAGTCCGAGTGCCCGCAGAGAATTGCGCTCTTCACATGCAGCACTTCCACCGCATACTCAATCGTCGCCGTACACCCGTCCACGTCGTGGCTGGCAATAGGAATCACGTTGCCCGCATTGCGCGTGATAAACAGGTCGCCCGGCCCGGTGCCGAGAATCAGGTCCGGAACAATCCGCGAGTCCGAGCAGGTAATGAACAGCCACTCCGGCGACTGCCCCTCGGCCAGCAGGTGAAACTGGTCCCGCCGGCGCGGAAACACATCCGCCAGAAACTTCTTGTGCCCCTCAATCAACCGTTCCATCTTCGAGTTACCCCTGCAGCGGAATTCCGCCTGCCTCTCCCAGCCTATCGCACCAACGTTGCGTTATAGTTACCTCGATGCTTCCCCTTTATCTGCCTGCGATCGCCTTGCTCTCGGTGCGTTCGTCCGTGCAAGGCTTTGTAGGACGACGACATCCCCGTCCTCACCCTCACGTGCAAGGCGGCCCTGGCACGAGAAAACTTCTCCTGCTCGCCCTGCTTTTTGCGTCTGGCGCGAGCACATCCCTGCCCGCCCAGACCTTCGATCTC
>Ga0116135_1001107_pt1 | contig 14145 bp, 17 predicted proteins | sample June2015DPH_20_1_FD_89738 | JGI IMG/M metagenome (GOLD analysis project Ga0116135, IMG submission 89738) | Peatland microbial communities from SPRUCE experiment site at the Marcell Experimental Forest, Minnesota, USA - June2015DPH_20_10 | ecosystem: Environmental > Terrestrial > Soil > Wetlands... | reverse complement strand
CCGTCCTCGGACTCATAGACCTCGCGTGCGCCGAACGAATGCAGCAGCGTCCGCAGGATGCGGCGCATGTGCGGATTGTCGTCGCAGACAAGAAATCGCAGCTTGTTGAAATCGATGCGAAACATGGCCAGGCCCTAAGCGTATGCCGGCGAAAACGGTATACCCGACGTTAACCATATCCCGCTCCCGTTAACGAAGGGTTGCGAACGGCACTTGCAGAGCTTGTTATGGGAACTTCCCGATGCCGTCCCGGCGCGGGCGGGGAGGCGGAGTCTCAGTACCCGAATTGCTCGCTCAGGATTCGCTCTTCCAGGCTGTGGCCGGGGTCGAACAGCATCCGCATCGAGATGGTCCGGTCCGACAGTACCTCGACGCGGCGGACGTCGCGCACCTCGTAGTGGTCGGCCACGGCCGCCACCGGGCGTTTGTCGCCCTCGAGCACTTCGATGACGACAAAGGCGGTGTTGGGGAGCAGGGCGCCGCGCCAGCGCCGCGGCCGGAACGCGCTGATCGGCGTCAGCGCCAATAGCGGAGCGTTGATCGGCAGGATCGGCCCCTGTGCCGAAAGATTGTAGGCGGTCGATCCCGCCGGCGTCGCCACCAGGATGCCGTCGGCGATCAGCTCGGGCATGCGTTCGCGTTCGTCGATCAAAATCCTCAGGCGCGCCGCCTGGTAGGTCTGGCGGTACAGATAGACCTCGTTGATGGCATGGTGAAGATGCACCACGTCATGCGCGTCGGTGGCGCGCATCAGCAATGGATGGATCACCGATTCCTTGGCCGCCGCCAGACGGGCGTGCAGGTCGTGGGTGCTGAATTCGTTCATCAGGAAGCCGACGGTGCCACGATGCATGCCGTAGATCGGCTTGCCCGAGTGCATGTTCTGATGCAGCGTTTGCAGCATCAATCCATCGCCGCCGAGCGCGACCACGATGTCGGCATCGGCGGGATCATGATTGCCGTAAAGCTCGACCAGCTGCGCCAGGGCTTGCTGGGACTCGGCGCCTGCGCTCGCGACGAAGGCGATCCGGTCATGTCGCGGGGGGCTGGTCATGGGATCGCGGGCTCACTGGGCGCTGAGGGAAGCGGTTACACCGGGATCGTCCAGACGACCCCGGGATCGTCTAAACGACCCCGGGGGATCGTCTATACAACCCAGGGGTCGTCTATACGACCTTGGCTGTCCTTGTCGAGATAGCTGTCCGGCGTCCGCGGCGCTCCCCGGTCTGTCGCAATTTTGATCCAGAACCCGCCTCGCGCCGGAAAATGCCCGCTTTCCTGCGTGAACGTCATGATACCGGTTAACGCGGGAAGCAGGGAGACAACAGGCATGGCCGTTGAATTCATCGGGCCGCGCCATCTGCGGCTGGTTCTGGCATTTCTGGCGTTCGCGATGATGGCCGGCGCGCGCGCACAGGACGCGCCGCCGCCCCAGCCGCAACCGGCCGCGACGCCGTCGGGTCAGAAATCGGGCGCGCCGGGCGGGCGCGGTAGTCAGGCAACTGCGCCAGCCGCCGCCGAGCAACACCGGCTGCCGGCGGATTCCACCACCAAACAGACGGTGGCGCTCCCCGGGCGCACGCTCGCCTTCACCGCCACCGCCGGTTCGATCCATCTGTTCAACGACAAGGGCGAGCCGCAGGCCGACATTGCCTATACCGCCTATCAGCTGGACGGCGCCGAGCCGCATAGCCGTCCCGTGACCTTCTTCTTCAACGGCGGGCCGGGCGCGGCTTCGGCCTATCTGCAACTCGGCGCTACCGGACCGTGGCGGCTGCCGATCGGCGCCGACGCGGCGGTTTCCTCCGCCTCGCCCGATCTTGTGCCCAATGCCGAGACCTGGCTCGACTTCACCGATCTCGTCTACGTCGATCCCGTCGGTACCGGCTATAGCCGCTTCGTCGCGACCGACGAGGATGTGCGCAAGCGATTTTACTCGATCGACGGCGACGTCAATGCGCTCGCGGTCGTGGTGCGCCGCTGGCTGGAAAAGTCCGACCGCCTGCTGTCGCCCAAATTCATCGTCGGCGAAAGCTATGGCGGCATTCGTGTGCCGAAGATGGTTCACGAATTGCAGACCGAGCAGGGCGTCGGGGTCAGGGGCCTGATCCTGATTTCGCCGGTGCTCGACTTCCGCGAATATAGCGGCTCCAGCATTCTGCAATATGTCGCGAGCCTTCCCACCATGGCCGCCGTCGCGCGCGAAGCGAAGAGTCCGGTGAGCCGCGCCGACATCGCCGATGTCGAAACCTATGCGCGCGGCGATTTCCTGGGCGACCTCATCAAGGGCGAGGCCGACACCGCGGCGACGACGCGGCTTGCCGATAGCGTGGCGGCACTGACGGGGATCGATCAGGCCGTGAGCCGCAGACTGGCCGGGCGTTTTGACGTCAACGAATTTCGCCGCGAGTTCGACCGCCGCGACGGCAAGGTGACCGGACGCTATGATGCATCGGTTTTGGGCTTCGATCCCAATCCGGACTCAAGCTCCTCGCGTTTCAGCGATCCGTCCGGCGATCCCCTGATCGCGCCGCTGACCAGTGCGGCGGTCGACCTCATCACGCGCAAGCTGAACTGGCGGCCGGACGGGTCCTATCATCTGCTCAATGGTTCAGTCGAGCGGTCCTGGGATTTCGGCCGCGGCCGCAGTCCCGCCGAATCGATCTCGGAGCTGCGCCAGATTCTGGCACTCGATCCGAAACTGAAGCTGCTGGTCGGGCACGGGCTGTTCGATCTCGCCACGCCGTATTTTGGTTCGAAAATCCTGCTCGACCAGTTACCGGCCTACGCTTCACTGGAGCGGGTGAAGCTCGTCGTCTATCCCGGCGGGCACATGTTCTATTCGCGTGAAGGCTCGCGCCGGGCGTTTCGCGCCGAGGCCGAGATGATGATGAAGTAAGAAGCCCAAAACAAAACCGGCGCAAACCCTTGAGGTCTGCGCCGGTTTTGCGTTGGCCAAAACTCAGTAAACCAGACCGGTCCCGGTCGGCTTGTCGAGCGCTGCGGCGAGCGAGCGGTATTCCGCGCAATCGGTGCCGCAAATCTGGCCGATCTTGTTGAGGTGGTACTGCGCCTGATCGCGGTTGCCCTGTTCGAGCTGCCACAGTCCGTAATACTGCCAGGTCCGCACGTGGTTGGGATCGGCCTGCAGCGCGCGCTCGTACCAGATCTGCGAGATCTTGTAGTCTCCGAGCTTGCGATAGGAGTAGCCGATCAGATTGGCGACGTCGGCGCGGTCGTCATGGCCGAGCGCCTTCAACTGCTCGATCGCCGCAGCGTAATCGTTGCGGTCGTAGATCGTGGCATAGGCGGTACGATAGCCCTCGATGAATTTGGGATCGTCGATGCTTGAGCTTTTGTCGCTCTTCTTTTTCTTGTCCTTGCTCGAGTCCGTGGCCGGCGGAGCCGGATTGTCGCCGCCCGCGGCGTAGGCCGAAACCAGGGGCACGGCGACCAGCGCCATCACGTACATTGCCAGTGTCAAAAGCCGGATCGCAAATTTGGTCATGCGTCTCTCCTGATGTCGGTTGGGACAATCCTATACCGAAGCTCGCTGATTTGAACACCCGCCGCCATTGAACATTCCCGTGACATTTTTTTCGATCTTCGGGAATTTCCGGGCCGACCGCATGGTCGGGGCGGCGCTCGAACATGACGAAGATGTCATCCAGATGAACGAAGTCCGTCGCCGCGCTTCAGGATGGGTTCAGCGCCGGAATCATAAGGTCGCAGCATGATCCGCGAGCCCGGCCATCCGACCGGCCACTCCATGATCCCTTTCGAAAGAGGACACCACCATGTTGAAGACTATTTCCGCGGCGCTGCTCGCAGTTTCCGTTCTCGCCGCCCCCGTGCTGGCGGCCACTCCCGCCAGCACCAGCAAGGCGCCCGTCATCAAGACCGAGCAAATGAAGCCGAGCGTGCTGAACGCCAATGCCAAGATGGGCCGCCATCATGTCAAGCATCGTCATCACCGCCATCATCGCTTCCACAAGCGGATGGGCGCGCTCAAGACGCACAGCTCCGCGAAGGTCGCGATCAAGCACGTGACGCATCCCGCCAAACGCGGCTGACACCGGCCGCGGGCGCCCTTGATCCGCGGGCGTCGGCTGTTTTCTGCCAATGTTTCCTGCCAATATCCCGTCCGGCCCGCGCCATGGCTTCCCCCGATGGCGCGGGCCGACGCTATGTTGGACGGCATGTTATGAGCATGCTGGGTTGTCAGCTATATTGGCGCAGGCTTGGTCTTCAGCAGGCTTGGTCTTCAGCAGATTTGGCCTGCAAATGCGGATTCCCTTTCGTTCGCGGAAGGTCTAGAACCGCGGGGGGTTTCGAAATTTTGAAAGACGGATTGCGCTTGGCGATCACTTGGGGATGTCGAGCTTGGGGATATCGAGCTTGCGGATACCGATAAAGTGCGTGGCGATCCTGACGCTGCCGATCGCACTCGCGGCCTGCGCCGGCGGCCTGCCGGGCTTCGGCGACGACGGCAAAAGCATGTCCTATACCGCCGATCGCAACGGCACCAACCAGCCGTTTCCCAATAATTACCGCACCGACTTGCTGGCGTTCATGAAAACCTATCTCAACAATCCGGTGGGTGTGCATGAGGCTGTGGTGGCCGAGCCGGTGCAGCGTACCGTCAGTGGTCACGTGCGTTACGTCGCCTGTCTGCGTTTTTCCGCGCGGGAATCCGACGGCGGTTATCGCGAGCCGAAAGAACGCGCGATACTTTTCGTCGATGGCCGGCTCGACCGCATGGCCGAGAACGCCGGCGAACTCTGCGCCGGTGCGGTCTATGCGGCGTTTCCCGAGATGGAAAAGATGACGCGATAGCGTTTCATCAACGTTTCATCAACATTTATTGGCGCCGACGAACAGCGCCTCGCGATCTCCTGCGCCCCGCCCACGATTTTCTGTCGACTTTTCCGTCGACGCTTCAAAAGCCCCGTGGAACTTGGATCACTTTTAGGCGAGCCGTGAGTTCCAGTGTTACTCGCTGGACGCAGTGCAACACTGCGAAGTGGCCGTTTTGTCGGCAAAAAAAGAGAATCCCGATGGAACAAAATGGCGTCGTTGCTGCGCAGTAACAGTTGAGAAACAAATGTGATCTGGCGGTGCCACGAAGCAACCAAATTGCCGCCACGTTGTTTGATTGATGTCACCAACGTCAATAACGGGGAACTACTCCATGAAAAAACTTCTGCTCGGTGCAGCCGCTTGTATCGTGTTCGCTGCTCCCGCATTCGCGGCCGATCTTCCGGCGCGGACCTATACGAAGGCTCCGGTCTACACGGCGCCGGAAGCGGTCTATAACTGGACCGGCTTCTACATCGGCGGCCATATCGGCGGCGCGTTCGGGGGCAACAACAGCCTTGGGGGAAGCAACGGCCAGTTCCTGGGCGGCATCCAGGGCGGTGCCGACTACCAGTTCGCGACCAACTGGGTGATCGGTGCCGAGGCCCAGTACAGCTGGCTTGCCGGCGGCAGTGGCAGCAGCACGACGTTCCCGCTGGGAACCACGGTGACCGGGAACACCAACGAACTTGGCTCGGTGACCGGCCGGCTGGGCTATACTTGGGGTCCGGCGCTGCTCTACGCCAAGGGCGGTTACGCCTGGCGCGACGGTGTTGGTGTCGGCGCCAGTAATGCTGCCGGCGCGCCGGTGGCCTTTACGACCGATGGCACCCACCGCGACGGTTACACCGTCGGCGGCGGTCTCGAATACATGTTCGCGCCGAACTGGTCCGTTAAGGGCGAATACATGTATTACAATTTCGGCAGCACCACCTTTACCGGCGGGCCCGCGGAGATCATCGGCGCCAAGTTCCGGGAAGACGAGCACACCTTCAAGCTGGGCGTGAACTATCGCTTCGGCTGGGGTGGCCCGGTGGCCGCGCGCTACTGAAACCGATTTACAATCGTGACGGAAAAGGCCGGCTTATCGCCGGCCTTTTTTGTTGCGGCAGCATGAGAGGCAAGCGAACGAAAATAATTTTCGTCGGTCATGAAACTTTTGCCAGCGATCGGTTATTATGACTGTGCCGGTTGGTGGACAAACAAACATGCGTGTTTTGACGTTAGCGTTGGCTTTTTCCGCGATCGCAGCGCCGTGCCTGGCCCAGACCGTCCTGAAATCCGAGCCGCTGATGCTGGCGCCCTATGAAACTGCCTTCGTGCAGGATGCTTCATGTCCTGTCGGGAAGGTGCTTAAAATCACGGGCGCGATCCGGGGGCTGCATCGCCGGAAAGCCTGCGTTTCGCTCGCCGCGGAGCAGGCGTCGCTGGTAGAGGCCACGCCGTAGGGCGCGGCACCGGAGCGCTGTGTTTGCCGGCTGGCACGGTTGCCCCGTGCCGTCCGGCTCCTGATTCGCGCGAATACCGATTCTCACGAACTCAGCTGTAATTCCGATTCGGCTTCACGCTCGGCGTCGGCCTGATTCCTGGCTGGATCTTCCTGCGGGTCGGGACGGCAGGACCTGATCTCATAATCATTGTCCAATAGCGGCCGGGGGGCCGGCCGGTCCGGCTCGGTTACCGCGTCGACCACGAGTCCGCTTTGCCGGGCCAGCTTCCAGACATCCGCCTCGGTCGGATAGGCCTTGCTCAGCTTGGCCTCGTTGCAAAACAGCGCATAGGGCATCATTTCGGCTCCGCTAAACTGCCCTAACGCGCCAAGCCGCCCCAGGGTTGCAGCCCCGGGGTGCGGCCGGCATTTCGGCGAGAGTCGGTCAAAATCGGCAAATTTCAGCTGGAATCGAGGGGCCGGCGCGGCTGTTTTGCGGGAGTCCCTGAGTCGTAAACGAGTCCTGAATCACATGAGAAATAATCCCCGAGACTCCCCGGCTAGAATCGCCCGATGTTTCCGCCCGTCATGGGAACGATCCTGCAAACCTCCTGCGAGCGCGTGCACCTCACGCTGGCGGTGGCCTTATTGGCCGCCTGCGTCGCCAATGTGTTGCTGGTCTGCGCCTGGCTTTAGCGCACAGGTCGCATCGGCTAACCGCCGGCCGCGAAGTTGTCGCTGCGTACCGCCCAGCCGGTGACGCGGCCCTCGATCAGCGAGAAGATCACATAGAGGGCGACGCCAAGCGCGGCCAGGATGAAAAGCCCGGCAAATACCAGCGGCACGTCAAAACTTGAGCTCGCGATCATCATCAAATTGCCGATGCCGCGGTTGGAGGCCACGGTCTCGGAGATCACCGTGCCGACGAAGGCCAATGTCGCCGCGACCTTCAGCGACGCGAAGAAATAGGGCATCGTCCGGGGCAGGCCGACATTCCACAGGATTTCCAGTTTGGTGGCGCGCAGGGTTTTCATCACGTCCTGCAGTTCGGGTTCGGTCGCGGCAAGCCCGGTGGCCACATTCACCACGATCGGAAAGATGCACATGATCATCGCGGTCAGGACCGCCGGCACGGTGCCGGCGCCGAACCACAGCACGAAGATCGGCACCACCGCCACTTTGGGAATCGAGGAAAATCCCACCAGCATCGGATAGGCGACGTCGTAGGCCAGGCGCGACGAGCCGATCAGCATGCCGAGCAGGATGCCGATCACGATGCCGAGCGCAAATCCGACCAGCGTGGTATAGAGCGTCTGCAGCGCGTGCGGCCAGATCGCGGGAAACCGCGTCCACAGCGTCATCAGAATCTCGCTCGGACGCGGCAGCACGATGTCGGAGACGTGGAACAGCAGACACAGAAGCTCCCAGGCGACGAAGAAGCCGAGGATGCAGGTCATCGACAGAATGCGGCGCCGCAGCTGTTCGTTCATGATGCGATCTCCTGGACGGCACGGGCGGCCACGATGCGTTCGCGCAGCCGCTGGGTGAGCGATACGAAGTCGGGTTCGAAAGACACTTCGATGGTCCGCGGACGCGCGAACGGAACCACGCTGTCGTCGACGATGCGGCCGGGACGCGCCTGCATGACGCAGATTCGCGACGCCAGATAGGCGGCTTCCTTGAGGTCGTGGGTCACCAGCAGCACCGTCGGCCGTTTTTCGATCCACAGGTTCTGCATGATCTCCCACAGTTCCTCGCGGGTGAACTGGTCGAGGGCGCCGAAGGGCTCGTCGAGCAGAAGCAGCGTCGGATCATGGATCAATGCCCGGCACAGCGAGGCCCGCTGCTGCATGCCGCCGGACAATTGCCAGGGAAATTTGTCGCCGAAGCCGGCCAGGCCGACCTGCGCCAGCGAGGCCTCGACGCGGTCGCGATATTCGGATTTGCGCTTGGCCGAGAATTCCTGCTTGAACGGCGGCACGATCTTGAGCGGCAGCATGACGTTGTCGCGGATGTTCAGCCACGGCAACAGGGTCGGGTTCTGGAACGCCATGCCGATCCGCACATGGTTGGCGCCGACCTCGCGGCCGGCGACGAACACATGGCCTTGCGAGGCCGTCAGCGTCCCCGCCACCAGCTTGAGAATGGTCGACTTGCCGCAACCGGAGGGACCGACCAATGCTACGAATTCGCCATGGCTGATGCGCAGGGATGTTTCCGCCAGCGCCGTGACCTGGTTTTTGTCGCTGCCAAAGGTCACTCTGACCTTTTCGAGGTCGATCACATTGCCGGCGGGGAACGCCGGCTGGGCTGGCGAAGCGTCCATCGGACTAGCTTTCTTTGCGGGAGGTAATCGCGGCCATCGTGGTGTCGGTATTGCGCGGCATGGCGGCCGGCATCTGTTGGATCGCATGAACCGAGCGGCCAAAGCCGCGCGCATTCTCCTGCAGCACGCGATCCTTCATCACGAAGCGTCCACGCACCAGCGTGTGGATCGGCAACGCGGTGGCCTTGCGGCCCTGCCACGGCGAAATCTTCGAGCGCGACTGGATCAGCGCGTCGTCGATGGTCCATTCTCTGGCGACGTCGACGATGGCGATGTCGGCGTCCGAACCCACCGTCAGGGTGCCCTTGCGGGGGTAGAGACCCCAGATCTTCGCGGGGTTCTCAGCACTCCATCGCACGTAGTCTTCGATCGTGGCGCGGCCGCGATTGACCTCGGTCAGCATCAGCGGCATCTGGGTCTCTACCCCCGGAAAGCCGCAATCGACCGTCCAGATGTCGGCGCGGGTCTTTTCTTCCGGCGCATGCGGCGCGTGGTCGGTCGCGATGATGTCGATCGTGCCGTCCATCAGCGCGTCCCACAATGGCTGCCGGTTGCTGGCCTCGCGCACCGGCGGATTGACCCTGATAATGCCGCCGAATTTCTCGTAGTCGTGCTCGGACAGCAGCAAATAATGCGGGCAGGTCTCGCCTGTTATGTCGACGCCACGGGCCTTGGCCTCGGCGAGCGGGCGCAGCTCGGCCGCCGACGAGATATGCAGCACGTGAATACGCGCACCGGTCCATTCGGCGAGTATCGCCGCGCGTGCGACGGCTTCGACCGCGACCACCGCCGGCCGCGCCGCCAGATGCGCGATCGGCTCAACGCGGCCGGCGGCGCGCAGCCGCGACTCCCGCCGCTCCATGATCGAATTGGTCTCGGCATGCAGCGAGATCCGCTTGCCGGTCGGCGCCACCACCTCGAACGCTTCCAGCATCGCGCCGGTGGTGGGCGAGGGGATGCGGCCAAAGGTGTTTCCCATATAGAGCTTGAAGCCGATGATTCCGCCCTCAATGAGCGCGCCGACATGCTCGATGCTGTCCTCGCCCAGCACCGCATAGAGCCCGTAATCGACATAGGCTTTGGCGGACGCGATTCTGTGCTTGTCGGCGAGGGCTTGCGGCGTGCCGATGGTCGGCAAAGTGTTCGGCATGTCGAATACGGTCGTTACGCCGCCGAACGCCGCGGCGGCGGTGCCGCTGGCGAAGTCTTCCTTCTGGGGATAGCCGGGATCGCGAAAATGCACGTGAACGTCGATGGCGCCGGGCAGGATATGAAGCCCGTTCGCATCCAGCGTCTGCGCGGCCGGAGGCATCGCCTCCGGCGCACCGATGGCGTGGATCAGGCCGTTCTTGATCGCGATGCTGGCGCTATAGCTTGAATTCGGCGAAACGATCGTGCCGCCGTTGATGACCAGATCGACTGTGTCGGACATGATCAGATCTCCCGTCACAACATCGCCCAGCCGCCATCGACCGGCAGATCGACGCCGGTAATCTGGCGCGATACGTCGCTGGCGAGAAACAGGCAAGCATTGGCGACGTCGGCATCCACCGTTACCCGCTTCATGGCGTAATCGGCGGCGTGGCGTTCGGCGGCCTCCGCTTCGGAGATGCCGAGCTTCTGCGCCATGTCGCGGCAGACCTTGTCGCGGAAGCGGGGGCCATCGACCATGCCGGGCGCGACGCAATTGACGTTGATGTTGAACTGGCCGACCTCGAGCGCGAAGCTTTTGGTGATGCCGCGCAGGCCCCATTTCGAGGCCGAGTAGGCGACGCGTCCGGCGCGTCCGCGCATGCCGAAGGTGCCGCCGACATTGACGACCTTGCCGTAGCGCTGCGCGATCATGGTCGGCAGCGCCGCGCGCATGGTGTGGAAGCATCCGTTCACATTGAGGGTGACGATCTCGTCGAACTCCTCCGGGGTGGTTTGCACGCCGGTCTTGCCGATCGGGCCCGACCCGCCGGCGACATTGACCAGGATGTCGAGGCGGCCGCCGAATTGGGCCTTGGTTTCCTCGACGGCCTCTTCACACTGTTTTGCATCGGTGAGATCGCAGGGGATGACGATCGCCATGCCGCCGGCGGCCTTCACTTGCGCGGCGACCGGCTCGATCGCCGCGGTGTCCCGTCCGACCAGGGCCAGCTTGCAGCCCTCGGCCGCGAAAGCATGCGTGATGGAAGCGCCCATGCCCTTGGCCGGGCCGGTGATAAGCGCAACTCGATCGCCAAGCGAAAGCTTCATGGAAATTCATCCGTGCTGTGTTGGAAAGGTTAGAAATTGCCGTTCGGTATCGTCACATGGCCGGGCGGATCGCGGTCGGCCGCTCACTGGCCGGCGGCAGGAAACTGCGGTCGAATATTTCCGAGGTCGCGGGCGTGCGCGGCAATTCCTTGGCCTTGACCAGGATATCGATCGCCTTCGTCATCCGCTCGTCGCTGACATCGCCGAGGCCGATCTTGGCAATTTCCGGATGGCTCATTTCGTCGGCCAGGGTCGCATCGAGCCGTGCCCGCTCGATCGCCGGCTTGATCAGGGGCTCGCGGGTCGCGACGGCGTCGATCGCGGCCTGCGGATCGGCGATCGCGTCCTTGATGCCGTGGTTGAGCGCCTTGAGGAAACCCTTCACGGCCTCCGGATGCTCCTTCACGAATTTGCGCGAGACGATGATCGCGTTGGAATAAAGATCCATGCCGTAATCGCCGAACTTGATGAAACGCAACTGCTTGTCGGGATCGACGCCCGTGAGTTTCGCGCTGAAGCGGATGGTGGTGACATAGCCGAACACGCCGTCGACCTGTCCCTGCATCAACATCTGCTCGCGCAGGCTGGGCTGCATGTTGACGATCTCGACCTTGCTGCAATCGATCCTGGCCGTGGCGCACAGCGCCGGAAACAGTTTCAGCGCGCCGTCGTTGGCGGCGCCACCGAGCTTGCGCCCGACAAAATCCGCCGGCGTCTTGATCGGGCTGTCGGCCTTGACCGCGACCGTGAAGGGCGGTCGATTGTAGAGCATGAAGACCCCGACCGGCGCTTCATCCGGCTTCTTCGCCGCAAGCTCGATCAGCGCATTGATGTCGCCGAAGCCCATGTCGTAGGCGCCATTGGCTACTTGCGGGACCGCCGCACCCGAACCGTTGCCCTGATCGAAGGTGACGTCGAGGCCTTCCTGTTTGAAATAGCCGCGATCCTGGGCCAGGAAAAACATGCCCTGCGGCCCCTCATACTTCCAGTTCAAAACCAGCTTGATCCTGGTGTCAGCCTGGGCAGCGGCTGCGGCGCCGGTGGTGAAGGCCAATGCCAGCGCAAGCGCCTGCATGCCACGAAAAGCGTGGTGTCCGATCATCGGAGTTTTCCTGTTAAGTCTGGGACCAATTCCCGGTCCGGGCCTGGGTGCGGGCAGGCTCACCGGGTCTTGCTATCAAGCTAGCTCTTTTAAGTGAGCTAATCTGCTGCTAGTTTTCGTCATCAGCGGTGCAAAAAAGGCCTCACTGGAGACGCCATGCGACATCTGAAGCTGCTGGCCCATGTGGTCGAGGTCGCGCGCATGGGGTCGATCCGCAAGGCCGCCGAGCGCCTCAACCTGACGCCGTCGGCGATGAACCGCCGCATTCAGGACCTCGAGGCCGAAGTCGGAACCCCGCTGTTCGAGCGCCGCCCGCGCGGCGTGCGGCTGACGACCGCGGGCGAGATGTTCGTGCGCTATGCCCGCAGCCAGATCGCCGAGGCCGAACGGATGCTGTCGCAGATCGAGGATTTACGCGGCCTGCGCCGGGGACCGATCCAGATCGCGTGCAGCCAGGCACTGGCGCTTGATTTCCTGCCGTCCCACATCGCGGCGTTCCAGAAAAAGCATCCCAAGGTCCTGTTTGATCTGCGGGTGATGGATCATGAGCGCGCACTGGCAGCACTTGCGGCTTACGAAGTCGACCTCGCGCTGGTCTATCGCCCGGCGATGTGGCCGTCGCTGCGCGTGATCGCGAGCATTCCGCAGCGGCTGGTCGTCATCGTTCGCTCCGATCATCCGCTGGCGGCCAAGAAAACCGTTCGGCTGTCGGAATGCGCCGAATATCCGGCCGCGCTGCCCGATCGCACGCTGAGCGGCCGGCAGATCCTCGACGAGGTCACCACGCGGCGCGACCTGCGCTTCAACACGCTCGCTGAATCCAATTCGTTTGAAATGTTGAGGGGGCTGGTTTTTCGCTGCAACATGATCTCGTTCCAGATCGAGATCGGCGCGCCCACAGGCGATCTCGGCATGGGCCTGACCGGCCGGCCGGTCGATGTGCGCGATCTTCCGACCGCCGACCTCGTGATGTGCCAGTTGCGCGGCCGCAGTCTTCCGGTCGCCGCGGCGACCTTCGCCGAACTGATGCTCAAGAGCATGCAGAAAACGCCAACGGGGCAGGTTTCTTGAATCACAAGCGTCTTAGATGCCGAACATCCAGACCGTGACAATCGCGCCCAGCACGGCGAGGCCGGAAATCGTCCAGCCCGTCATATAGGCCGAGTCATTGTCGTCCGGCCGGTCCACCATGCTGTCGTGCCACTGAGACATGATCGCCTCCTATCCGCGCGCGGATATCTCGTCGGGAATAATCGCGGTGGTGGCCTGCCGGTTCCCTCCGGCTTCAAAGAAACCGGTCAATTGGCCGGCAATGGCGTGCCGGCGGTGCGAACCAGCCGGTCCGCCTTCTGCAGAACGTAGTTGTTCTCCGGCTGCTCGCGCGCAAAGAAGCTGAAGGCCACAAACAGCGCACAGAACGTCAGCCCTACCAGCATGACCCTGCGGTGGGTGCTCTTGTCGGCGTTGTGGAATGACGAGGACATGCAAAAGCCATACAGCCTGCACGCGAGAGCGCAATCTGGCTCTACTTTTAACCTTGCCGATGAAGGTTACTCACCGCGCCAATTTTAACAGAACTGAATCGATCGCCGGGCTTTGGCCAGGCTTGGGCCGGGTCGCGGCCACCATCAGGCAGCCGCGAACGCGAGGTGACGCGGCGGGTTTCGTTGGCGTCAGGCATCTGCCTGGGACGACGCACTTGCGAGCTTTGGTCCGGACCATGCGAATCATGGATTTGGGTTCGGGTTGGTTTTGCTGAGCCGTCCCACCTTGCGGGCGCGCTCCCACACCTCGACGTCTGCGCCGTCGGCATATTGCCGGGCGGTTTGCAGCGCAGCGTCGTCCGTTGGCGCGACCAGGTCCTTGCGCGAAGTCACGCGGTCATTGGAATCGATCAGGTAGGCGCGGTAATCTGGCATGATGTTCCCTTCCGGGAACAACGCCTGAGCGCTCGAACTTTCGAGCATGGGGCCATGCCGGAACCCGCGGAACTCGCATCGGCGAAATCCGGAACCGAGCAGAAGCCGTTGAAAGCATTATGGATTGCAGATTGGATCGGCGCGCCTCTGCCGATCGCGGCATCCGGTGGGATTGGACCGCGATATCCCGGCCGCGACGCGATCGACTAAGCCCTGACCTGGTCCCGAAGCTGCTCAAACTGGCTGGGACTGTAGGCGGCCCCGTCCGGTG
>Ga0116135_1001104_pt1 | contig 14194 bp, 7 predicted proteins | sample June2015DPH_20_1_FD_89738 | JGI IMG/M metagenome (GOLD analysis project Ga0116135, IMG submission 89738) | Peatland microbial communities from SPRUCE experiment site at the Marcell Experimental Forest, Minnesota, USA - June2015DPH_20_10 | ecosystem: Environmental > Terrestrial > Soil > Wetlands >... | reverse complement strand
GTAGTAGTTATCCAGGCCCAACTCGTATTGACCGCCGGCTTGAATCGTATGCGTCCCGCGGATCATGGTAAGTTGCGGCGAAATGTTGTACTGAGTGTTGTGATCGCCGATGGCGCTGTTACCCTGCGATCTGCCGACGTCATTCGGGAACGGGAAAGCCGGTGTTGGAGGCGTACGAATGGCGGACGCAGGACTGTTGTACGCTGCCGACCAGCCAAGGGTAGTAAGGTCAAAGCCCGACAAGATGGGAGATCTCAAATAGATAAATCGGCTGCCTGACAAGTTAACGTCGAGGATAGTAGTTGGCGTGAAAGTGTGATTGATGTCTACCGCTAGCGCCTTAGTATGGTAATCCTCGGCGCAACGATCATTGCAGAGGCCCGTGTTAAATGGATTGGTAGGCAAATCGAGCAAGCCGAAATAGGTGAAGCGCGCAAACAAGCGTGTGCTGCTGTTAATGACCTGGTCTCCGCGGGCCACAAATTGATTGGTGTTGCCTCCGGAACTGGTGGCGCTGGTGAAATTGTTGGCACCCGTGAACTGGGACTGTGGAAGGTTGGGTGGAATATAGTACGTATCCCACATTTTTGTCGTTGCCTGGCTCCAATATGCGGACGGGATCTGGTTATTAGGGAAGGGATTGCGGTTGCCGGCTGCGTCCAATGTGTAGGGGTTGTAGATCTGGTCAGGTGAGGTGGGTTCGCCGTTCACCACGGTGACATTATCACCGCAAATCGGGTTGCCGTTGACTACGGGACCGGTGAAGCCCGTCGCACACAAGGAGGAGAAATCACCATGTCGCATTCCACCCGTGACACCAGCGGGAGTAAATGGACTTGAGCCAGTAACGGGAACCGTCGTGGTCAGCACCGAACCGGTTCGCAGTCGGAATTGTTCCCAGCTCACAAAGAAGAAGGTCTTATCTTTGATAACTGGTCCGCCGAAAGTGAACCCGTACTGGTTCTGCACGTAGGGGGGCGGGGTATTTGGGTCACCATTCGCAATTTCTAATCCCTTATTAAAGTACTCGTTCGAGTTCAGCGCCTTGTTGCGCAGATACTCGTAACCCGAGCCATGAAACCGGTTGCTGCCTGACTTGGTGCTGATGTTCATCACGCCACCGGAAAACTTGCCCCACTCGGCGCCCAGGTCGTTATATTGCACCTTGAACTCGCCCACCGAGTCCTGCGTAGGAATGATGATGGGCAAGTTGATGTAGCCGATGTTGAGGGGTTGACCATCCAGGTACTCCGCGCTTTGATTACCGAACGAACCGCCTATCTGGTAGTTGCCCCAACTGAATGGGTTCTGGCTCACTGGCGTTCCGCCGGAGCCGCCCTGGGCAATCGCCGCGGGAGAAACCGTAATCAAGTTGAAGATGTTGCGACCATTCAATGGCAACTCGTCGGCTTTGCGCTGCTCGACGACCTGGCCCAGAGAGGAAGTCTCAGATTGGAGCAGCGGGGTTTCACCCGTCACTTCGACAATCTGGCTGACCTCGCCAACTTGAAGCGCGGCAGCGATGTGCGTGTCCTGCTGCACTTCGACTGAGATGTCGGCGCGGACGAAGTGCTTAAACCCTTGTTTTTCCGCGTCAATTCGGTATTGACCGGGGACCAGATTCACAAAAGTGAAGAGCCCGTCATTGCCGCTGGATTGTGTGCGCTTTTCCCCCGTACCCAGGTTGGTGAGCGTGACGGTGGCGTCGGCGATAGCCGCCCCAGATGCATCCGCAACCGAGCCGCTTATGGAACCGTATGTGCTCTGGGCGTGCAGGGAAAGCGAGGCAGAAGCGAGTAGGCCTATTGACAAAAGAATGGTCCACAATCTGCGTGACGACATGGTGCCTCTTTTCGAATACAGGAATTTCCCAAATGGTAGAGCGACCGGATTCTTGTTCACATCGTCGACCGTTGTCAAGAATAAAATGCATGATTCCCATTTGAATAATCGTTAACCCTACCGCTTCGGTGATATGCTTCACGGTCGTGACCGTAACCATGATGGACATCGCGAAGGACTTGAAAGTCTCCGTGGTCACGGTGTCGAAGGTGTTGCGCAATCAGGGCCGCATTAGCGACGCGACGCGTAAACGTGTACTTCGGCGCGCCAAAGAACTGAATTATCAAATGAACTGGGTGGCGCGCAGCCTGGTAACGCGGCGCACCTACACCATCGGCTTGCTGCTGCCGGAATTCGCCCACCTCTTCTTTGCGGAAATCGCTCGCGCCGTGGCGCAAACCGTCCGCCCTCACGGCTATCACGTTGTGATTTCATCGTTTGAAGAGGATCCCGAGCTGGAAGCGAGCGAAGTCGAATCCCTCCTCGCGCGGCAGGTAGATGGGCTGATCATTGCATCCTCGCAGCCGCCGAGGCGGCTGGCCATGTTCGAACGTGTACGCGATCGCAACATACCTTATGTATTAATTGACCGGCCGATTGCCGGACTGCGCGCCTGCTACGTGGGCGTGGATAACCATGCCATCGGAAGAGTGGCGACTGAGCATCTGATAGCGCAGGGATGTTACCGCATTGCTCACTTGCGCGGACCCAAAGTGGGAATTGCAACGCAGCGGCTGGAAGGTTATCGCGAGGCACTCGCAAAAGCTGGCTTTCGAGCACGTTCCGACTACGTAGCCGAAGGTGGACACAGTGATGTGGCAGGACATCAAGGCATGAAAAAGCTATTAAGCGTGAAGCCTCTGCCGGATGGAGTTGTCTGCTACAACGATCCAGTTGCGATTGGCGCGATGAAGGCAATTCTCGAGGCGGGATTGAAATTGCCGGAGGAGATCGCTGTGGTAGGTGCTGGAAATGTTCATTATTCCGATGTGCTGGCAGTACCGCTCACCACAATCGACCAGGGGACTTGCAAAATTGGCACGCTCGCGGCTGAACTGCTGCTTACGAGGATTTCTTCGAAACGAACCCTGAAACCGGAAGAAATATTGATTCCTCCCAAACTGGTGGAGCGGGAATCGACCCGGCGGCAACCACAAGCTGGCGCCACTGAACGAAGGAACTGAAGTTGCTGAACTTATTCTTTCGCGGATGTTGCGTGTTGACGCTCGCTCTGTTGGCTGCGGCGCCTGCCGGACCGGTGTTCGAGGTAAAGCTGCCGCACGGTTTGGATTTCACGCTGCAAAATTCTCCAACGCCGCAAAAGTATTTGATCGAAACCATGCCGGGCGGAGTCGCGCTCCTGGACTACAACAACGATGGCTTGCTGGACATTTTTTTAGTAAACGGCGGGCGCGTAACGAGCCCGATGCAGACCCCGGAAAACTTTGATCGCCACGAGCCTAAGTACTGGAATCGGCTTTACCGGCAAAACAAAGATGGCAGTTTTACTGACGTGACCCAGCAGGCCGGGCTTTCCAAAGCGGGCGATGGAAATTACGGTATGGGAGTAGCTGTCGGCGACTACGACAACGACGGCTATCCCGATTTATACGTCACAAGTTACGGAAAAAATATTCTTTATCACAACAATGGCGATGGAACGTTTACTGACGTGACCGCAAAAGCCGGAGTGGCTGGAGGAGGATGGTCGGTTTCTGCCGGATTTTTTGATTACGATAACGATGGGAAACTGGATCTTTTCGTCACCCGCTACATGGAATGGGACACAAAACACAGCAAAGATTGCGGCGGCAACTATCACACGTATTGTCCGCCGGAAGAGTTTCCCGCGACGACGAATATTCTCTATCACAACAACGGCGATGGAACTTTCACGGATGTGAGCCAGCCCTCAGGGATTGCGTCGAAGAAAGGACGCGCATTGGGTGTGGCGTTTGCCGACTATGACGGCGATGGATACACCGACATATTTGTAGCCAACGACGGCATGCAGCAATATTTGTTTCACAACAACGGCAATGGAACTTTTAAGGAAGTGAGTCTGGAAGCGGGTACGGCGCTTTCCCAGGATGGCCGACGGCTTTCGGGCATGGGAGTGGTTTTTCAGGATTACGATAATGATGGACGGCCGGATGTGATCGTGACCGAATTGCCGCGAGAGATTTACGGCGTTTACCACAACGATGGTGACGGCACGTTCACATATCGCAGTCTTGAAACCGGGCTGGGCTTGCTTTCCAGCGGAAGTGCGGGCTGGGGAGTTGGATTGGAAGATTTCGACAACGATGGCTGGAAAGATTTGTTTGTCGCACAGGGGCATGTGCTCGATAACGTCGAGCAGATCGATCCTTCGCTGCACTATCTTGAGCCGCCACTGCTGGCCATGAATCACGATGGCCGGTTCGAACGCACCGATTCCGGAGATGCGACTCCCTGGGCCGCGCGAGGTGCGGCTTTTGGCGATTTGAATAACGATGGCTGGCAGGATGTGGTAATGACTACCTTGGGCGGTTCTCCGCAAGTATTTTTCAATCGCGGCGGCAAACAGCATTGGCTGACTATCACTCTGCGCGGCACGCGCAGCAATCGCGATGGCTTCGGCGCGCGCGTGCAGGTGAACGGGCAGATGCGCTTCGCGACATCAGCCGGCAGCTATCTTTCCGCCAGCGATAAGCGATTGCATTTTGGGCTCGGCACTGCCGATAGAGCCAAAGTTGAGATCAACTGGCCTTCTGGAATTCATCAGACATTGAATGATGTTCACGCCGATCAATTCCTCGAAGTGCGTGAACCGGAGAAGCCGTGACTCGGGCACTCTTACTCTTATATTTTGCATGGCAGATTGCATCGCCGCAGGCCACCGAACATATGCAGGCGGGAATGGCCGCGGATAAAGAACGCAAATTTGATGTGGCCGTCGCGGAATATAAAAAAGTTACCGAACTCGATCCCTCTTTTGTGGATGGTTTTATAAGTCTCGGCCAGGCTTACATGGAGAGCGGGGATTACAGCGCAGCGATTCCTGCGCTTAAACATGCGCTCCAACTGAGTGCGGATTCTGCACCCGCTCATCAGTTGCTCGGGTACGCGTTGCTGGCGCAGGGGTACGCGAGCGAAGCGATTCCGCATTTGCGGCGCTCGCCCGACAAGAGCGCCTTGGGCATCGCGCAGATTCAAACCGGGCAACTGCCGGAAGCGGTTGCGAATTTGCAGGCTTCGTTGGCCGCGCATCCCAACGATCCCGACCTTCTTTACTACCTCGGCCGCGCCAGCGGATTGCTCGCGAAACAATCGGTCGACACCCTGCTGGCCGCTTACCCGGACTCGGCCCGCGCGCATCAGGCCATGGCGGAAAACTATTACGTGCTGCGGCGCATGCAGGATGCGGAGAAGGAATATCGCGATGCGCTGAAGTTGCGGCCGGGCTTGCCGGAAGCTCATCTTGCCTTGGGCGAAGTATATGCGGGCGCTTTCCAGTGGCCGAAAGCGGAAGAGCAATTTCGCTTGCAGGTGAAGTTGCAACCAGGAAATGCAGAAGCAGCCTATCGATTAGGGGACGCACTGCTCGAACAAGGCAAAGCGCATGAGGCTCGCGCCGAACTCGTGCGCGCCGACAAATTGCTGCCCGATATGCCGGAAACGCTCTATGCGCTGGGCAAGGCAGCGTCTCTCGAAGGCGACACGGCTGCCGCGGAAAAAGAGTGGACGAAGCTTCTCTCGATTGAGCAGCAAAGTTCGCTGGCCGCGCAGGCACATTTTGGATTGGCGGGAATTTATCGCAAGCAGGGAAAAACCGCGGAAGCCAAGCGCGAAATGGAAGAGTTCGAAAAACTGCAAACCAATTCGGCGCAACCGCAACAGGCAGGACAACAAGATTCGCAACACTAGCTGACATCTACAAGCATAAGGAACCCGAGATGAAAATCATGTCGCATGGATTTATTCCTATTCCATCTGTAATCGCCAGGTCCTCCATCGCCGTTCTGCTTCTATGTTTTATTGGCGTGCTGCCTCTGCGCGCTGCCGAACCTTCCTCGCGAACGCTGGATTCCGGCTGGCAGTTTCGGGCGGTGGCCAATGCAGATCAGGCCGAGGTTAAAGAGTGGCATCCCGCGCAGGTTCCGGGTGTGGTGCAGACTGATCTCCTGAATAACAAGCTTATTCCCGATCCCTTTGATCGCGACAATGAATTCCGTCTGCAATGGATCGGGCTGGCCGATTGGGAATATCAAACCACGTTTCAAGTCGATGCCGCCACGCTCGCGCACGACCATGTGGACTTGGTTTTTGCCGGTCTCGACACCTTCGCCGACGTTTATCTCAATGACCAATCGATTCTCAAAGCGGATAACATGTTCCGCCAGTGGCGGGTGGCGGCGAAGCCGTTGTTGAAAACCGGAGCGAACACGCTACGCATCGTCTTCCACTCGCCGGTCGAGCACATGCTTCCTTACGTCAAGTCGTTGCCCTACGTCTTGCCGTCGATCTCAACTCATAATTACGGCAACGAAGAAAACCTTGCCACCGCTCCCTACACGCGCAAAGCTCCTTACAATTACGGATGGGATTGGGGCCCGCGCTATTTAACCGAAGGAATTTGGCAGCCGGTACGGCTCGAAACCTGGGATGCGTTGCGAATTGAGAACTTCCATATTCATCAGCAGGGCATTACCAGCGATCTTGCCAATGTAACCGCAGAAGTTGAAATCGAAGCCACGAAGCCGGCCACTGCGACTCTCACGATGGCTCACGATGAACTCTCCGGGCCACAAACAACCGACGGAACTCAGACTGTGCAGCTCAATGCAGGCATCAATCATATTTCGATTCCTGTTCGCATCGCCTCGCCGAAGCTTTGGTATCCCGTGGGATATGGAGATCAAAACCGTTATCGCTTTTCTGCCTCGATCAAGATAGGCCACGAAACCGCCGCACACGCGGCGACGAAAACTGGATTGCGTTCCATCGAGCTTCGCCGCGCCCCGGACGAATGGGGCAAGAGTTTTGAATTTGTCGTAAACGGCATTCAGGTTTTCGCCAAGGGCGCCGACGTCATTCCCTTCGACAGTTTTCCCAACCGCGTAACCCCGGAAATTCATCGCAATATTCTGCAAGCCGCGCGCGATGCGCACATGAATATGATCCGCGAATGGGGCGGCGGATATTACGAGTCCGACGACTTATACGACATCTGCGACGAACTCGGAATCATGGTATGGCAGGAGTTCGCCTTCGGCGGCGATATGATTCCAGGCGATGTCGCCTATCAGGAAAATGTCCGTGCCGAGGCAATCGACCAGATCAAGCGGCTGCGCGATCATCCCAGCATTGTGATCTGGTGCGGAAACAACGAAGTTGAAACTGGATGGTGGCACTGGGGCGACCGCCAGGAATTTAAAGCTTCGATCTCCCCCGACACCCGCGACCGCGTCTGGCAGGACTACGTGATCATGTTCGCCGACATCCTCAAGAGTGCAGTCGCACAGTATGCTGATCCCGCGCCGTATTCACCCAGTTCGCCCAGCGCCAACTTCGAAGAAATTCCCGACAACCAGCACAACGGCGACATGCATTACTGGCAGGTCTGGCACGCTCAGGCGCCGGCTTCCGATTACACCAAACAATTTCCCCGCTTCATGTCGGAGTACGGATTTCAATCCTTTCCCGAGATGCGCACCATTCACACCTACGCGCATGATCCCGGCGACTTCGATATCCGTTCCACCGTCATGCAGGCGCACCAGAAAAATAAAGGCGGTAACGAACGCATCCTGACCTACATGCTGCGCGAATACCGCGAGCCCAAAGATTTCGCTTCCTTCGTTTACTTAAGCCAGGTGCAGCAGGCGGAGATTATCAAGATCGGCGCCGAGCATCTGCGCCGGCAGCGGCCGCGCACCATGGGATCTCTCTATTGGCAGTTGAACGATTGCTGGCCGGTCGCATCCTGGGCCAGTATCGATTATTACGGTCGATGGAAGGCATTGCACTACTACGCTCGCCGCTTCTACGACGACGTTCTCATCTCGCCGTTTTTGCACGACGACAAAGTCGATGTCTACATTGTCTCGGACAAACTCCAGCCCCTTTCCGGAACTATCCGCATGCGCCTGCTCGATTTCTCCGGAAATGTATTGCTGGAACAAAGCAAAGATGTGCAAGTTCCGGCGCAGTCGAATGCGATTTATTTCAGCGTCGATAAAGCCGCATGGACGGCAAAGGGCGATCCGCACCGCAGCTTCCTGGTCTTCGATTTGGAAGTAGGCGGCAAGAAAGTATCTCGAAACCTGATCTTCTTCGATGTGACTCACGATCTCGAACTGCCGCCTTCGCCCAAGATCGAAACAACCTTGAATAAAACCGGCGACGATTACACAGTAACCTTGCAGTCCGCCAAACTCGCCCGCAGTGTGTATGTATCGTTCGGCGACCTCGATGTGCAAAGCTCCGACAACTACTTTGATTTGCTCCCAGGTGAGAATGTAAACCTGCACCTGAAAAGCACCGCCACCCTGGAGCAATTAAAGACTGGCATGAAGGTGATTTCGCTGATGGATGCGTTTAATGCAAATTGAGGCGAATGTTATAAGATAAAAATCTTGTAACCATCTCAAAATAAGTCGGATAGCAATGCTGTACTCAAATTACGTCTATGGTTACTCTTTATGGCCCCGGCCGCGCACTGTGGCGTTTTTACCACAGCCAACTAAATTCACCGGGCTGTAATCTATTCATTCATTAGCAAATACTCAGGCCTTTATTGATCCACGAGCAGACAATCCGCTCGGCTGTGGAATGCAGTGGAGTCGGCCTCCACAGCGGCGCTCCCGTCTCCATGCAGATCCTTCCCGCGCCTCCCGGCACGGGCATCGTGTTTCGCCGCGTCGATCTCGATGGCTTTCAAATTGAAGCCAACAGCCGCAATGTAGCCCGCGTCAGCTACGCCACCAGCCTGATGAAAAAGGGTGTGCTGATTTCCACCACCGAACATCTGCTTTCCGCGTTCACCGGCGTCGGCATCGATAACGCAATTGTCGATCTGGACAACCTGGAGCTCCCGATCCTCGATGGCAGCGCGCTTCCCTTTGTCGAGTTGATTCAAAAGGCTGGCATTCGCAAGCAGCGGCGCCCGCGCCGCTTCATGAAGATTCTGCGTGAAGTGGAAATGCGCGAAGGCAACAAATTTATCTCCGTCTATCCCGCCGACAAGTATTCCGTTTCTTACTCCATCAATTTCCCGCATCCTCTCATCGGCAAGGAGACTTTCCAGGTCGAGCTTACCAACGGCAGCTACCTGCGCAACATCGCCGCCGCCCGCACCTTCGGCTCACGTGCCGACGAGAAAGCCATGCGCAATATGGGATTGATTCGCGGCGCTTCGCGTGACAACTGCATCGTGCTAACCCGCGATGGCATCGAAAACGGTCCACTGCGCTTCGCCGATGAGTTCGTTCGCCACAAAATTCTGGATTTAGTCGGCGATCTCGCACTGTTGGGCAAGCCGATCCTGGGCAAAATCGTCGCCGACCGCGCCGGCCACGCCATGCACACCGCGCTGGTCTCCCGTATCCTGCGCGACCGGACTTTGTGGGAAGAAGTCACTCTACCGGAAGAAGCGGCAGCAAGTGCAATGACGTACGCCGCTCAAGCCACGGCCGGATCTTCACCCTACTAACCATAACAACTGCTAATCTTTTGAAGTGGAATCCCTCACAGAAATCGAAGTCCGCGTTCTCGGCTCGCTTATCGAAAAAGACATCACTACGCCCGATTATTACCCGCTGTCGCTGAACGCTCTAGTGAACGCCTGCAATCAGAAAAATAATCGCGACCCGGTAATGTCGCTCGATGAAAACTCCGTAAGCTCCGCGCTTTCCACGCTCCAGGAAAAACGTCTCGCCGGACCCGCCGGCGGCGCCGATAGCCGCGTTACCAAATACGAACATCGGTTGCAGGAAGTATTCAACTTCGACCGCCGCGAAATCGCTATTCTCTGCGTGCTCTTGCTGCGCGGCCCACAGACGCCGGGAGAACTCCGCAGCCGCACCGAACGCATGTACCGCTTCGAAGCCCTCGACGATATCGTTTCCACCCTCGACCGCCTAAGCCAGCGCCAGCCTCCGCTAGCAGCTGTGCTCCTGCGCCAGCCCGGCACGAAGGAATCGCGTTACACGCATTTGTTCTCCGGCGATGCGCCAGCCGTAAATATTTCCGCGCCGGAGGTGACGCGAGCGTCGGCGGCGGCGGAAGTTTCCACGGCTAGCCGTTTATCTCAATTGGAAGATGAAGTTCAGCAGCTCAGAAAAGAAGTTGCTGAGATGCAACAGCAACTTGCGACATTCCGCAAGCAGTTCGAATAAGTTACAAATCAAAATCAATAATTAGCCATGAATATGATTCCCAGTCATTTGTTTTACATCGTTTAAGTTATCGAAATATCCGCCCAAAAAATAAGCGGTTGCAGATTTCCTTCCCGTTTTCCTCAGCCTTCCACAAGGAAGGCTGATCCTCCACAGCTTCTGCACAAACGCAATAATTTTTACCGTTGCGGCGCGCAACGTTCTGCGCGAAAGTGGCTTACCGAATACGTGAGACTCTTGCAGCTTGTCGAACGATGATTGCGGTGAGCCGGTGGCAGACTGGCAACTTCTTAGAGAGTGAATTGCCAGAGGAAATTCGGAACGCGCGCGAGTGTGTGCCGGGTTTCAAGGCATTGCGGCCTCCTCCACTTCTCGCTCTTGGAGCGAGTTGGGCCGCTGGCTCCCGCAATGGTTGTGGATCGGTCGATTCTTTGAATCGCCATCTGCAACTGGTACCGGTAAATGTGGCGCTCTTTTTGATCTTGGGTCACGCGATCTCGGATCATACGAACGCTGTCGGACCGTTACCGTCGTCCGCCACTTCTGGTGGTGAGAAGACGAGCTGAAAGAGATCACGAAACAATGCGGCTCGGGTGGCTGGCCCGGGCCGCATTTTGCTTTTGCACCAACATAAGGGCACTGGTACAGTTTTGCTTTTATACAACTCTGTCATCCTGAGCGTAGCCGTTTTTCAGGCGTAGCGAGGATCTCCGCTTAAGCAGCCTATGGCGTGAGCCAATTGCAGCACCACCGCAACAAATCCTTGCTAATGATCGCTGGAGTATTTGCGAGAAAATATGAATCCACTTTTCTCGTAACTTCCACAAGATAACCTCTGAGTTCACAGCTTCTGCACAATTCATTTTGCGCTTCGCTTTATCTTCGCTTATGCTAAGCGGAAGACTCTAGGAAAATCACGTTCGGAATATGGCCACCACCGATTACACCATCAGCACTCTTCCCGCAAACGTAGAAGCCGAGCGCTCGATTCTGGGCGCAATCCTGCTCGATAACTTCGCCTATAACCAGGCCGCGGAGCACCTCCGCATCGAAGATTTCTCGCTCGACTCGCACCGGCGCATTTATTCGCGCATGGTCGATTTGCAGGAATCTTCGCGCCCCATCGACATGATCACGCTGATCGATGAACTCGACCGGCACAAAGATCTGCAAGCCATCGGCGATGTGGGCTACGTTTCCAGCCTGCTGGATGGCGTGCCGGACCGCCCGAGCATCGAGCACTACGTCAAGATCGTGCGCGACAAGGCTTTGCTGCGTGGATTGATTCATGCGGCCAACACGGCCATCGCGCGCGCGTCCGATCAATCCGACGCGGCCGAGGAAGTTCTAAGCGACGCCGAAGCCGCAATCTTCCAGCTCTCGGAAAAACGCATTGGGCGCGGCTTCATGGGCGTGCAGGAAATCGTCCGCGAGTCGTTCGGATCGGTCGATGCCCTACTGCAACGTGGCCAGCGCATTACCGGATTAGCCACGCATTACACCGATCTCGATGAGATGACGAGCGGCTTGCAGAAATCGGATCTGGTCATCATTGCCGCCCGGCCCTCGATGGGCAAAACCGCATTTGTCATGAATATCGCCGAGAACGCGGCAGTCGAAGATCAGCAGGTGGTTGGAGTCTTCTCGCTGGAAATGTCGCGCGAGGCATTGCTGATGCGCTTGCTCTGCTCGCAGGCCAGAGTCGATGCCCACAAAATGCGCACCGGTTCGCTGTGGCAGGATGACACGCGCAAAGTCGTTCGCGCCATGGAGCAGCTTGTGCACGCGCCTATTTTCATCGACGATACTCCCGGTATCTCCCTGAGCGAGATGCGCGCCAAGGCGCGGCGGCTAAAGCAATCGCAGGGCAAGCTTGACCTGATTATCGTCGACTATCTCCAGCTCATGTCGGGCGGCAGCAAACGTTACGAAAACCGCACGCAGGAAGTCTCTGCGATTTCGCGCGGCTTGAAGGCATTAGCCAAAGAACTCGGCGTACCCGTGATCGCGCTTTCGCAGTTGAGCCGCGCTCCCGAGAGCCGCGGCGGCGATCATCGTCCGCAGCTTGCCGACCTGCGTGAGTCAGGATCGATTGAGCAGGATGCCGACCTGGTAATGTTCATCTTCCGCGAAGAGGTTTACAAGCAGGACGATCCCGATTTGCAGGGTCGAGCCGAGATCATTATTGCCAAACAACGCAATGGGCCGATCGGCCGCATCAACTTAGCTTTCCTGAAAAGCTGCACCAGATTTGAGACCTTGGTCGAGGGTGGTTTGGCCCCGGAAGAGTAATTGCCGCGACACAGAATTGATACAGGAATTGCTGTAGTTATACTGCGTAACTACCTTACTCAATTCAACTTGCGTTTAGCGAGATCATCTGTGGAAAAGCTTGTGGAATTGGTAGCCGTAGATAAAATGCTTGCTGGCAAATAGTAGTGGCCGATACCTCAAGACTTCGTAAATCCAGTTCTAAGGCCCTGAATAGTAACCATTTATACAATTCATTTGGTATTAACAGAGCGCCCATCCACGCAATACCAACGGTTTCGCCATTTAGAGATTTGCACATTTTGGGGTTGTAACACTTTCGATTAAAGGCTCACGGGAAGCCATGTTTTCCGGCCGCCGCTACCCTCGAGAGGAGACGCTACCGCTCCTTTATTGTTTGGCTGACGCGATCAAGAGTTTCCAGTTCGCGAAGTCCGTATTTACCAGTGTTCCCAGCGACCCAGCCAGGTATTTCAAACGCCCGGTGGCGGCTGTGGGCGTCTGATAGCGGTCGGCCAGGAAATAGGGCGGCATGGTTTGCACGTAAAGCGAAACCGTGGCATTGACGTTTCCGGCATTTGCACCGGGAGGCAATTGCACTTCGTAGCGCACAACCGACTGTCCTTTGCCCGCCTGGTACACCGGATCCTTCAACGCATCGCCCACCGGCCATGTAGCTTCTAGAAAAGGCTCGGGAATCTTTAAATCTGTGGGGCCGTTCTGCGACCATCCGGCGGGAAGCAGGCGGTTGTCCTTGATAGGGAAATCGCGGCGGGTAAAGCTGGTGGTGAACTGGTGGTCGATGTTCTGCACGAGTTCTTCGTAGATTTGCACCTGCGTTGACTTGGAAATTGGATTCGACTGGTTGAAGTGCGGTTGATAGCTGTCGTTAGTGAATGATTCGGTAGGCAGCACATTTCCGTTGAAGTCGACGATCTGGCCCATGTCGTTGGTGCGCCCCGATGCCCAGAAAGGGGTGCCATTCATCGTGGCCTGCAATTCCAGAAATGCGCGGCGGAATCCGACTCCGCTGGGGAAGCGGTGTCCGGCCTCATTTGTCACCGTCACTTCGACGATCAGCTGGCCATTGCCTACTTCCCACTTGGTAACGGCGACAGATGCCGTGCCGTGTTGCGCCTGCTGAAACACGTTGTTCGAAGCGTTTTCCAAATCGGTGGTGAAGCCGGTCATGTAATCCTTTAACCGCACCCCGAGGACTTCGTTGTTTCCGTCTTTGTCGACAGGCTGCTCGAACATTTGCAGCAGGAATCCGTTGGTGCCCAGGAATTCATGACGCCGGAAGCCCTGGGTGCGAAAGCGGACATCCAATTGATCGGGATTGGCCATGTGCTCCGTTTCCGGAAGAGTTAAATCTTCGACGATAGCCATTCTCGTCTGGATCACCGGCACGCTAACGTTGTCGCGTGTGTTGGTGTAGCCCGGCGGCATGTGGCAGTCCTGGCATAACTTCGGTGTCGATCCTACCGATCCATATTCATTACGGTACTGGCTGTTGAGCCACTCGGGATAAGTCGCCTGCTCCACTGACGTTTTGGTTGGGTCCGGGTTGTCAAGAACCGGCAGCAGGATCGTGTGGCAACTTCCGCACATTTGCGACGATTGGATGTAGGAATTGTATTTCGGAGTGAATCCGAGCCCTGCATCCATGGGATAAGTGGTAATCACATTGTCCGCGAATG
>Ga0116135_1001103_pt1 | contig 14219 bp, 13 predicted proteins | sample June2015DPH_20_1_FD_89738 | JGI IMG/M metagenome (GOLD analysis project Ga0116135, IMG submission 89738) | Peatland microbial communities from SPRUCE experiment site at the Marcell Experimental Forest, Minnesota, USA - June2015DPH_20_10 | ecosystem: Environmental > Terrestrial > Soil > Wetlands... | reverse complement strand
GCGGCGTTATATGTGGCGTAGTATAAAGCCACTCCGAACGGCCGCAGCTTAAAGAAATTTCTTCTCAATTGGTTCGGGTCCGGCACGGTTGCAAAGCACGCACTTCTCTCTTCCGGCGGATGTGATACGATTTTCGGGTCTGACCTACCTCAGCAGACCAAAGTTCGTCTCTCGCAGGCGTGCAAAGCAATAACAAACGCAGCCGTCTTGGCTGCATAGGGAGTGATGCGATGAAATCGGGTTTCAATCGATCTATTCTAGCGCTCGCAGCAATCTTGGTTGTCGCGGGGGCCGGTCAGGTCAGCGCGCAAAGCAAACTGAAAAGTTATCAGTCCGGCACCAAGGAATTCTGGACCCATCCGCCGGATGACTGGTTCCTTGGCGACGAGACCGAAGCCCAAAAGGGCCTGGCGCCGCCGTCGGGACCACCGACAGGTTCATCGGACGCGGAACTCGCCGCGCTGATCAAGAAGATCAAGTTGCCGGAGGGCTTCAAGATCGAGGTTTACGCATCGGGCGTATTGGCCGCCAGGCAGATGGCCTGGGGCGACAAGGGCACGCTGTTTGTCGGCTCGTTCGGCCTCGGCAACGTCTACGCCATCACCGACAAGGGCGGCAAGAAAGAGGTCAAGACCATTCTCAAGGGGCTGAACATGCCCACCGGCCTCGCCTATCGCGACGGTGCGCTCTACGTTATCGCCACCAACAAGTTGATCAAATACGACAACGCCGAAGCCAATCTCGACAAGCTCGGCGAGGGCACCGTGGTTTATGACGATATGCCGTCCTACGCGGCGCATGGCTGGAAATATCTGGCCGCCGACAAGGATGGCTGGTTCTACGTGCCGTTCGGACCTCCCTTCAACATCGGGATTCCGCCGACCAGCGTCTCGCAGATCCGTCGTGTCGATCCCAAGACCGGCAACGCCGAACTGGTGGCGCTCGGGGTGCGTAACAGCGTCGGTGGCGACGTTGATCCGCGCAGCGGCAAATACTGGTTCACCGAAAACGCGCGCGACTGGATGAGTGACGACACGCCGAGCGACAAGCTCAACGTGATCAACAAGCTGGGCGAGCATTTCGGTTATCCCTATTGTCACCAGGGGGACATGCCGGATCCGAAGTTCGCGATGGGTCACAAATGTTCGGAATTCAGCCCGCCGGCACTCAATCTCGGCGCGCATGTGGCTCCGCTGGGCATGAAGTTCTATACCGGCAACCAGTTTCCGGCCGCGTACAAGAACAGCATCCTGATTGCCGAACATGGTTCGTGGAACCGGCATAAATACCAGGGCGCACGAATCGTCCGCGTCACCGTCGATCCGGATGGCAAGAACGCCAAGCAGGAAGTGTTCGCATCCGGCTGGATCGAAGGCGACCAGGGCTATCTCGGCCGTCCCGACGATATCATCCTGGATAAGGACGGCTCGATTCTCGTTGCCGACGACTGGGCCGGCGCGATCTATCGCATCAGCTACAAGAAGTAAGACCTGAAAATCGGAAACTGCGGTTGCTCGGGAACGAGTGACCGCAGTTTTGCATTTCTGAACAACGAAAAATAAGTGCGATGATTCCGGATTGGCCGGCTAGGTTTGCGGCCGGGAATGACGGGCGCGAATGAGTATGGGAATGCCGATGATGCGCTGCCGAGGGATATTGCATGTACTGTGCGGCGTCGCATTGGGGTTATCGGCGCTCCCGGGTATTGCGGCCGACGCCGCCGATCTCGTCGCGGCCAAGGAAAAGGCCGGGCTGTGCGCCGGCTGTCACGGCGAAAACGGCATCTCGCAAACCGAGAATGTTCCCTCACTCGCCGGCCAGCCCGACCAGTTCATTCAGTGGCAGCTGGTATTCTTCCGCAGCGGCGCGCGCAAGAACGAGCTGATGCAGCCGATCGTCGAGCAAATCAACAATGAGGATATCCGCAATCTTGGCGCCTACTTCGCCTCGCTCGCTCCGCCCAAGGCTTCGACACAAGACGACAATCCCGATTTGTCGCAGAAGGGCGCCCAGGCCGCCGTGGGGCGGCGCTGCGCCTCCTGCCACACCGATACGTTCGCGGGCACCAAGGCCGTCGCCCGCATCGCCGGCCAGCGTGAGGAATATCTGCTGAAGGCGCTGCATGATTATAAATCAGGCGTACGGTCCGGCGGCGGTGGAGCGGCGATGGCCGATGTCGCCTATCCCCTCAGCGAAGAAGAAATCACCGCATTGGCGCATTATCTCGCGCATCTTTGAGGTGCCTTCACGGCGGCCTCGTGGTTCGAGACCGCGCTGACGCGCCGCCTCGCCGTGAGGATCTATCCCCGCTGCTTCTCATAGGCCTTTAGATGCGTATAGGCGATGCGCAGTTTCGGCACCGGGACTTTCGCAGCATCGCCGCGCGCGATCAAATCGCCGATCACGTGATCGGCCTCGACCGGCGCGCCGGCCTTGATGTCGCGGAACATCGACGCGGTCAATTGTGAGCCTTCCGCAGTGAGCATGCCTCGGGTGCGCTCCAAAAACGGCGCGCGGGGGGCATAGCCCTCGGCAGTCGCGACGGCGCTGCATTCATCGAGCATACCGAGAACAAAATCCTGGCCACCCGGCGAGGCCAGGATGTTGCCCAGCGAGGTGCGCATCAGGCTGGTGGAGGCCGCGAGCGAGGCGAGGAAAACCCATTTCTCCCACATCTCCTGAACGACGTGCTCGCTGGCCACCGAGCCGAATTGGCCGCTTGCCATCATTTCGGCGATGGCACGGACGCGGTCCGACATCTTGCCGTCGCGCTCGCCGAAATTGAGCGATTGCATCGGCGCCAGCTGAACCACCTCGCGATGTTCATTGAGGGTGACGGCGATGGCACAGAGGCCGCCGAGCACGTGCTCCTGACCGAACTTGCGGTCGAGCACGTCCAGATGCCGCATGCCGTTGAGCAGCGGGACAATGGAGGTCTGCGCGCCGACCGCGGGTGCGAAGGAGCGGATCGCATCGTCAAGATCGAAGGCCTTGCAGCTCAAGAGCACGGCGTCGAATTTTTCGCTGAGCTTGTCGGCCTGCACGGTCGGCGGATTTTTCAGCGTCACGTCGCCATTGGGGCTTTTGATCACGAGGCCGGCATCGGCGAGTTCGGCTGCACGCCGCGGGCGGACGAGAAAGGTTACGTCACGGCCGGCCGCCAGCATCCTGCCGCCGAAATATCCGCCGATGGCGCCGGCGCCGACCACGAGAATACGCATCATCGAGTTCCTTTTGTTGTTGTTCTTGAAGCGTCAATTGGGGCTGCGAACAGCGAAACGTCTATTCGCTGCGTGCCGTTCGCTTGTCTACCACTTCTCCCCGAACGGGCGGATTTCAAGCTCGAAGGTCCAGGCGCTGCGGGGCTGCTGGTAAAGCTGCCAGTACGAGGCCGCAACCGACGCGGGCGGCATCAGCAAATCCGGATTATCGAGCGCTTCCTTGCCCCAGAGCTGTTCCCGGCGCTGCCGCACCCAGGCGGTGTCGACGCCGGAATCGATAATCAGATGCGCGACGTGAATGTTCTTCGGACCGAGCTCGCGCGCCATCGACTGCGCCACCGCGCGCAATCCGAATTTGGCGCTGGCGAAGGCGGCAAAGCCGCTGCCGCCGCGCAAGGAGGCGGTGGCGCCGGTGAAGAAGATATTGCCGGCGCCGCGCGGCACCATCAGCCGGGCCGCTTCGCGTCCGGCCAGAAAGCCGGCCCAGCAGGCCATTTCCCACACCTTGCGGAACACCCGATCGGTGGTCTCCAGGATCGGGAAATTGACATTGGCGCCGACGTTGAAGATGCACACCTCGAGTGGCGCATGCTTGTCGGCATCATTGAGGAACGCCGCGACCTCGTCCTCCTTGCGCGCGTCGAGCGTGCGGGCCACGATCGATCCGCCGGAGGCCTCGATCTCCCTGACCAGCGGCTCGAGTTTGGCGCCGTCGCGCCGTCCGGCGAAGACGGTGAACCCCTCGGCGGCGAATTTCTTGACGATCTCGGCGCCGATATAGTCGCCGGCACCGATCACCGCGACCGTTGCGTTTCGCTTTTGCATTTTTAACCCTCCTTCTTCATCCCCAGGGAGCGGCGTCTTCGCCGCGTCTCGAAGGATGACGTCAAGAAATCGGCCTTCATGGTTCGAGACGCCGCGCGAATGCGCGGCTCCTCATCATGAGGTTTACGAAATCATTTCCCCGAGACCAGCTCCTCGACCTCGCGCAACTGCTCCTTGCCGAAAAACATTTCCTTGCCGACAAAGAAGGTCGGCGAGCCGAAGGCGCCGCGTTCCACGGCCGATTGGGTGTTCTCGATCAGTTTTGCCTTCACGTCGGCGTCCTGGGCGCGCGCGAACAGTTTTGCCGCGTCGAGGCCGGAGGCGGTCAGCGCCTTGCCGGCCACTTCAGGGTCGTCCATTTTCTTCGGCTCTTCCCACATGTGATGAAACGCGGCGGCGACGTATTGCTCGAATACGCCCTCGAACTGCGCCGCGATGGCGGCGCGCATCAGATGGAGGGTGTTGATCGGAAAGAACGGATTCCAGCTGTAGGGCTTGACGTGAAACCGCTTCACGAAGCGTTCGGTCTCGATCGCGTGGAATTCGCGCTTGTTCTTGACGCCGGCAAGCGTTTCGGCCGGCGATTTGTTGTTGGTGGCCTTGAAGATGCCACCGAGCAGGACCGGAATATATTCGAATTTCACGCCGGTGCGCTGTTCGATCGCCGGGATCGCCTCATGGCTGAGAAAGGCATTGGGGCTGCCGAAATCGAACAGGAATTGCGGGGCGGTCGGGCTCACGGCGGTCTCCCTGGGATGAAGGTTTCTTATATGATAACTATCATTCCAAGCAACCTAGCGCTTGATGTTGAAGGGATCAACCGGCAGGCTCCCGTGAGGCCTGATGAAACGCGGTTTCGGCGAGATTGAGGGCGTGGTCGCGCAGATCCGCGGGCCATGCGGCGATCAATTTCTCGAAATGGACCGGATCGTTCGCGAACAACGCGCGGATCGCGTCCTCGTAATGGGGCTTGTTGCCGGCCATGGCGGACATGAAACGATAGGCCGCCTCCTGCGCCCGACGGACGCGATGGCCGTCCTCGCCGGTCCGGCGCGCGGCCTCGACCAGTTTGCGCAACGCGACCGAGGCGCCGCCGGGTTGCTGCGCCAGCCAGTCCCAGTGCCGCGGCAGCAGCGTTACCTCGCGCGCGACCACGCCCAGTTTCGGACGGCCGGGGCCGCGCGGCGCGGACGGCGCGGCGTCCTTTGCCCCCGTGGGCACGCTGGCAATCGCCGGCAGCCGTGCCTCGACGTCGGCGACGGTTCCGCGAAAATCGATGTCGATCGGGCCGCTGGTGACAGCGTCGAAGATGAGGATCGCGGCATGCTTGCGCCGGTCGAGCACTTCCCTGGCCGCACGCGCGACCTCGCGCAGATCGCCGGTCGCGATGCGGCGGTCGCCGTCAAAGGCGATGTAGGCGGCCTCAGGCCCCGGATTCATAACAACTCCCCTATCCCCGAATCTTCCATTCCAAAGCGAAGTATTACCCGGGTAAATTATCTCTGTCAATAACATCCGGGTAATATAGGCCGGTACGTGACACCTCGACTTTCCAGCATCCCGCTGGCACCACCATGCGCTGCAGACGGGTCATTCGGGGGAAGCACCAGCATGCTCACGGTCCATCATCTCAACAATTCCCGCTCCCAGCGTGTGCTGTGGTTGCTGGAGGAACTTGGGCTTCCCTACGAGATCGTCCGCTATCAGCGTCAGCCCGACATGCGCGCGCCGGCGGAACTGCGCGCGATTCATCCGCTCGGAAAATCGCCGGTCATTACCGACAATGGCAACACCATCGCGGAATCAGGCGCGATCATCGAATACCTCACCGAGACCTATGGCGATGGACGCCTGATCCCGCTGCCCAAAACGCCGGAACGTCTGCGTTACACCTATTGGCTGCATTATGCGGAAGGCTCCGCGATGCCGCCTTTGCTGCTGAAGCTGTTGTTCACGCTGATGCCGAAGCGCGCGCCGGCGCTGTTGCGCCCGATCGTGCGCAAGGTCGCCAACCAGGCGCTGACGACGCTGGTTAACCCCCAGCTCAAGCAGCACATGGCGTTCTGGGAAGGCGAACTCGGCAAGAGCGAATGGTTTGCCGGCAGCGCGTTCACCGCCGCCGACATCCAGATGAGCTTTCCGCTCGAAGCCGCCGCCGCTCGCGGTGGACTGGATCAGGGCCATCCCAAAGCGATGGCATTTCTGGAGCGCATTCACGCCCGCCCGGCCTATCAGCGCGCGCTGGAGAAGGGCGGGCCCTACACGGTGGGGCGCTGAGATCGTCGTCGCGCCTCGTCAGCGCGACTTCTGGGCCTCGCCGACGGAAGGTAGTGCTCTCACGGTAACACCGGGTGGCGGCACGTCGTCGTCGGGCACAAAGAAATCCGACATCAACGGCACCGACGGGTCAACACGGTAAGGCTCGAAGTCGTGCACGCCGCTGGCGCTCAGCACCTTGTCGTCGATGCAGAACTGCCCGGTAAATTCGCGCGACGGTTTGGTGAAGATGACATAGGCCGCATCGCCCATGATCTCGGGGGTGCGGCTGGCGCGCATCATGGCGTCTCCCCCGAGGAGATTGCCGACCGCGGCGGTCGCGATGGTGGTGCGCGGCCACAGCGCGTTGACCGCGACGCCCGCGCCCTTCAGCTCGGCCGCCAGACCGAGCACACACAGGCTCATGCCGAACTTCGCCAGCGTGTAGGCAGTCGAATGCTCGAACCACTTTGCTTTTATGTCGAGCGGCGGCGACAGCATCAAAATGTGCGGGTTGTCGGCCTTCTTTAAATGCGGGATGCAGTATTTCGACACCATGAAGGTGCCACGGGTGTTGATGCCCATCATCAGGTCGAACCGCTTCATGTCGGTGGCCTGCGAATTGGTCAGGCTGATGGCGCTGGCGTTGTTGACGCAGATATCGATGCCGCCGAATTCGGCGACGGTTTTCTCAATGGCCGATATCACCTGGGCCTCCTCGCGGATGTCGCACAGGATCGGCAACGCCTTGCCGCCGGCGGCGCGGATCTCCTCGGCAGCGGTATAGATCGTGCCCTTGAGCTTCGGATGCGGCTCGGCGGTTTTGGCGGCGATCGCGACATTGGCGCCGTCCCGCGCGGCGCGCAGCGCGATCGCAAGCCCGATGCCACGGCTGCCGCCGGAGACGAACAGCGTCTTGCCTTTGAGGGATGTCATCTGAGGCCTCCGATTGCTTTACGCATCCGCGTGCAAAACCCGGCCGCGGGTTTCGGGCAGCGCAAAGGCGGCGATGAAGAACACGCCGTAGGCCGCGACCGCGAAAATCGCAATGGCGTTGCCGAGCGAGGTCTCGGTCGAGAGCGCGCCGACCAAGAACGGAAACAGCGCGCCGATGCCGCGGCCGAAATTATAACAGAAGCCCTGGCCCGACCCGCGCAGCCGTGTCGGATAGAGCTCGGTGAGGAACGCGCCGACGCCGGAGAAATAGCCTGACGCGAAAAAGCCGAGCGGGAAACCGAGCAGCCACAGCACCTCGTTGGTCAGCGGCAATTGGGTGTAGAGCAAAATCACGGCGATCGCGCCGATCGAGAAGATCAGGAACAGGTTGCGCCGGCCGATGCGGTCGGCGAGCCAGGCGCCAACGAGATAGCCGACAAACGAGCCGATGATCAGCGCCGCGAGATAGCCGGTGGAACTGACGATCGAGAGCTTGCGTTCGGTGGTGAGAAAGCGCGGCACCCAGAAGGTGATGGCGTAATAGCCGCCCTGGCATCCCGTTGACATCAGCGACGCCAGTATCGTGGTCTTGAGCATCGGGCTTGCGAAAATCTCCAATATCGAGGGCCGCTCGCCCGACGCCTCCTGTTTGGCGCGGGTGGCGGCGGCGATCGCCGGCTCCTCCACATAGCGGCGCAGGAAGAACACCAGCAGTGCCGGCAGCGCGCCGATCGCGAACATCCAGCGCCAGGCGATATCCGGCGGCAGATACGAGAACAGGACGGCCTGCGACAATACCGCGAGGCCCCAGCCGACCGCCCAGCCTGACTGTACCGAGCCCACCGCGCGGCCGCGATATTGCGGACGGATCGCTTCGCCCATCAGCACCGCGCCCGCGGCCCATTCGCCGCCGAAACCAAGACCGAGCAAGCCGCGGGCGATCAACAGCTGGTCGAAATTCTGCACCACGGCGCAGACCAGCGAAAAAACCGAGAACCACAGGATCGTCAGCTGCAAGGTTTTGACCCGGCCGATGCGGTCGGCAAGATAGCCGCCAAGCCAGCCGCCGATGGCCGAGGCCAGCAAGGTCACGGTGCCGGCGAGGCCCGCGGTGCCCGGATCGACCTTCCACAGCACGATGATGGTGCCGATCACCAGCGGATAGATCATGAAATCCATGCCGTCGAGCGCCCAGCCGGCCGCGCAGGCCCAGAACGTCCGCCGCTCCGGCAGGTTCATGTCGCGATAGAATGCGAGAAGGCTGGTATCTTCGATGGCAGCGACTTCAATCGCTCCCGATGGCTCAACGGTGCTGCTCATGACGGACGTTTCCCCGGAGAATTTCTGACCGGCCTTTTGTTCATTGCCCCCCACGGCGGCCGGCTGGCGCGGAGGTCATGCAAACCCTACGCTGATCCCCGCGACAGGCAAATCCGCAATCGGTTGTCCTGACGGGCCTATTGCCCCGCCGCTCCCGCGCCACGGCTGCGTGGATCGGGGGCGCCCAGCAATCCCTGATCGGTCACCGCGATCGAATTGGCCGAGGTCCGCCCCAATGGTTCGATCACGCGATGGCCCTTGGCCCGCAGCGCCGCCAGCGTGTCGTCGGTGAAGCCGTGTTCGATCCGTACTTCATCCGGCAGCCATTGATGGTGCAGCCGGGGCGCGGCCACCGCGGCCGCGACGTCCATGTGATAATCGAGCACATTGACGATTACCTGCAGGACCGCGGAGATGATGCGGCTGCCGCCGGGCGAACCGGTGACCAGAACCGGTTTGCCGTCCTTCAGCACGATGGTCGGCGACATCGAGGACAATGGCCGTTTGCCGGGGCCGGGCAGATTGGCCTCGAATCCGACCAGGCCAAAGGCATTGGACGCGCCGGGTGCCGCGGTGAAATCGTCGAGCTCGTTATTGAGCAGCACGCCGGTGCCTTCCGCGACCATCCCGAGGCCATAGTTGAAATTCAGCGTGTAGGTGTTGCTGACCGCATTGCCCAGACTGTCGACCACCGAAAAATGCGTGGTGTTGCTGCCTTCGCGCGGCATCGTCGCCGACAGCACATCGGTCCACGGCGTGGCGCGGTCGAGATCGATGCTGGCGCGCTGCCTGGCTGCGTAATCCTTTGAGGTCAGGGTCGCCACCGGCACATTGACGAAAGCGGGATCGCCGAGATAACGGGCGCGATCGGCATAGGCGCGCTTCATCGCCTCGATCAGGATATGCAGCGAGGGCGCCGAGCCCTGCTTCATGTCACCCATCGGAAAGCCTTCCACGATATTGAGGATTTCCAGCAGCACGATGCCGCCCGACGACGGCAGCGGCATCGAGACGATGTCAAAACCGCGATAGCTGCCGCGCATCGGTGGGCGGATCGCGGCGGAATAGGATTTTAGATCGTCCAGCGTCATGATGCCGCCGGCGTCGCCGATCGCCTTCACCAGCCTTGCCGCGACCGGGCCTTCATAGAACCCGCGCGGTCCCTGTTCCGCAATCGCCGACAGCGTGGTCGCCAGATCGGCCTGAACCAGGAGGTCGCCATCGTGCAACGGTGCGCCGTCCTTGCCTGAAAATATCTTGATCGCCGAGGGCCAGCGCGCCAGCCGCTCGCGCTCCTCGGGCATGGTGTCGGTCACATCATCGGTGACGACAAACCCGTCGCGGGCCAGCTCAATCGCCGGCTTCAGCAATTCCGCGAGCGTAAATTTGCCCGAGCCGTATTTTTCCAGCGCCAGGGTCAATCCTGCGACGGTGCCGGGAACGCCGATGCCGAGCGCGGAGTCGCGCGACTTGGCAATATCGGGTTTGCCGTCGGGCCCGAGAAAGATCGTGGGCGTGGTGGCGGCCGGCGCGGTCTCGCGATAATCGATGGTGATGTCCTGGCCGCGCTCCCTGGAGTGAATCACCATGAACCCGCCGCCGCCGATGTTTCCCGCGCGCGGATAGGTCACGGCCATGGCAAATCCGGTGGCAACCGCCGCGTCGACCGCATTGCCGCCGCGCTTGAGCACGTCGGCGCCGATTCGGGCCGCGATTTTCTCCTGCGTCACCACCATGCCGTGCTCGGCGACAACGGGATGAATCGCGTCGGCGGCCGGAGGCGTGTAGAAGCCGCGGCGCTGCTCCTGCGCGGCCGCCGGCATGGCGCAGATAAGGGCCAGCATGATGGCTGTGAATGTTCTGCGTATTCCTGCTGTGACCAGGGTCATCGAAAATCCGCCGCGGGTTGAAGTTGGTTCAAGGTCTGAAAAACGTAAGGCCATAGCTCCACCAATGCTATATGGGTTCCAATACGCAGGGCAAAACGCCTCCTCGTGATCTGGCAGGACATTTCGAGCATGGCGGTCGTCACTTCGGACCCAAGCACTTCGGACCCAAGCATTTCCCCAAGCATTGCGGGCGTGCCGCAGACTTATCCGCCGCGCTCGGCGGTTATCAGCTGGATTTTCTTCGATTGGGCCGCACAGCCTTACTTCACCCTGATCACCACCTTTGTGTTCGCGCCTTATTTCGCCACCCATGTGGCGGCCGATCCCGCCAGCGGGCAGTCCCTTTGGGGGTTTGCCACCGCGGCCGCGGGCCTGATCATCGCATTGTTGTCGCCGGTATTGGGCGCCATCGCCGATGCCAGTGGTCGCCGCAAACCGTGGATCGCCGCGTTCGGCGCCCTGCTGGTGATCGGATCCGGCCTGATGTGGTTTGGCAAGCCCGGGGACCTCAGCGTGATTCCTTCGCTGTTGCTCGCTTACGCCATCGCAACCATTGGCGCTGAATTCGCCACTGTCTTCAACAATGCGATGATGCCGACGCTGGTGCCGCCGGACCAGATCGGGCGATTGTCGGGGACCGGATGGGCCACCGGCTATATCGGCGGAATCTTAAGTCTCATTCTCGTGCTCGGTTTTCTGGCCGCCAGTCCCGACACCGGCCGCACCCTGTTCGGGTTCATGCCGCTGTTCGGGCTCGATCCCGTCTCCCATCAGGGCGATCGCATCACCGGCCCCTTGACCGGCATCTGGTTCATCATCTTCGTGCTGCCGATGTTCTTGCTGACGCCGGATTATCCCGCCAGGCGTCCGGCGCGCGAAGCCTTGCGCGAGGGCTTGAGGGAGCTGACGGAAACGCTGCGCGAATTGCCGCGGCAGAAATCGATGGCGGCGTTTCTGCTCGCCAACATGATCTACACCGACGGCCTGGTGTCGCTGTTCGCATTTGGCGGCATCTACGCGGCCGGCACGTTCGGCTGGAACACGATCCAGATCGGCACCTTCGGCATTCTGCTGGCGATCGCGGGCACCTTCGGCGCGTGGCTCGGCGGCAAGCTCGATGACAGGCTGGGGCCCAAGCGCGTGATCGCGGGCAGCATGTTGATCCTGTTGCTCGCCATCGCTGCGATTTTGCTGGTGGACAAGGATTCGATCCTGTTCATCAAGGTCGCAGCCCCGCTACCGGGTGGCGCGCTGTTTTCCGGCGTCACCGAACGCGCTTACCTGGTGCTGGGATGCCTGATCGGCGCGGCCGGCGGCCCGCTGCAGGCGGCGTCGCGCACGCTGTTGATCCGGATGGCGCCGAAAGATCGCATCGCGCAATATTTCGGGCTGTTCGCCCTGACCGGAAAAGTCACGTCCTTCATCGGACCGCTGCTGATCGGCGTCATCACCGCGGTGACCGAGAGCCAGAAGGCCGGCATGGCGGTGCTGGTGCTGTTTTTCGTCGCGGGCCTGGCGCTGCTGGGAAGGGTGCGGGAGAGCCGAATCTAGCTCCGGCTGATGTCGTTCAGATAGAGTGTATTCACGGTGATCGCGCCGACGGCGCGCGAAACACAGGGACAGATCTTGCGATTGGTCTGTTTCTGATGATCGCTGAAGAACACGTCGCGATGATCAATCTGGCCGTCCACGGCGACGACGTCGATCGCGCAGACGCCGCATTCGCCGCGCTGGCAGTCCGACATCACCTCATAGCCAGCCTCGTTGAGCGCATCCAGCATCGACCTGTTGTCGGGCACCATGATTTCCCGGCCTGAATTTTCGATCCGGACTCGGAATGATGCCGTCGGCAACAGACCGCTCGAGCCGAAGGTCTCGTATCGCAGGTCGGTCGGCGGGCGTGCGGCCGCCGCCCAGCGACGCCGCGCCGCTTCAAGAAGGCGCATCGGGCCGCATATAATCGTCGCCGCATCCGGCGGCAGACCGGCGAAGGTGTCGTCGAGGTCGATGCGCTGGCCTTCGTCGCCAGCATGGACGATCAGGCGATCGCCGAGCAGTTCAGACAGTTCGTCGAGAAACGCGGCATCGCCGCGCGACCTGACGGCATAGTGAAGCCTGACGTCGGCGTTGCGGCGCATCAATGCAGCGGCAATGCCGAAGATCGGCGTGATGCCGATCCCGCCCGCGATCAGACAATAGGATGATCGCGACCAGTCGATCTCGAGCAGCGAGGCCGGGCTCGAGACCTCGACGCGCGCGCCCGGCTTCAGCGTCCACATATAGCGTGAGCCGCCGCGGCTGTCGGGCGCACGCCGAACCGCGATCCGGTAGCCATCGGGGCTGAAATCGCCGACCAGCGAATAACAACGTGTCTCCGGCCGTCCATCGATCAACACGCCGATAGTGACATGACTGCCGATCGGGTAGTTCTCGATACCCGTCCCCTCGGGACGCAGCACGATTTCGCGAATCGCGGGCGTTACATCGCGGGTGCTGCGAACGCTGCACGTGGTCCATGTGTGGGCAAATCGCATGATGTCCTCGTGGCCCTATTCGCTCACGGGCGAGCGTATCAGCGCCAGCGCCGGCAACAGATCCAGATGGGTTCGATTGCGCAGCGCCAGCCGCAGGTTTCGTGCGGCCAGGCGCGCATGTTCGCGCATGACTGCCTCCGCGCGCGCCCCTTCCCGATTTTCAATCGCGTCAACCACGATGCGGTGATGGTCCTGTCCGATGATCAGGATCTGATGCGCTTCCGGCAGCACGGATTGGGCCATCACGAAGCCGCTGGGAGATGCGAACGGCAGCGCGGAGGCGCGGTCGATTTGCCGGATCAACGGCGCGCTGTGCGACAATTCTGTCAGCAGGGCATGAAAGCGGGCGTTCATCGTGACATAGGACGAAAACACTTCCACCGAGACCGGAACCTGCGTGACCAGTCTGTCCAGCTCGGCCAGACATTCTTTTAGCGGTTCAAGATCGCGCGCCGATACGCCTCGCTCGGCCGCGAACCTGGCGGCAAGACCTTCGAGCACCCCGCGAAGTTCGATCGAGTCGAGGATATCGCGTTCCGAAAACGCCTTCACCATGAACCCGCCGGAAGGTATCGCCTCCAGCAGGCCCTCCTCCTCGAGCCGGACCAGCGCCATGCGCACCGGTGTTCGCGATGCGCCGGTGGTCTCGACCGCCTGGAGTTCGGAAATCCGCTCGCCGGGCCGCAGCCGGCCCGACAGGATCAGGTCGCGCAGCGCGAGCTGGGCGCGCACCGTCTGCGATACCGCGCGGTCGGGGTCGCGATCGCTCATGGGTTACTCCGCGGCCTGCATCGCCGGCGGCTGGTTTTCCCGCGCCATCATGCGGTCGATCATGCGCCGCGCCCACATCGCCCCGGCGTCGATGTTGAGATTGTAGAATACGCGATCGGGGTTCTCATCGATGGCGCGCTGCTGGGCTTCGAGAATGATTTCATCTTCGTGGAAAATGCCCGCGACGCCGTCGCGGATTTCCGTGGTGAGCCGCTGTTCGGTCAGGCGATGATTGCGCACGAAGGCCCAGAAATAGTGACAGCTCGTCGCGGTTTCCGGCGTCATGGTATTGAGCACGTAGCCATTGACGCCTTGCGAGCGATCGCCTTGCGGCGCGCCGGTGCCGGTTGGCGCGACGCCGACATCGATATTGACGGTGCCGGGCGCCTGGAAATGAATGATCTGCCAGCGATCGACCAGTCCCGGCTTCTGCAGCTGCTGGGCCCAGAACGGCGGCGCTTCGATGC
>Ga0116135_1001098_pt1 | contig 14269 bp, 9 predicted proteins | sample June2015DPH_20_1_FD_89738 | JGI IMG/M metagenome (GOLD analysis project Ga0116135, IMG submission 89738) | Peatland microbial communities from SPRUCE experiment site at the Marcell Experimental Forest, Minnesota, USA - June2015DPH_20_10 | ecosystem: Environmental > Terrestrial > Soil > Wetlands >... | reverse complement strand
TGAGGATGGCGATACGAACCTGCAGGTCGGGGGTGGTCTTGAGCACCCAATCGCCGGGATCGACGCTGATGCGGCGAGGACGCCCGAAAGTGTCCACCACGTACTGGGTATCGGTGCCCACCACGTCGATCTTCTGGTTTTCAGTTTTACCGTCGGTTTCAATGCGGAGCTCGACCGGCATGCGGAAGAGGTCGAGATCCTGATTGATCTCGCCGATGGTGCGGAATCCCTTGTTATTCCCGAGCCGGTAGACCGAGTACTTGTTGGTGAAAGCGGGGGCGCCGGTGCCGTCAACCCATTGGGAAAAGAAGGGGAGCAATTGCTGCTGGCTCAGCTCCTCGGAGACCTTCTCAAAGTCCTCGGTGCGGATGGAGCTATCGGTAAATTGGCTGAGCACGCCTTTGAGAATGGTGAGAAAAGCCTTGTCGCCCACCTGGCCGCGGAGCATGTGGAAGATCATGGCGCCTTTTTCAAGGGTCATGGACTGGAACTGCGGCGAGAAAGGATCGAGACGATTGTCGCCCGAAAGCGGGATGGTGTCGTAAGCCAGGGCGCCGGCGGCCACGTCTTCAAGGGCGGCGCGCAGGGCGCTTTTGCCGCTCTCATCCTCGACGTACATCAACTCGCCATAGCGCGACATGCCGTTGGTGATCCATGCGTCGTTGAGGCTGTGGGGGCTGATTTCACATCCCCACCATTGGTGAGCGATGGTGTTGGCCAGCAGGCGGATGCCGGATTTGTCGCCCGTGCGAGAGCCCTGAATGGCCGCCAATTCGGGCGCGTAGACGGCGGGCAGGGTGTCGTCGGGCAACTCGACCACGTTCAGGTGGGTGGTTTCGGGCTCGCCGAAGCTGTCAGTAAAGAAATCGAATTCCTTGTTGGCGGTTTGCGCCAACTGGTTGCCCGAAGCCTGGTGGTTGATGGTGAGGTAGACCTTCACGTTGCCAGGGCCGGCAGAGAAAGCATCAGCAAAACGGCCAGCGATCACGGTGCCGGGAAAGCCCGGCTTGGTCCATTTGAAGTCGTACTCGGAACCCGGTTTGCCGTTCGAGAGGGTGACGGGCTTTGGCGATCCCGTGGCGCCGCTCGAAAAGACTCGCATACCCTGCGGCACGCGGATGTGCATCTCGGCGGTGAAGCGGTCGGTCATGTAGCCGGTGGTGGGGAACCAGCGCGCCGCATAGAGCAGGTAGCTGATGGGTTCCTGGATGGCCGCAAGTTTTAGACCTTCGATGGGGCCGTCTTCGTTGCCCGTGATGGTGCCGTCGTAGACAAATGTCCAATGGGACGTCTGGCCGGCGACGAAGGGCGTACCGGTGGTGACGCGAATGGAGCCGTCGGCTGTACGCTCGCCCTCGAGCAGCTTGCCGCTTTCATCGCTGATTTTGGTGACCTTGAGCGCGGGGTGAAAGCCGAAGTTGACCACGTCCAGATTGGCGGGCGCAGTAAAGCTCACCACGGTGGTGGCCGTCAGGTGGTGCGCCGTCGTATCCAGTTCGGCGTCAATCACATAGCCGGTGATGTTCAGCGCAGGGCGATCCCGTTGCGCGACGGCAGGAGCCGCCGCCATGCCGGTGCAGACAAACACCAAAACACCGAGCGTGAACCGGCGGAGCAGCACGCCCTTCGTTGTTTTGAGACCTGCAGCGTTTTGAATCATTGCATTCATCATCGCATTGGTCATGGGATTGGTCTTCGGATCGGTCATGGCCTCGCCGTCATTCGTGCGCCGGGAGTGTGTCCGTGGGGAAGTCCCGGTTTGGTTCAAGGTTGTGCGGCTTCCTGAGCCGCCGGGTACGCCGCTTCAATCTCCCGGGCAACGATGGCCGCTACAGTTTCGATCGCGCCCAGTTCTTTGTCCCGTCCCTTAGCCGGGTGCAACGCTGCGCGGATGGCCCCCAGCTCTATTTTCATGGACTCTCGAGCGGGGCCGTCGGGTAGCAACTGTCTGAGGTGTTGGACGATATTTGCCGCCGTGAAGTCATCCTGGATGAGCTCGGGAACCACGCGCTTGCGGGCAATGAGGTTGGCCATGGCCACATGAGGCACCTTCACCAGACGTCTGGCGATAGCATACGTCAGCCGCGAGACGCGGTAGACCACAACAAAAGGATTGCCGATGAGCGCGGCTTCGACGGTCGCGGTTCCGCTGGCCACTACTGAGGCGCGCGCATGGAAAAGCGCGGCCCGGGCGTCGCGGACGAACGTGATCCGGGGCGGATGCTCGATCGGAGCCAATATTCGGTCGCCGAGATCGTATTGAATCGCCGCGATCTGTTTCTCTGTGAGCGTGGACGCGATTGGAATGATGTACTCGTATTCGTCGCCTAGCAGGACTGCCGCATCAACCATGCCCTTGAGATTGGAGAGAATCTCCGGCGCACGGCTGCCAGGGAGCAGGGCGATCCATTGCTTGTGCAGATCAAGCTCATAATGGACCTTCCCGTTGACCGGGTGCGTCCCCCCGGGCAAGTCGGCTTTTGAATATGGACCGTAGTTCCATTGGTCCTGGTGGATCTGCGCTGCATCCTGGGCGAATTGGGTGCGGGTGATCGTGGGTGGTGGCAGATCGGCGAGGGGATGGCCGACAAATTCGGCCTGCACGCCGCGCTCGCGGTAGAACGGCTCCTCAAACGGAAAGATGACCAGCATGCGCTGGATGAATTTGCGCACCTTGCGGATGCGGCCCTGTTTCCAGGCCCAAAGCTGCGGGCTCACGAAGTAGATGACGGGAATGCCGAGGCGATGCAATTCCCTGGCGAGACGGAAATGAATCTCAGGGAAATCGATGAGCACGGCCACGGTCGGCCGGCGCGCGCGGATGGCCCGCTTGAGCTTGCGGAACTCGCGATAGATGCGCGGCAGATGCCGCACGATCTCCGTGAATCCCATGACCGCCATATCTTCGGAGCGGACGACGATCTCGACGCCGGCTGCAGCCATGCGCGGACCCCCCATTCCCCACAACTCCGTTGTTTTGCCTTTTGGAGCAAATTTGTGGGAAAGCGCAGACGCCAACAACGCCCCATAGAGCTCGCCGCTGGCTTCGCCCGCCGAGATGAAGATCGACGGGGTCATGGGTGGACCTCTGCCGCTTGCATATGGACCCCATCATATCGGCTGGGAGCGCGGCCGGTGCGGGGGCGCTCGGGGATTGTGCCAGGGATAGGGATTGGCCGCGGGAGAACGGAGTGACACGCGGCAAGGACTCCCACTTTGGCTGCATGGCGATGTTCCAGCGGGGCATAGGCTCCGCCGAATTTCCATGACACCCTTTGCCATGAGGGGTAAATTGGCTCCATGATCTTCCCCAAGGCCGACATCAGCCGGGCCTTCGACGAAGACGAATTCTTCCCCGTCTTCCAGCCCCAGGTAGAGTTGCGGACAGGCCAGCTGGTTGGATTCGAAGTGCTGGCGCGCTGGCAGCATAAGAAGCTGGGCGCGGTCGGGCCGGATGACTTTATCCCCGCGGTGGAGAAGTGTGGATTCATCGACCACCTGACGCACGTGATGCTGGAAAAGGCCTTCCATTGTCCGGTATTGCGCGATGGAACCTACAACCTGGCCGTGAATATTTCGCCGCGCCAGCTTCTGGGATTGAATCTCGCCGAGCGCCTGATGGCAGTGGCCGCAGAAGGCTGCTTTCCGCTGCACCGGCTGACTATCGAGATCACGGAGAGCGCGCTGGTGGACGATCTGGAACGCGCGGAGGCGGCGGCCCGTGCGCTGAAGGCGCTCCAGTGCAAGCTCTCGCTGGACGATTTCGGCACCGGCTACTCCAGCCTGAAGCACTTGCACGCGCTGCCCTTCAGCGAGTTGAAGGTGGATCGGAATTTCGTCAATTCCATGACGGAAAAGCGCGAGAGCCGGAAGATTGTGGCGGCGGTGGTGGGGCTGGGACAGAGCCTGGGACTAACGACCGTGGCCGAAGGCGTGGAAACACAGGAGCAGGCCAACATGCTGCTCTGGCTGGGCTGCGACCTGGGACAGGGATGGCTTTTCGGCAAGCCGTGCGTGGCCGACGCGCTCCCCGGCGTGGTCGCCAACATGCGGCGTTCCAGCACCACCGTCGTCATGCCGGCTCACCCCGACGGAGATTCGATCATGAGCCTGGAGGCTCCGCCGGCGCAGCGGCTGGCGCAGTTGCAGGCCATTTATGACGGTGCGCCGGTGGGCCTTTGCTTTCTGGATCGCAATCTGCGCTATGTGAGCCTGAACAAGCGGCTCTCGGAGATGAATGGCGTTCCCGCAGCGGAGCATCTGGGGAAAACGGTGGCGGAGGTGATTCCCAAGTTCTTTCCGATCGTCGAGCCGCTTATTCGCCGGGCCATGCAGGGAGATCCCGTGACGGGTGTCGAGATGAAGAAGCCTCCCGCCGAAGGCGAGACCGAAGGGCAGACGATTCTGCTGTCGTACCAGCCGGCGCGCGACGAGGCGGGGGAGATTCTGGGCGTCTGCGTCGCGGTGATGGACATTACGGAGAGCCGTCGCACCGAAGTGGCGCTGCGCGAAACCGAAGATCACTATCGCCACATGATGCAGCTCGGCCCGCATGTGCCGTGGGTTCTGGATGCGAAGGGCGAAGTGATCGACGCCAGCCCGCGCTGGGAATTCATTACGGGACAGACCATGGACGATGCGATGGGCAGGGGATGGCTGAAGATGGTGCACCCCGACGACGTGGAACCCACGCGCGAGGCCATCCGGACTTTGCTGCGCACGGGGCTCCCGATCGACATCGAGTACCGGGTGCGGAAGCCGGGGGGGGATTGGGTCAGGATGCGTTCACGGGGCGCGCCGCGCTTTGGGCCGAACGGAAAAATCATTTACGTCTACGGCGTGGTGGAGCAGACGCATGGCGGAATTCCGCTGACGGACGAGTTGCGGGCGCACGAGACCGCGCTCCATGCGGCGTTGGACACCGTCCCTTTCGGTATCGTTCTGGCCGACGCCAGCGACGGCAGCATTTTTATGATCAATGCGGCCGCCGAAAACTTGTTTGGCGGCGACGTGCGTCCCGGCCAGACGATCGCCGAATACGCCGCGCTGCACGTGACCACGCCGGACGGACGGCGCTTGCAGTTCGATGAGTTTCCGATTGTGCGGGCGACCCTCCATGGTGAGCCAGTTCCGGCCATGCAAATTGTGTTCGAAAGATCCGACGGAAAACGGCTTCCTCTTTGCGCGTCGAGCAAGCCGATTTACTCCGACCAGGGCCACCTGATTGGCGGCCTGCTGATTCTGCGGGATGCCGGCACTGAACCCTCCTGCGCATTCGAATGGGACCTCCAGACGACGCGGTAGCGCCGGATTCTACGCATTCGTTGCAAGTGATAGGCTTGCCTGTGGAATTGCGACAGGGGGAAGCCGTGCGGATTCTTTCAGGGTTTTGGATGATGGGCGTGCTGGCAACAGCGGGGTTAGCGGCGCAGACGGCGCCAAAGCCTGCACAGACAGCGGCTTCCGCGCATCCAACAAGTGTGCAGCCTGTGGCCGGAAAAGTTCAGCCGTCAGACAATCCGGTAGCCGACCCCAAAGCCGTTGTGACGATCGGCAATGCGCGTTTTACCATCCTGACGCCGCAGTTGATTCGCATGGAGTGGTCGGCCGACGGCAAATTTGAGGATCACGCGTCGCTGGTGTTCATCAACCGGCGGCTGCCGGTGCCGAAGTTTCATCAATCAGTCGAGCACAGTATGGGAAACCACACACTGGTGACCCTAAGCACCGATGCGCTGACGCTGACTTACACGCCTACAGGCGATGGCCGCATCACAGCTGACAATCTTTCCATCACGATGACCGTCGACGGCAAGGACTTCGTATGGCATCCGGGGATGGACGACTCTGAAAATCTGATGGGCACGACACGCACATTGGACGGCGCGCGCGGCGGCAAAACCCAGGAGCCCATCGAGCCGGGGCTGGTTTCACGCGCGGGATGGACGCTTGTAGATGACTCCACGCGGCCACTTTTCGATTCCACCGACTTCCGCTTCTCCGACGGCGAAAAAAGTTCCTGGCCGTGGGCCATGGAGCGGCCGGCAAACGAAGTTCCCGGCAAATATCAGGATTGGTACTTCTTCGGCTACGGACACGACTACAAGCAGGCAATGGGTGATTTCGTCAACGTCGCGGGGCGTATTCCGCTGCCGCCGCGCTTTGCTTTCGGCGTGTGGTGGTCGCGCTACTGGGCCTACAGCGACCAGGAGCTGGACGAGCTGGTGCGCGGCTTCCGCGAGAACAACACGCCGCTCGATGTGCTGGTGATCGACATGGACTGGCACTTGAGCCAGGAACAATTGAAGGCCATGGGCGAGAAGGATCAGTCGGGCTACCAGCTCGGCTGGAGCGGCTACTCGTGGAACAAGATCCTCTTTCCCGATCCCGATGTGTTCCTGAAAAATGTCCACGAAGAAGGCCTGAAGACCACGATGAATCTGCATCCGGCCTCGGGCATTCAGCCGTGGGAGCAGGCGTATCCGGCGATGGCACGCGCCATGGGGATCGACCCGGCAACCAGGAAATACATCCCGTTCGATCCCACGGACAAAAAATGGGCGGCGAACTACTTCGACCTGGTCCTGCGCCCGCTTGAAAAGCAGGGCATCGATTTCTGGTGGCTTGACTGGCAGCAGCAGCCCTTGATGACCCATATACCCGGCCTGACCAATACTTGGTGGCTGAACTACCTGCACTTTACCGATCAGCAGCGCGAGGGCAAGCGGCCGCTGCTGTTTCATCGCTGGGGCGGGCTGGGCAACCATCGCTATCAGATCGGATTTTCAGGCGACACAGTTTCGGTGTGGGAGTCGCTGGCCTTCCAGCCGTGGTTTACGGCAACGGCGGCTAACGTGGGCTACGCCTACTGGAGCCACGACATCGGCGGTCACATGCCGGGCGCAGTCGAGCCCGAGCTGTACACGCGCTGGGTGCAATTTGGCGCGTTCTCGCCCATTCTGCGCACGCATACCACCAAGAATCCCGATGCGGAGCGGCGCATCTGGGCGTATCCCGAACCGTACTCGTCGGTGCTGCGGTCGGCATTCCAGTTGCGCGAGGCGATGGAGCCGTATCTCTATACCGAAGCGCGGCGCACCTACGACACGGGCGTCGCATTCCTACGGCCGCTCTACTACGACTGGCCGGAGGACGACGCCGCGTACACGAACAAAGACGAGTACACGTTTGGCGACCAGATGCTGGTGAGCCCCGTGACCGCGCCCAGCGACAAGATTTCCGGTCTTGCAACCGAACAGGTCTATCTGCCCAAGGGCGACTGGATTGAATCGCCGACGGGCAAGCATTTTGCGGGACCGGCAGCGGTGGAGCGCAGCTTTTCGATCGCGCAGATTCCGGTATATGTGAAGGCCGGCTCCATTGTGCCTATGCAGCCGCCGATGCCGTATACGGGCGCGAGGCCGGTGGATCCGCTGATCGTGAATGTGTGGCCGCTCGAGCCGGGTTCGAGCTCGAGCTATTCGGTGTATGAGGATTCCGGCGCATCAGTCGAATACCAGCGCGGTGTGTTTGCGCGGACGCCGATTCAAGCGACTCAGACGGGCGACACTCTTCGGGTCGAGATCGGGCCGGTGGAGGGCAGCTATCCCGCCATGCTGAAGACGCGCGGCTACGAGTTGCGATTGCCCGCGGACTGGCCGCCGGCTTCTGTGACGGTCGACGGCAAGGCACTAAAGGCGGCGAAGCCCAACCAGACGGGGGGGTGGATGTTCGAAGGCAACACGCTGACTACGATCATTCCCGTGCCGGCCGAGAGCACCTCCGCAAAAGTCGTCGTGGTGGTGCGCCGCGGAAAAGGATTGACAGCGCAGCGCGAGCAATTGGACGGATATGCCGGCAAAATGACTTTCGTGCGTGGCGCTTACGACGCGATGCAGGCGACCGGGCCTGTGGCCGGCCCATCTCTAGCGTTAATCGATGCCATGCAGAGCGGCGACCGGCTGAGTTACTACCCCGAGAAGATCGCGGACGAGCTTGCGCATTTCAGCGACGCACTGAAGCAGGCGCAGGCAGACGTGGCCGCGCTGGACAAAGAGTTCGAAAAACGGCTGAGCGATACCTCGCGACGCGTCGGCGGAGCGACGCGGGCTCCCGCCGATGTCGAAAGCGAGAAGCAGAAGCGCCGCGACGCACTGCATCGGGCAGAGGCGCTGCTGGCAGAGGCGGCGAAATAGCCGCGCCGCCCCGCGCGGCGCGAATCGCCCGGCCTCTCCGTTATCGCGCGGCCAGTTCGCGGTCGCCGTTTTCCTTCTTGTTGGGGCTGCCCTTGCCCTTCGCGATCAGGTTCCGCAGACTGCCATTCACATAGGAACCCCAGGCGTTGGAGCAGCCGTTGAAGCATTCATGCTGCGGATTGAGACCGGCGTGCGTGAAGCGGACCTCAGTTTGGTTGCCCTTCTTCGCGATTTCGAACACGACCTTGGTGCCATTCCACTCCGTCTTGTTTTCGACGAAGGACAGGTAGCTGTCCAAAACCAGCCACACAACTTTCTTGCCGGGAACGAATTCCGTGATCTTGTGTTTGGTGTAGTGAATGTCTTTGTAGCGGTAGGTAAACACCGCGCCGAGCTCGTTGGTTTCGCCGTCGATTTCACCGGACCACCATCCGAGCACGTTGTTGATGGCAGCAAAGGCTTCCTCGGGGGATTGGTCGACCGTAAAGCTGTACGTCAAATCCTGATTCTTCATCGCTTCTCTCCTTCTCATCGAAAGTTGGGTGGGTCGTGCCTGGCCCGGAGCGGCGCGGAAACTCCGCACCGCATGCATTCTCAGGCGGCGGGCTACGCCACCGTCGCTGTCTCTTGCAGGAAGACAGGCGCCTCGTCGGCGCTGGGGCCCCAGCTGGCCGGGACGGCGATGTTTAGGATGCGCAAATAGACGCTGAACTGGCCACGATGCTGGTACCAGTGGCTCAGCATGACGTCGCGCAGAAAGCCCATGCGGGGCATGGCGAGCAGCTCACGATCGCCGGCCACCAGGCGCCAGGTTTCCTTCATGGCCGCGTCGTCGTACGTGGGCAGCGTCTCGCGCACCTTGGCAATGCTTTCGTCAAAGGCTTTCAGGATTTCGTCGCGGCCGGCGGGTTGCGGAAAAACGAACTCCGCACGTGCCTGCCGGGGATTTTCTTGAACAAACTGCACAATCCCGCCCGGCACAGCTGCGAGGTGATACGCCAGTTGTCCGGCGGTCATGGATTTTTCGTGGGGCTTCCAGGTGAGCTTGTCCTCGGGCAGCCGCTCGAGGAACCTGCGCGTGATGGGCGCCTGGACTTCAAACTCAGCCAGGAGCGATTGCGCGATGGAGTTGGTGACAACCTGTTCTGCTACGGGCATGACGATTTTCCTCCTTGGGGAAGTAGACGGGTGAGCGAGCAACGGCGAAGAACCAATGCAGGTCTTTCGGCTCGCAGGTCCGCGATCGCGGATCTGCGAGCCGGGGATGACCGCTCGAGACTCGCGTTATGCCTTTTCGGCGCGCTTGCGCGCATTCTCGTGAAGATGCGCCCAGCCGGTGTTCACGCTCTTGCGGTGATCTTCCTGAATGAGGCCGAAGCCGGAGTGGCGGAACTTGATGATGGTTTCGTCGCCCTCCTGGCTGAGGCGGTACTGCACGTTGTTGGTGACGGGGTACGACATCATCAGCGGCCCGCAGAACTCCAGCAGCGTTGGCCGCTTGATGGCCTGGACAGTGGCCCAGTAGTGGCCGTTGCCGTCGCCAAGGTCGCGATACCAGCGGCCGCCGGGCACAGGCTCGATCTTCATGTTCATCGGGGTTCCGTCGGGCCGGTTGGCGGACGGTCCTATTTCCTCTAGAAGCGCGGCAAAGGTGACGTCGATGGGAGCCTTGACGTGAATCTCTTGCTCGATATTGAGAGTAAGGGCGTCAAGATCGGGTGCGGTGAGCGTTGTCATAGTTCCTCCTTGGGGATTCTTGTCGTTGGCGAGCTGGGCTGCTCGGATGCGGGCCCGGAGTTTACTTGCGCCTCGGCGCGTTCCTTCACGCGCTGCAGTTGGTGCTTCCAGAAGCGCTCAAAGGTCTCGGTCCACTCGTGCATGGGCTTGATCGCCTCGGCGTTGGTGCGGTAGAGGCGATGACGCCCATTGCGGCGCACGCGGACCAGACCCACCTCGCGCAGGACGCCGAGATGCTTCGAAACCGACGGCTGATCGAGGCCGATGGCCACGACAATCTCGCCAACCCCGCGCTCGTCCCCGGCCAGGAAGGTCAAAATCTGACGGCGACGTGGTTCGGCGACGGCGTTGAAGGGATCGGAGGTGGTTGCTGCCCTTGCCATGATCAAAACAATACATTCCTATATGGGAATATGTCAAGAAAAATCATTGCACGTGTGTTTTTTGGGCGGATTTGGCCTTTTCCGGCACCGGCGGGGTTATCGGCTATAGTTCTCGGCAAGGGTTTCCTATGCCAGGAAGGGATTTTTGCGGCACGAATAGACGTCTCCGTCTTTTGCTTGCATTGGGCCTATTGTGTCCAACACTCGGAGTCAGCCAAGCGGACAGCCAAGAGCACCGGGCGCTCGAGTGGCAGGTGGCTAAGCTGGCCTATGACATTCCCAATGACCACCTGCCCCGAATGACGCGAACCGACCTATTCATGACCCGGTTGAGCTCTGAGCCGGGCAGCGAAATATATGTCGTTGACAGTCCCGGCTCGCGTCCGCGGAAGTTGGCGACTGGTTCACATTCTGCCTGGTCGCCCGACGGTTCGCGGCTCGCCTTTTGCACCGACAGCGATCCTGCTGCGAAGGACGATCGTTGGACCGCCCAAATCGGCGTGATCAAAGCAGATGGATCAGAGAGCAAGGTGCTGACAGCCGTACCCGGCGGCGCATGCTTTCCTGACTGGTCTCCAGATGGGCAGCACATTGCGTTCACCGGATTTGGTGGCAAGCAGCCGCAACTTTACGTCATGGATTCCGACGGCCAGAACGTGGCCGCAGTCACACCCGGGTACGCTCCCCGCTGGTCGCCGGACGGCAAGGTGCTGCTCTATCTGCGGCCAGCCACCTTCCCGAGCCGCACCATCTGGATGGCCTCGCCCGATGGGAAAGTGACCCGCAAGGCAATTGAGGCCGACTTTACTACGCAGTCACCCACGTGGATTGCGGGGCATCGAGGAATTGCCTTTTCGTCCAGAAACTCGGAGGGCGCGCAGGTGATCTTTCGCAGCCGCCTGGATGGCAATCAACCGGAGCAGATGACCGGGGACCGATGGTTCGCAGGAAATGCCAAACCACTTTTTGGCGGGTTCTGGTTTGAACCGAACGTCGCTCCCGACGGCGTTCACTTTGTGGCCGTGGCATGCATAGCGCAGGTAACGGCCATGACGGCGAATCAACAGGTGCGCGTTCTCTGGACGGATGCCGAGAACTGCAGCCTGCAAAAGGAATTTGGCTCGCAGACGGTCATCATGCTCACGAATTCAGAGGATCACAAGCAATCGGAACTGGCTCGCGGCATTCATCCCAGCGTCCTGTGGGTCCAAAAATAACCGGCGAACCTGCACCGCAATTCAATCAATTCGTCTGGAATCGTCGCTTGAAACAACGGCATGGCGCTCCGTAAAAGCGAAAAGTGCGCTCGATCCGATGGCTTTCGGCTATAGTTTTCGGCAAGGGCTTCCTCTGCTGCGAAAGGATTTTGCGCATGACTCTCGATCGTAGGGCTTTCTTGAACGCGTGTAGTTGCGCGGGGATCGCTTCGCCGCTGCTGCCGGGGATTTTGTTGACGCTGGCCGCGCAGGCGCAGGAGGCTGCTCCCGGCGCGAAGACGGCCACGCTGCCGAAGATTTCGGCGGAGATGCTGGACCGGGCCGCGGAGCTGGCGGGCGTGGGGCCGTTTACAGCGGAGCAGAAGAAGATGATGCTCGACGGGCTGAACGACCAGCGCGACGCGTACGCGCAGATTCGCGCGTTGAAGCTGACCAACGATGTGCCGCCAGCGTATGTGTTTCATCCGTTACCGGCTGCGGGCGAGCAGACTCCGATTTGCCAGCCTTTGCCCGGGTTCGTCGATATGCCGGACCCGTCCCTTGCCTGCCTCGTGGAGATCGGAGAGGAACGGGCCGCCGTGCTTGTCGCACCTGCACGCATCGATGACCTCGCGTTCGCTACAGTCAAAGACTTGAGCGAACTCCTTGCCGCCAGAAAGGTCACGTCGCTGGCCCTTACGCAAATGTTTATTGCGCGTCTGAAACGCTACGACGCTAAATTGCATTTCCTAATTACTTTGACTGAAGAGCGGGCCCTCAAGCAGGCGAAGGCTGCCGACGCGGAGATTTCCATGGGAAAATGCCGCGGGCCGCTGCATGGGATTCCTTGGGGCGCAAAGGATCTGCTCGCCGTGAAGGGCTATCCGACGACATGGGGCGCGGGAGGGTTCGAGCACCAATCCTTTGAAGAGGACGCGACGGTGGTCCAAAGACTCGACGCGGCCGGAGCGGTCCTGATCGCCAAATTCTCGCTGGGTGCGCTGGCCATGGGCGACAAGTGGTTCGGCGGGCGGACGCGTAATCCGTGGAATCCGGCGCAGGGTTCGAGTGGATCGTCGGCAGGATCGGCGAGCGCGGTGGCCGCCGGGTGCGTAGGGTTCGCGATCGGTTCGGAAACGCTGGGGTCGATCTCGTCGCCTTCCACGCGCTGCGGCTGTTCCGGCTTGCGGCCGAGCTTTGGCCTGGTGCCGCGCACGGGCGCGATGGCGCTGAGCTGGACGATGGATAAGCTGGGACCGATCTGCCGCTCGGTGGACGATTGCGCGCTGGTGCTCGACGTGATTCACGGTCCCGACGGCAAGGATCTCTCGGCGGCTATGGCGAGCTTCGACTGGAATCCGGGATTCGACTGGAAGCAACTGCGGATTGGGTATTTCAAGAACGACTTCGATCCGCTGCAACCGTTGAAGCTGAAGGAAGCGACAGCGGACGAGACGGACGATGAGAAGAAAAAGCGCGAAGACGCGAACGCCGAGATGGTGGCCGGGCGGGCGCGGCGCGAGTACGACCGGCGCTACGAGCAGGCCGCGCTCGATAAGCTACGCGCGATGGGCGTGAACCTGATTCCGGTGGAGTTGCCCAAGCTGCCGTGGGAGGCGATGGTTCCGCTGCTCACGGCCGAGGCGGCCGCGGCCTTTGACGACCTGACCATGACGGGCCGCGATAAACTGCTGACCGAGCAGGGGCCGGAAGACTGGCCAAATGATTTCAGGATTGCGCGTTTCTATCCGGCGGTCGAATACATCCAGGCCAACCGGGCGCGAACGCTGGCGGTGCGCGGGTTTGCGAAGCTTTTCGAGCAGGTGGACGTGATTGTGACGCCCTCGACCGATAACCAACTCATCGCGACCAATCTCACGGGGAATCCCGCAGTGATTGTGCCTAACGGCCTGCGCGGAGACGACGCGCCCAAACCGCCGTTGATCGACGACGGCGACCACGATGACATTGGCGGGCCGGGCACACCGGTGTCGCTCACGTTTCTGGGCGGCTTGTATCGCGACGCGACAGTGGCGGCATTTGCGCGCGCATACCAGCAGGCAACAGGATTCGAAAAGCTACATCCGAAGCTGGACTAGCAAGTCGGCAAGTCAGCGAGCGCCGGCCCGCAGCTGCAGCGCCGAACTCCAATCTGGTGCTACTCGAATCCGCATTTCTTTAGGAAGTTCTTAGCCGATCAGCATGGCAGCCAGCAGCGCAGTGCGTGGCGCAAGATGCTCGATGAAAACTGATTCGTGCCGCGCGTGCGCGCCTTCGCCCACCGCTCCCATGCCGTCGAGCGTGGGAATACCAAGTGCCGCGGTGAAGTTGCCATCCGATCCGCCGCCGGACGAGGCTTCGTTGAGTTCGAAGCCGAGTTCACTGGCCAGCAGATGCGCTTTGCGAAAGAGCCGCAAGGTGCCGCGGCTGCGCTCCATGGGCGGACGGTTGATGCCGCCAGTGACGATGAGCGTGCAGCGCGGGTCGGCGGGCCGGAGCGCGGCAAATTTGCGCTCGATGCGCGGACCGTCGGCCAGGCGCGGAATGCGCGCGTCAATATCGGCCTGCGCATGGGCGGGAACCACATTGCTTTTGCTGCCGCCGGCGGCTACACCCACGCTCACGGTGAGTCCGCGCTTGAGGTCGGTCCAACCGCTTACGGTTTCGATGGCGCGCGCCAGCTCGCGGAGGGCATTAGCGCCTTTTTCAAAATCGACGCCGGCGTGGGCGGCGACGCCTTTGACCTGAATGTGCCAGT
>Ga0116135_1001097_pt1 | contig 14281 bp, 10 predicted proteins | sample June2015DPH_20_1_FD_89738 | JGI IMG/M metagenome (GOLD analysis project Ga0116135, IMG submission 89738) | Peatland microbial communities from SPRUCE experiment site at the Marcell Experimental Forest, Minnesota, USA - June2015DPH_20_10 | ecosystem: Environmental > Terrestrial > Soil > Wetlands... | reverse complement strand
CTGGTTGCGGCATTCATGGACTGGGCGCTGCTGTATTACTGCTGGGTTGGCGTACATCGCGCGGGCGGCAACCTTGAAACGCTGTCGGGCGGACGTTGGACGACGTGGAGGAGCCTTGCCGTGGAGCTCGGCATTGCGCTGCCGTTCTGGGTTCTGTGGGAGGGCACGGCTTTTGGCGTTCATTGGCTGCTGGGGGCAAGCAGCGCGAAGACAGTGGATAGTTTGCTTCCGAAGAGCCTGCTTGAAATCCTGGTCTGGATTGGGGTTTCGATCACCGCAGGCATCTGCGAGGAATTGGCCTTTCGCGGCTACCTGCAACGGCAGTTTCATGCGCTGGGCGGACCAGTTGTTGCGGTGATTGGGCAGGGATTGGTCTTCGGACTGGCTCACGCCTATCAGGGTTGGAAGAATGTTGTCGTGATCTGTGCGCTTGGCATTTTGTTTGGGATTCTGGCGGCGTGGCGCAAGAACCTGCGGGCAAATATCCTCGTCCACGCGTGGGCAGACATTTGGGGAGGATGGCTGCAGATGCTGGTTCTGCGCTAATCAAAACGGGCCGGAACTGCCTGCGCATTGATCGCGGGCAGTTCTATAATCGCCGCATGTCGTTTCTCGGCGATCCACGGCGGCGGGTGGTGTCTCTGCTTGCGGGCGGATTTTTGCTGATTGCCGCCTTACTCGGCGTGCTTCAGGCCTTCAACATGCCCAATGTCCGGTTTCTCAATCCTGAGACTTCGGGAGAGACGCTGGCGTTTACCGGCCTGATCGTGCTGGTCTTTCTGCTGCTGCTGGTTCTTCTGATGCTGCTCTTGAGGACCGTCCTCAAGCTCTACGCAGACCAGAGCAGCAGCGCACTCGGCGCGCGCTTGCGCACGCGGATGATGCTTGGAGCGGCGCTGATTGCTCTGATTCCCGCGGTCTTCATGTTCCTGTTCAGCTTTGGGCTGATGAACCGCTCCATTGACCGGTGGTTTTCCCAGCCGACATCTGAACTGCGCGAGGATTCGACGCGCGTGGTGCTGGAATTGGCGCATTACGTGACAAACAATGCCCGCGTTGAGGCGGAGTCGATAGCGGCTTCAGGAGCGCCGGATTTCGATACTCCCAAGCTGCAGGAGGAACTGGTTTCACATCGCATCACTCTGGCGGGGGGATTTGTTGTTGTATATGGCAAGGACGCGAGGATGCTGGCTGAGTTTCAGGCGCCTGCGGAAACCAGCCAGGCAAGCATTCATCCATGGTTGAACGAAGGCGAGCAGGACACGGCCATTCCGCTGACGGGCCCGCTGTCAGCTAATGTGCTGTCCGCGGCGCAGCGCACCGACGAGTCGGTGCTTGCAGTTGGGGGGCAGGAATACGCGCTCGGCCTGTCGGGAACCGGCTCAGGCAAGATTGTTGTTGTCGCCCTACCTATGCCGCAGGGATTGGGCCAGACGGCGGTGCGAATCCGCGCCGGCGCAGCCGCCTATTGGGAACTGTTCCGCGCGCGCAATCAGATTCGCACGATCTTCTTCCTGCTGCTGCTGGTGATTACTGTCGTTGTCTTTTTCTCCAGCGTCTGGCTGGCGCGGTTTCTCTCAAAGCAGATTACCGGGCCGGTTGAGGCGCTCGGCAATGCGATGGATGAGATTGCAGACGGCAAGTACGACCATCGCGTGGCGGTGATTGCCACCGGCGAGATGGGAGAGTTGGTGCGCGCGTTCAACCACATGGCGGCGGATCTTGAGGCGAGCAGGCAGCTGGCGGAGAGCTCGTCGGCGCAACTGACCGCAGCCAACCTGGCCATTGAAGAACGGCGCCGCGAGCTGGAGACGATTGTCGAAACGATTCCGTCAGGTGTGGTTACCTTGGATGGCGCCGGTGTGGTGTTGCAATCCAACCGGGCATTTGCCGCGCTGATGGGGAGGCGCGAGGATGTTGGGCTGGGAGGCGAACGAATCGAAAACCTGTTGCCCGCAGATTGCGCGGAAGATCTGACCGGCGTGATTCGCCGCGGACATCGCATGGGCGCGGCATCGACCGAGATTGAATTTCACGCGCGCGGACGCACCATTCACCTGGCCATTACCAGCGCGCGGCTCGAATTGGCGCATGGATTGCCGGGGACTGTACTTGTCGTCGAGGACACGACCGAGCTGCTGCGCGCGCAACGCCAGCTGGTCTGGAAGGAAGTGGCGCAGCGCGTGGCGCACGAGATCAAGAATCCGCTTACTCCGATTGCGTTGTCGGCTGAACGGATTGGCAAGCATCTGGACCGCCGTCAAGCGGATTCGCCGAACGTGATTCGGAAATGCGCTGAAGTGATTCTTGGCTGCGTGGGGACGTTACGCACGCTGGTTGACCAGTTCTCCGCGCTGGCACAATTTCCTGCGCCGCAACCGCGCGCCTGCGACATGAACAGGGTTGCCGAAGAGGCGCTGGCGTTGTTCGCCGGCAGGCTGGATGGAATTACGGTGCAGTGGGATTTGGAGCCGGGATTGCCTACGGTGCTGGCTGATCCGGAGGCTATTCGCCGCGCGCTGGCTAACCTGATCGACAACGCGGCCGAGGCCATGCAGGGTAGCCTGCTTCGCGTGCTTGGCATCCACAGTTCGCTCAGCGAGGACGGCGCCGCGGTGGAAGTTTCTGTCTCCGACACGGGGCATGGGCTGACCGATGAAATACGCGAGCGGCTGTTTCTCCCGTTTTATTCGACGAAGCATCGCGGGACGGGATTGGGATTGTCAATTGCGGCGAAGATTGTGCAGGAGCATGGCGGTTCGTTGCGCGCCGAGGCCAACAGTCCCAAGGGCGCGCGCTTTTTGTTACGGCTACCGCTGATGGATCCGGCAAATGCACAGTTGGTGTCCGCTTCGCTCGACGGCAACGGCGTAGCGGCAGCGAGCGCTCCGGTTAAGGAATTGCATTCATGAACCACATCCTGGTGGTGGACGACGAGACGGAGATCCGCACCTCGCTCGAAGAGATCCTGCGCGAAGAGGGCTACGGCGTAGCCAGCGCGGCGAGCGCGGCCGAGGCCATGGTGCTGCTGCAGGATGCGCCGTATGACGTGGTGCTGCTGGACATCTGGCTGCCCGACCGCGATGGGCTGGATGTGTTGGCCGATATGCACCAGCTGGCCGTGGAGATGCGGCCGGAAGTAGTGATTATCAGCGGCCACGGCACCATCGAGACAGCGGTGAAGGCCACCAAACTTGGCGCGTACGATTTTCTTGAAAAGCCGCTCTCGCTCGATCGCACACTGATCGTGATCAAGAACGCAGTGGAGGCGCGGCGGCTGCGCACGGAAAACCTGGAGTTCAAAAAGCAGTTCAGCGTGGGGTCTGTGCTTACCGGGGAGAGCGTTCCGGCCAAGGCGCTGCGGCAACAGATTCGTCTGATGGCGCCAACGAATGGCCGAGTGCTCATTTACGGCGAGTCGGGCACCGGCAAGGAACTGATTGCGCGCGCTATACATGCGGAAAGTTTGCGGCGCGACCGCGTGTTTGTGGAGTTGAACTGCGCGGCGATTCCCGAGGCGCACATTGAGGCGGAACTTTTTGGCTACCGGCACAGTGCGCAGCCGGGTCGCCCGCCGGAACAACGGGGGACACTGGAACGCGCGGACGGCGGGACTCTGTTTCTTGATGAAGTGGGCGACATGAGTCTGAAGACGCAGGCTAAGGTTCTGTCGGCACTCGACGACCAGCTGTTTACGCCGGTGGGCGGTACGCAGCCGTTGCGCGTGGATGTGAGGCTTATCGCGTCGACAAACAAGGATCTTGAGGAGGAGATTGCGAAGGGCAACTTTCGCGAGGATCTGTTCTACCGGCTCAACGTGGTTCCCTTCGCGGTGCCGCCGCTGCGTGAGCGCAAGCAGGATATTCCGCTGCTGGCGCGTGAGTTTCTGGCCGAGTTTGGACGCCAGTACGGACGGCCGCGGATGGAGATTGGCGAAGAGGCGCTGGCCACGCTGTCGCAGTATCACTGGCCGGGCAATGTGCGCGAATTGAAGAACGTAATTGAGCGTGTGTTGATTCTCAATCCGCGCGTACTTCGCATTGAGCGCAAACATCTGCCGCCGTTGACGCACAAGGCGGGCACGCGGTCGACGGAGGAGTTCTCATCGCTGCAGCAGGCTCGGGACGCTTATGAGCGGGAATACATTCTGAAGAAGATTGAAGAGGCGCGGAACAATATCAGCCACGCGGCTGAGCTGCTGGGGCTGGAGCGGAGCCATCTCTACCGCAAGATGAAGGCGCTGGGGATTGGGGTTAGAGAATAGCGAGTCAGCGGGTCAGCAAGTCAGCAGGTCAGCACGAAAAGGACGAAGGCACACGAAAGATCGATTATGACGAAAGATGGATCGTTGATCGGCGGAAGAACCCGCCACTACCGGGATCTGCTGGTTTGGCAGAAGGCAATGAGTCTGACAATGAATGTCTATCAAGAGACTGAGGTTCTTCCACTCAATGAGAAATGCGGACTCGAGTCTCAGATGCGGCGGGCAGCCGTCTCCGTTCCAAGCAATATCGCAGAGGGGCACGGACGGCTCGATGATGGGCATTTTTGGCAGTTCCTCGCGACGTCCCGAGGGTCTGTCTTCGAGTTGGAGACGCAGCTTGAGCTCGCCTCCGGATTACATTTTCTCAACGAAGCGAAAGCCGCTGGTTTGATGGAGCAGTGCGAAGAAGTCGCCCGCATGATCAACAGACTGATCGCTGCGATGGATCGGTAAGACGCAGTGGTCTGGTAACGATTTTGCCTTCTGGGCGGTACGTGTCCAAAACCGGACATCGGTTTGCAAAAGCGGACACTCAGCATTGGAGAAGTCGCAAGATGCCGGTGCGTAACTGGTGCTGACTCGCTGACTTGCTGACCTGCCAGTGTGCTTTCAAATGGCCTCGGAATTGCTGCCTGCTGGTCATTGGGTTGTCTTTGGAGGTGCCAGTGGCTTATTTCGAGCGGGTTCGCGATGTGGTTTCCGGGCCATTCAGCCCGGACGTGATTCAGCAACGGACGAAGGCGGGTTGGCAGATGGTGTCCATCGAGTGGCGGCGCGAGCTGCCCGACGCGGAGGCGCCGACCGACGGCGCGTTCAACGAGGACATTCCTTTCGGGCTGCGCGTTTCAGACGACTGCAAACGGCTGGAAGTGGAACCCGCCGAGCACCAGGCGCTGATGCTGATGATGGAATTGCTGGTGCAGGACTTCGGCTACTCCAGCATTGTGAGCGACCTGAATGAAAAGGGGTTTCGGCAGCGCGACGGGCGGCCCTGGAGCCGGATTGCCGTGTTCAACATGATTCCCCGGCTGATTGAAGTGGGGCCGCGCTTCTTCAACTCGGACGAGTGGGAAGTGCGGCGGCAAAAATTTGCGCGGGCTAAATCGCCGGACGCGGTCTGACACAGCTAAGCTGCTCTTGCAACGAGCGGTTTCACCTTCACCCTTCTCTTCCTGGAGGCAACCCAGAGGTCTCGCTGCGCCTGAAGGCGAAGCCAGAAATCTGGTTCGGTGTTGAATGCCTCTGAGATGCGCAGGGCCATATCCGCGGAAACTCCGGCTTTTCCATTCAGTACCCGTGACAGTGCGGGCCGGGTTACGCCAAGATGACGAGCGACCTCGGTTACAGACCTGTCCTGGAGGTAGTAGGCGAGAATCCGTCCGGGGTGTGCGGAGTTATGCATGCGCATTGAATGCTCCTTTGCTCAGTGGCAATCCTGGTAGTCAACGAGGATGGCATCTTCCCCCTCGAAAGTAAATGTGAGCTGCCAGTTCCCATTCACGCTTACCGCGCAACGGCCCGCCAAGTTGGCGCTTAACGAATGAAACTGCCAGCCTGGAATATTCATTTGCTCTGGCTTTGCGGCCGCATTCAGCGCAGAAAGCTGATCGGTCAGTTTTGTGGAATGACTGGGTTGGATCCCGGCCTTCGAGCCGGTCAGGAAGAACTTCTCGATCCCCTTATGCCGAAACGTGCGAATCATTCCGCGGATAGTGTACCGCGTAACGCCACGCTATACAATGGCTTGCGTCTCAGTCCTGGATCCGGAGGCCGTTACTGCTTCAGGATCGGGCCAATTGAGCCGGGGTTGTCGCCCAGTTGCGGGTCGACGCGGAAATCCCAGACGGACTGGTTGATGTCGGCCGCGGAGAGAATCTCGACGAGTGCGTACTCGCCGATATCGAGCGGTTTATCCGGCGCGATCTTCATCCAGTGCTTACCGGGGAGTACTTCGACCTTGGCGGGAATCACATTTTCGTCCTGGGTGACGACGCCGCTGGGGCTCATGTGGATGGCGCCGACGATGCGCAGGGCGCGGCGCTCGTCCACGCGCACGATGGCGAAGCCGGATGTGGCCGAATGCGCGCCGTGCTTGCGGCTGGCCACTTCTTTTGCGCCGTTGGTGTTCACAGTCATGGAGCGGGAGATGACCTGCTCGGCTTTGTCGGGCGTATTGAGCGAGAGGTAGATGGCGGGGTCGTTCACGTGCAGGTGAATCTTGGCGTGCGCGCCGTCGAGCTCCAGGCTGGCTTTGGACCCGGCTAATGGATTGAGGGTGCTCAGGCCGTGTTTGGTTTTGGTCTCGGCGTTCAGCTCGGTGGGCAGCAGTTCAACCAGCTCGGGCGTGCCCTGAAAGGTGTCGAGCACGAAGACGCCGTCTTCGTCGGGGAGCTCGAGGCCCTTGGCCACCTCAGGCATTCGCGATTTTTGTTCATCGCGCTCGGCTGCTTCTTCCTTGTCGATGCTGGCTGCCTTTTTCATAGCGGGCGAAGCTTCTTCGGTGGGGGTTGCGTGATCGGTCTCCCATTTGCGTGTGGCGACCCAGTCGACCAGGTCTACGGGCAACTCTTCCCAATCGCCGCTGCGTTCGAGAGAGATGTAACGGACGCGGTCGCCAACAATTTCATATTTGCGAACCAGCTGGTAAGTGCCGTCTTTGAGGATAAGGCGGTGATTGGTGGCCATGCCGGGAACATCGGGCTTGAGGGGGAGCGGAGTCTGGGCGAGGGCTGCCTGCGCACCGCCCGCAAGGAGCAGAACTGCGAGGCACACGCTTGCTGCGCGCCGTAAATGGAGCTGGCGGTTCATCCGCACCAGTTTAGACGAATGAGGTGAATTGACGTTGGCGGAGGTGTTTCGTCCAAGAATCGCAACGGTTTCGTAACGGCTGAGGATTCGCATGCATCCAATTTTGTGTATTCTTAGGGTAGAGGTCGCTGTTTGACAGGATTTTTGGCAGGATTGCGCGGGAATCGCCGCGCCGGGCAGAGTGCCTGGCCGGTGGTTACCGTTGTGTGCCTGATCCTGCTGGCGCTGTTGACCGTGGTGCAAGTGGCCCACGTTCACCCGCTTGACACCGATTCCGACCACTGCCCGCTATGCATCGTGATGCACGCGGCTGCGCCTGTAGCCGTTACTGCGGCCGTTATTATCATGGTTCAGATCGAGACCCCCGCGCCGGTTTTTGAGGCGCACACGGTCACACGCTATTGGCATCCCCAGCTCTTTACACGCCCTCCACCGATGGCCTGCCAGGGCTTCTTCGCCTAGATTCGCAGTTCAGCTTGATTCCGGTTGGTTATCTCCGTCGTCATCACCCGTCTCTGACGGATGAAGTTTCGACGCATACCTAAGAGCTGATCTGACGGCAGGCAACAGGCGAAACGAAAAGCCCTTCGATTGCAGATGAGTTGGCCGCGCAATTCCCCCGCGGCCGGATCCTGAACCATTCAGCCATTTTTCGGAGGCTATTATGTCGCTCAATCGCGGCACCATTTTTCGTATACTTCCTTTCTTTGTGATGATCTTCGCGGCGCTTTCCGCGTCCGCTCAGGGCGGCAACGCCGGCGCCATTCGCGGTACGGTAACAGATCCATCCGGGGCCGTAATTCCCGGCGCCACTGTACATTTGACCAACCCGGCCAGCGGGGTGGACCGCAGCGTGATTTCTGACGGCAGCGGGCAGTTTGTGTTCACCAACGTTACCTTCAACAACTACGAGATCGACGTAACCGCCAACGGTTTTGGTCCGTTGCGCAAGGAGGTTCAGCTTCAATCGGTGGTGGGTTTAACCCTGAAGCTGGTGATGCAGATCGCGAGCGCAGACCAGACGGTTACGGTTGAGGCAAGCGGCGACCTGGTGGAGAACGATCCAACCTTCCACACGGATGTGGATCGGGATCTGTTCATCAAGGTGCCAATGGAGAGCGAGTCGTCGACGCTTAGCTCGCTGGTTACGGAGACTACGCCCGGTGTTGCATCGGACTCGAATGGTCTTTTCCACGGCCTGGGCGATCACGCTTCCAATTCATTCTCGGTGGACGGGCAGTCGATTACCGATCAGCAGAGCAAGGTTTTTTCGAACCAGATTCCTGCCGATTCGATTCAATCGATCCAGGTGATCAGCGGCGCGCCACCGGCGGAGTATGGCGGCAAGACGAGCCTGGTGATTGTGGCGACCACTCGTTCCGGGCAGGGCGTGACGAAGCCGACGGGGAGCATCAACAGCTCTTATGGCGCCTTCGGGTCGGCGTCGGGCGGGTTCGACCTGGCTTACGGCGGCAAGAAATGGGGCAACTTTATCGAGGCCGATGGAACGAACTCCGGCCGCTTTCTGGATCCTCCTGAGTTCCAGGTATTTCACGACAAGGGCAATGAGCAGAACCTGTTCGATCGCGTGGACTACATGTTCTCTTCGACGGACTCGATCCATCTGGACTTGAACTACAGCCGCTCGTGGTTTCAGACACCGAACTCTTTCGACAACCTGAACATTGAAAATGTTGTGAGCGATGGCGGCAGTGCGAGCCCTGTCTTCGGCAATGTGGGCAACACCGACCAGCGTTCCAAGATCGGGACGATCAACATTTCGCCGACGTACACGCGTGTGATCGGCGACAACTCGGTATTCAACCTGGGCGCGTTTGTGCGCAGGGACGAATACAACTACTTTCCCAGCGGCAATCCGCTGGCCGACCTTGGCCCGGCGAATCTGCAGACCGCGTCGATCTCGCAGTACCGCACGCTGACCAACAGCGCGGTTCACTCGGACTTCTCGTATGCGAAGGGCATCCACAACATCAAGATCGGCGCGCAGTACGGGCAGACGTTCCTGAACGAGAACGACACGCTGGGAATCGTGGAAGCGGTTTACGATTCGCCGTGTGTTGACGCGGTTACGGGGGTTTCCCTGCCGGGATACTCCTCCACTGCGGACTGCGGCGGTTTCGACTCCTACGGCAACCCAGTGATTGCGAATGCCAACTATCTTTCGGTGCTTGCGCCCTACGATCTGACGCGCGGCGGCGCCTCTTACAACTGGGCCGGGCATACGGACATCAAGGAACTGGGCCTGTATGCAGAGGACCAGATCAAGGCTGGCAACTGGCTCTTCAATCTTGGACTGCGCGAGGACGTGTACAACGGCCTGACACGGGCTAACCAGACGCAGCCTCGCCTGGGGATCGCGTACAACGTGAAGCCTTCAGCGACCGTGCTGCGCATCTCGTATGCACGAACTTTGGAGACGCCGTTCAACGAGAATCTCATTCTTTCAAGTGAAGGATGCGCGAACGCGGTGCTGGCTCCGCTACTCAATTGCACGTCCGGAGTATCGGGGATTCTGCATCCCGGGTTCCGCAACGAGTTCCATGCGGGTTTTCAGCAGGGAATCGGTAAGCGGGTTGTGATCAGCGCCGAGTACATCTGGAAGTACACGCACAATGCGTTTGACTTCAGCGTGCTGGGCAATACGCCAATCACGTTCCCGATCGACTGGCATAACTCGAAGATTCCGGGGTATGCGGCGAACATCGAGGTTCCTGAATACCATCACTTCACCGCATACTTCATTACCTCTTCAGTGGCCGCGCGGTTCTTCCCGCCGCAGGTGGCCGGAGCCGGTGCAACCGTTGGCTCGACCGGACTGCCGTTCCGCATTGACCACGACGAAAAGTTCAACCAGACCAGCCATATTCAATACACGCTCTCGCGAGGCAAGTGGCTGAACGGGCTGTGGGGCGGCTTTAACTGGCGCTTTGACAGCGGCCTGGTGGCGGGGTCAACGCCTTGCTACGATCCAACCGATCCAAACACGGCTTGCCCGAATACTTCAGTGCTGCCCACCGCGACTGCTCCAGCTACGGTGGCGATGGTGGACAACAATATTCCTCCTACCAAGAATCCGGTGACCGGGTTGCCGGTTTATCTTCCCCTGACTCTGGACGAAGAGTTTCAAGGCGGATTTGCGTGCAACGGGGTAACGGCCAACATCCACAATCCCGGGACATACTTTGCAAGCTGCCCGGCCAACGAGCTCACCTCCAAGCTGATTGATATTCCGGCGCCAGGAGCGGGCGACAACGATCACGATCCGCCGCGCATTCAGCATCGGGACCTGTTTGACGTGACGGTGGGCAAGGACAACATCTTCCACCGGGATCACTGGAAGACGAACCTGGATCTGACGGCGATCAACGTGACCAACAAGTACGCGCTGTACAACTTCCTTTCGACCTTCAGCGGCACGCACTATGTGACGCCGCGGGCGCTGACGGCGAAGATTACGGTGAACTTCTAAGAACGAATCCGGAGTTGGCGTGCCCTGCGGTCTGGGCGCGGTGACTCCGGATTTACTTCGGGCTCGCTAACTTATTTTGAACGTGGTGGTTAGAGTCATCCACACTGACATACTGGAATTGTACGGCTCTGCCTTATCTGCTTGGAAGCTATTTAGTTTGTTTCGGTTACGCCTGCGGTCATGGCAAATACGCACAGTTTGTTTGGCTCGGCCCGAGATGGGCACAGCGGGTGCGTCTCTTCCGGGGCAGGCGAAGAAAAAGAGAATGAAATGAGACGTGTTTATCTCCTTTCATTGGTTAGATTTGGGTTCTTTCAAGACGAAGATTCGGCAAAGGTGAATGGTGGGGTCATTTCTGATCCGGGGTCTGGGTGCGGGTCTTGCCGTGGTGCCGGCTCGTTCGAGCTAAACCAGAGTAAACGTGCCCTTGTCGAGAGTGCGCGAGGTGGCTTTTTCTTGAGGAAAAAGCCACTTGGCATCGTGCTTCCTGGGTACAGCTACTCTGGTTTCGCTACAGAGCATTTTGGGCCTGGCTGCTTCTCGCGTCCGATGGTCACGGGAGATGAGCGCCCTCCCGATGGGACTCCGCATGAATTGTTGGCTCCGCCAACCCCACGCTGAGGGCGGGGCTAAAAAACCGCTGCGCCTCCGGCGCGGGCCTGAGTTGAAAATGCTCCAGAGCGGGGGCGGTTTCGATCCGCTTTTCGATTCCCTTCCAGTATGCGCCAACGGGAGAAATAACACGCAAAGTCGATAGCGATATATCCACAATGAAATGAGGTGGTTGGGATAGATTTTTGGGCGCGGGGGATTGACGATTGTCTGGGGTGAACCCCTGGGGTGAGACAGATGAAGGGGTGGAATGCTGCGGCTGTCCTCTTTTTGATTTTGCATAGAAGGTTGTGTTGTCAGGTGCTGCCGGGTAGAGCAGATCCTGAGAAGGTGTGTCCTTTGGGGCGTTGAGCAAGGTTGCCTCTCCCTGATGGTCGGGTCAACTTCAGTATTGTGGTTTCGGGTTACAGCATCTCAGGATTTGCTGTAAGCAAGAGCCTTTAATGCACTCTGATAGGCAGAGTAGACGTCGTTGCCAAAGCAGGCGAAGATGATTTTTTCTATGGCGGGGTTCTCGCTGAGCGCTTTCAGTGTTTCGCGCGCTGCGATTTCGACCGCCTGGTTGATGGGGTAGTGGTAGATGCCGCAACTGATGGCGGGGAAGGCTAGCGTGTGGAGATTGTGCTGGCGGGCCAGAGCGAAGCAGGAGCGATAGCAACTGGCCAGTAGTTCGGGCTCGTTGTGGCTGCCGCCATTCCAGACCGGGCCTACCGCGTGCAGGACGTATTTTGCGGGCAGGCGATAGCCTTTGGTGATTTTGGCCTGGCCGGTCTTGCAGCCACCGAGCAGGCGACATTCTTCGAGCAACTCTGGGCCGGCAGCGCGATGAATTGCGCCGTCCACGCCTCCGCCTCCTAACAGAGAACTGTTGGCGGCGTTGACGATGGCGTCGACGGCGAGGGTGGTGATGTCGGTCTTTAGGATTGCGATTCGGTCGTGCATTGGTTTTGCACCTGGCAATCGTTTCATGAATCTGAATTGTCCTCGGAGTACATCCCTCAGGGGCTGAAGCCCAAGCACTCTTTGGCTTGTTTGCGGCACGGCTAAAGCCATGCCCTTTCAAAGCTAGTTTTGAGACTGCTCTGAGCTTACTTCTCGCTGTCGAGCATTGTCATTTGCATGGAGTCGTAACGGGTGCCGGCGACGGCTTCGGCGGGAACGGCGGCCTCCAACTCGGCGACCTCTTCCGCGGTGAGCTTCACATGGAGCGCGCCCAGGGCTTCGGCGATCTGCGCGCGGGTGCGGGAGCCGACTACCGGAACAATTGATGGACTCTTGGCGAGGACCCAGGCGATGGCCAACTGGACGGGCGTGATGCTTCTGGATGCGGCGATCATGCGGAGCTGGCCGGCAAGCTGCTGGTTGGCAGCGTGGTTTTCTCCTTTGAAGCGAGGCAAGTGTGCGCGGAAGTCGCCGAGGCTGCCGATTTTCGAGCCGGAGAGCAGGCCGCGGGAGAGTGCGCCGTAGGTTGTGGCGGCGATGCGGAGCTCGTCGAGCACGGGGAAGATTTTGGCTTCGGGGCTGCGGCTGACGAGGGCGTACTCGATCTGGAGGTCGACGATGGGGTGCACGGCGGCGGCGCGGCGGATGGTTTCGGGTCCCACCTCAGAGAGGCCGATGTGGCGGACGTAACCGGCCTTAACCATTTGCGCGATGGCGCCGATGGTTTCTTCAATGGGTACGTTGGGGTCAAGGCGGGCGGGGCGGTAGATGTCGATGTAATCGACGCCGAGGCGCTTGAGTGTGTAGGCGAGCGCGGTTTTTACTGCTGCGGGACGGGCGTCATAGCCGAGCCAGGCGCCGTTGGGGCCGCGCTGCGCGCCGAATTTGACGGAGAGCAGGACCTCGTCGCGATTGAAATGCAAGGCGCGGCCGATGAGCATTTCGTTGTGGCCCATGCCGTAGAAGTCGCCGGTGTCGAGGAGGTTGACGCCGGCGTCGAGGGCGGCGTGGATGGTGGCGATGGACTCGGCGTCGTCGGTGGCGCCGTACATGCCGCTCATGCCCATGCAGCCGAGGGCGATGGGAAAGACTTCAGGGCCGGTTGCGCCTAGTTTGCGAGCGGGTTTGGTTGCGGTGGTCATGGAAAATAATCCCTTCAGGCAGCATCGTGGTCGTACATTTCGATTGCTCTCAAATAGCGGAAGGGTTACGAGGCCCGGGCGTGAAGGCCTTGTTCAATTGCCCGCATTTCAGGGGGTTGAAACCCCCTGCTTGCTCCGAATTCTTCGAGCTATAAGTGCATCGTAGGCCGCTTGGCGGCGCACCGCAAATACCGCTTTGACCAGACTGAAACGGAAATGCCGAGGTGGACGCGGAAAATGGTTGTGGTATCGACCTCGACAACCGGAAGTAACATTTGCAAACAAATGATTGCAGAAATGTTATGAGCATTCCTGCCCCGGTTTTCATCAATCGAATCGGATTTTCCATTTCCATTGAACTCGCAACTCTGGCATACTTGATTGTGCCCATCAGGTACGTCCAATCCAAACAATTAAAGAGTGAGGTTGCAGCGATGTCGGCAAAGTATGTCTTTGTGACGGGCGGAGTCGTGTCCAGTTTGGGGAAGGGCCTTGCGGCCGCTTCCATCGGGTGCCTGCTTGAAAGCCGCGGGCTGCGCGTAAACCTGATGAAGTTTGACCCGTACCTGAATGTTGATCCGGGAACGATGTCGCCGTTTCAGCATGGCGAGGTTTTTGTGACCGACGACGGGGCGGAGACGGATCTTGACCTGGGCCACTACGAGCGGTTTACGCATGCGCCGTTGTCGCGCGACAACAACCTGACGACCGGGCGCATCTACGAGCAGATCATTTTGAAGGAGCGGCGCGGGGACTACTTGGGGAAGACGGTGCAGGTGATTCCGCACGTCACCAACGAGATTAAGGCCGCGATGAAAAAGGTCGCACAGGATGTGGATGTCGCGATCGTGGAGATTGGCGGCACGGTGGGCGACATCGAGTCCCTGCCCTTCATGGAAGCGATCCGCCAGATGCGCCAGGAACTGGGGCGCGAGCACACTTTGTTCGTGCATGTCACACTGGTGCCGTTTATCGCGGCGGCACAGGAACTCAAGACCAAGCCAACGCAGCACTCGGTGAAGG